>ENA-UEQE01000736-UEQE01000736.1-human-gut-metagenome-genome-assembly--contig:-NODE-736-length-28650-cov-50.971617_pt1 | contig 28650 bp, 22 predicted proteins | sample MGYA00242934_ERZ507935 | MGnify/ENA primary metagenome ERZ507935 (study PRJEB26167, sample SAMN06115423) | human gut metagenome | host: Homo sapiens | place: China:Anhui | collected 2015-03-30... | reverse complement strand
TGCAACGTGTTAGAGGTAGAATCAAGACACCCGACCGGAGAAAAAGCCTTCTTCCTGCCTCGTTTCTTGGAAATCTCATCTTCTGTAAAATCTATGCCAAGAAATTCAGACAGACGTTCATGCCATTGCATAAGCAATGCCTTGGAATGTACCAGAATAAGCGTATTTGTCTTTCTTCGGGCAATCAGAGCCGCGGCTGTAACAGTCTTTCCAAAGGCTGTCGTTGCAGACAACACACCGTTGGAAAATGGCATGAGGGCATTGATGGCGTCCAGCTGTTCATCGCGTTCCTTTCCTTTGAATGTTACGCCAATAGGTTTACCATGATTTGTATTATCAACTATTTCATAATCAATTTTGAGGGAACACAACATGTTGATAATGGCATCCTCGCACCCCCGGGGCATTGCAAGATATTCATCGGTAAAATCTGCACGGCAGATAATACGAGGAATGTTATATGTGGAAATACGCATCGCCTGTTTGCTGTAAAATTCAGGATTTTTAAACGCCGCAATACGTTTCAGGTGATTGGCAACCTTATCTGAAATGGATTTTAAAGGAATATATATCCTGTCTGATTTATGTATTATAAGTCTGCCGTTAAAGTCTTCCTGGGTCACATCTTGTATGACCGGTATCTCCCACAGTTTATTTTCCGAAGATGTGGTCAATGTTCCAAAATCTTCCTGCTGATGCTGTAGCAATAATGCATCTACGGTACTTTCATCTATTTTGCCTATATTGTACAGGTATGCCCATTGATCCCGGAACGGAAGAAACTGATCATCTACAAAAACGCTGTTTCCTGCTTTCCTGGCTTTTCCCTGCAATGGCAATGCAATGAGATTGCCGAACCCGCCTTCCGGTACTCTATCCTGATTGGGAAAGAAACGATCGTATGAGTCGAATGTCATCCGCCCGTTACGTTTCATGGCTTCCGTAAGAATTGTATTGCCTAATTTCCTTGCTTTATAGGCAGGTATGGGTTGATCAAAGAAAGTCCACACATGTGCACCTTTACCGGAGCGTGAACGTTCTATGCCGAATGGAATTCTCCACTCTCTGCAAATGGAAATAAATGCCAACACATCGTTCTTATATCCATGGGTACAATTCTTGTCATCAAAATCAGTACACAGGAAAGAACATTTATTATCCGAAGTAACTACGTACAGACCGATGACATCGCATCCGTTCTCATCTTTACCTTCCAGATGCCGGTATATGTCTTGATTGGTCAACGGGGCAAAATTGCGATTGGGACACTCTGCACATTTATGCTTTTTCTTGTCACATATTCCTCTGCGCCATTCGTTGATACATACAGGTTGGTAACCACCCTTTTCTGTGGTTTTGTTGAACCATCGTCGTGCAAATACATCATCCCGTCCCTTGAAAAAGTTACGGAACAATGCAATTTTCTCATCAAGAGAGAGTTTGATTGGAGGATATGTTATGGAAGAAAATGCTGCACTTGCATCAGCACGTTTGATGGAGGAATACACTATACCATGCTGCAAAAGTATTGACTTCAGTTCTTCATTTTCAGCAAGCAGGGCATCGTATTTAATGACAAGCGCATTGTATTTCTCTTGAAAACTGTCCATCTGTTATTTTGTTGCCATTAAACCACACAGCAATGCAATTCCAAAACTAAGAAATGTTCCGGCTAGGACGTACTCTGTCTTTGCAGTGTCCGTGTCTTTGAATCGAAGTATGGATTTTGCCGCTATGATAAAACCGATTGATTCATATTGTCCAATGATAACGAATATGATTGTAAGAATGCGCTCTAAATTCCCGATCAACGCTCCTGCATTTTTGATATTTTCACAAGATTGTGTCTCTCCAACTTGATATTTTTTCAAGACAAGCTTGATCAGGATGTTTGCAGGCTTGATGCACAACAGTAACGCCAATATGAACAGAGGTATAGAGTAGGTACCATTGCAGTCCATTGATTGGATTGGCAACTTTGCTGTAGTGTCAAAGAAAAATGTCACTATAATCAATATCGCCAAATGAGCAACCTGGTCAATCATAAAATTCCATAATCCTTTGGAGCTATATGTTTTGATAACATCTATCACCAGATGAGAAAAAGCAATGGCAAGGGCATAAAATCTGAATTCATAAACAGGAACAACTGCCCATGATACCACACCGATAATAAGCGAATGCACATACAGAAACCAGCTTTTGAACTTCCTTTCCTCTTTCTGTGCACAGTATTTATCATTTTGCAGGTAAAAATCACCTATAATATGTGCCAATAACAGACTTAAAAACAACCAATTATTCATATTCTTCAAAATTTATCTGTTCAAAATACTTTATAGATTCTTCTATACAATACCATTTTGTAGCTGTAGAAGCATTATTTACACTGGCTTGGGATATACCCAGTTTCTTGGCAATGTCTGCCTCTTTAAAACTAAGCAGTTTATAGTAAACGACTTCACTTTGGCGCACAGTCATATCATTTAATATGGCATCGGTCAATAGGGCTATAGTTTGCAATGGGGCTGATAATTGTTTTTTACTTGTATGAACAGACATCGTTCCCTTATTCAGGGAACTCATTTCTTCAAGCGCGCGTCCTGACAGATATATGGCCTCACCATCCCAAATGCCTTGTTCGGTATTCACTATTCTCATATCTCCAATACCAATGGCAATCCGTATTCCGTATGTATGGAAATTTTTCGTCTTTTCATTTTTAGCTGTGGAAAAAGATTTGATGCAGGATTTGATTATAAAGGCTATCCGGAATACGTTTGATACATTTTGCATTACACACTCTATATAGTCCCCTTTTATTTGGCGACCTTCAAAATCAGGATAACTCACTTTTAACAAGCTAAATAATGATTCTATCCTTTGCTTTAATCCTATAGTTTCATTCACGGACAAGGAAGTGGATGAAACTATATCCGCTGAAATTGTTGCAAACATATTATTGTCCATTGATTTGATAACAAAGGTATGAATTTTCTTTTATTCCACCAAAATTATAGATTAAATAGTCTATAATCATAGAATATAGACAAATAAGTCTATAAAGGTGATTTATATACAATATGAGCTATAGCAAAAATCTGCACCATTTCCATAGACAAATGATGCAGATTATAGAGCAAGACAAACATATCCATTATTTCCTATACGCTTCCTTGTACCCTTTCATCAGTGTCTTTTCTATGTCGGAAGCCCGGTAGAGAATCTTGCCGCCTACCTGTGTGTAAGGCAGAATGCCGTTGTTGCGGTAGTCCTGCAAGGTTCTCCGGCTCACTTTCAGCAGGTATGCCACTTCCTTGTCTGTCAGCAGTTCATCGCCATAGGCAGACGGTTGCCGTTTTTCCAACAACTTTTCGAGCAGGGCCAGCAGCCTGTCGAAATTCGAGTGGAACGCCTTTACCCACTCGTGGTCCTTTTCTCTGATTTCATTACTCATACGCGTTTGATATTGGTTATACATTATTTGGGAAACTCGTTCAAATGCTCTTTCCTTTCCAACGGGCTTCCTTACGTTTCTCCTCAACATTACTGACCACACGCTCTACATCATCGGGACGGTAGTAAGTCCGGTTTCCGATTTTGGTAAAGGCAAGCGTTCCATTATCCCTCAAGGTCTGCAAGGTTCTCGGGCTGATACGTAACCTGCGGCAGACCTCGTGATTGTCCATCCATTCACTTGTTTCCTTCCCGCCGTGTTCACGGCACAGATTTTCCACCTGCTGTACGAAGCGATCCAACTTGGCAGAAATCTCCTCAAAAGTCTTTTTTTCAAAGCTGATGATTTCCATTGTCTTCATTATTTTCAGTTAAACATATAATCATAATTCCGGAACAGAACAGGTCTTTTACATCCGATATTCCATCATGTATCATCGTCCTATTCTCGGTAGGAAATGTGACCGTTTTATCCTGTTTCCACTGCAAATAAAATCAGTAGAAATCACACTGCAATGGATTTTCAGACCGGTGACGATGCGTTGCCAGAAATGACATCATGTTACATCTCAACTGCATACAATGAGCCTTCTTTATAAACGGAATCTGCTTGAACAATCCGGTATATAGAAATCACTCAGGCAAATCACGGCAGACAGCACTGACCGCCCAATCTATGCAGTGCACAAGGTAACATAATTGCCACGGTATCTCCATTTGCTTGATTCTGTTCACTATACACATTTCCTTTGCTCACGACAACGAGTCAAGGTGCGCACCGAGATCAGTGAGTAAACCGATTAAAATCAAAAATGTATGGTAACAAAAAAGAAATTGACCAAAGAAGAATGGGAGGCTATGACAGGTACGGATATGTCACTCATACTCCCGTCAGATGGCAGCATTGAGACTGCCAGGGAATCATCCTTGAATGATATAGGAAAAGAGAAGTCAGAAGGAACGGTAGAACAGACCGACGCTACATCCGAGAGCCAGCAACCGTCAACTGGAAAAGAGGAAGCAGTTCCCGCATCTCAACGCCGTATAAGCAGCAGGCAGAGAAAGCTTTCTCTGGAGGAATATAGGAAAGCCTTTCTTCAGGTCCCGAGAATCGAAGACCGCAAGCCCGTGTTTGTCAGCGGCGAGGTACGTGACAGGCTGGACGAATTTGTCCGCAGGTTGGGAGGACGTAAAATGAGCGTTTCAGGACTGCTTGAAAACATCGCTCGGCAGCATCTCGAGATCTACTCGGAAGACTTCGAACAGTGGAGAAAGTTGTGACATTTTCCAGAATGACTGACTTGCTTACTGACTCCAGTCATTACAGTATTCAGACAGTCAGTAGCCGCCCTGAGGGGGTAACGGACAAAACTTCAGTTTTGGGAGTTAGCGAGGTTATCTTTCGGGCATCCCGAAAACCTCGCTCCACTCCCGAAGAGTGGAGACAATCCGCTCCCAGTGGTCGCAGATTGTGAGAAAAAGAATAATCAAAAATCAAACAGAGAAAATATGAATGACAGAAAGAAAAACAGGCCGAGGGGACGCCCCAAAGTAAGCGGAGTGTGCAAACTCAGCAAAGCCGTTACAGTGAAATTCTCCAAGATAGACTATGAACGGTTGTGCCGACGCAGCAGGCAGGCCAACCTCACGCTGACAGAATTTCTCCGCGTATCAGCTTTTGAGGCGACGATAACAGCTAGGCACTCTGCCGAGGAAACTGCCGTCATACGCAGTCTTACGGGTATGGCAAACAACCTGAACCAGCTGACCCGTCTGTCCCATCAGGCCGGATTCCACCGTACCCAAAGGACGGTGATGGAACTCCTGCAGAAACTCAAGGAGATTATCGTCTGGTACAGGCAAGGAGAAAGGAGGCAATCATGATTGGCAAGATCAAGAAAGGGAAATCCTTCGGTGGCTGTATCCGCTACGTGATGGGCAAGGACAATGCGGAAATCATCGACTCAGACGGTGTATTGCTGGGAAATATCCGGGAAATAACGGACAGTTTTAACTACCAGCGTGAGCTTAATCCGAAGATCAAACAGCCTGTCGGACACATTGCATTGAGCTTCAAACCTGAGGATAAGGCATTGTTGACGGATGAGTTTATGGCTAAAATAGCCCGGGAATACATGGAGCTGATGGGGATAAAAAACACTCAGTTTATTCTGGTAAGACACCATAACACGGACAATCCGCACTGCCACCTGGTCTATAACCGCATCGGATATGAAGGCAAGGTAATCTCTTCCCAAAGCGATTACAAGCGTAATGAAATCGCCACAAAATTGCTTAAGGATAAGTACGGACTGAAATACGCCGAGGGCAAGGGCAAGACTAATGTGGAGAAACTCCATGCTTCGGAGCGTGTGAAATACGAAATCTTCAATGCCGTCAAGGCAGCTTTGAAGCATTCCAAAACATGGAAAGAGTTCAACGATTACCTGCTTCGCCGGGGCATCAGGCTGGAATTTGTAAAACGTACCAGAGAGATAAAAAGGCCGGAGGACATACAGGGAATGCGGTTAACCAAGGACGGGCAGACCTTCAAGGCTTCGCAAATCAGCCGGGAGTTCAGCTTTGCCAGGCTGAATGCCCGGTTGAGCTGGAAGCTCTCGGAATCTCAACAGGAATCCGAACGAAAGGTGCAGCAAAGGATACCGGACGGAGGTCATCTCCTCGAAAATACGGGACCGGGATTGTTCAGTCCGACAAACGGCACCGCCTCCGAAGAGCCGTTACCTCAGGAAGAACTCTTGCGCAGACGCAGGAAGAAGAAACAAAAGAGGAAAGGATTCGGATTGTAGTCCGTCCTTTCCCATTCAAATTATTCATGAACATTAAAATTGCAGGAATATGAAATTGGAGGAATATATCGAGAGCATCTTCGGATGCCTGGAAAGAATCGAAAACAAAATCAACGGGTTGTCCGTCCCTTTGCCGGAGGGTAATAGCCCAACAGGAAATAATGGAAAGGAAAAGGATGAGTCCGTGCTGAATGAAGTCCGGAATGATCATGAGACATTTCGCAAATTGTTGGCTCGCGTGTACGAAGGTCTTGCCGCCATCAAGAACGATATAGTGTCTATGGACAGGAAAAACTCGGCACAGGAAAGACTTGGACAGGTTTTGTCGGAAATGCGTAATGAACAACGGCAGGATCAGGAGAAAGTGGAAGCCATGTTTTGTGAGATACATGACACAATCAGGAAGAATTCAATTAAGACAAGCAACATCAACCATCATTTCAGCCTGAGTGTAGAATCCCCGTACACTCTTGGGAGTTTTTTCGTGATGTTCGTGACAATCGTGATTCTGTCCGTGGTTCTCTATTTTTCGACGAGAACAGATAACGAGCAGGCCGATAATGATTTGAAGTACCGTTATGTCAAGATGAAAGGGGAGGCTACCCCCGAGCAACTCGTGGAACTTGAGAATATCTTTGGGCCGAATCAGGATAACAGACTGATCAGGCAGATACGTGAGGACGTGGAAACCTATGAGGAAGCAGTACAGAGACAGGCCGCTCTTACCGAACAGGCACGGATGAAAGAACAGGCCGCGAGAGAACTGGACAGCAAGGCGAAGTCCATCAAGGACAAGTCTATTACAGACGAACCTAAAAAGTAAGCCTATGGCCAGTGTGAAAGTGAAATTCAGACCTTCCACCATAGATGGAAAGGAAGGTACCGTCTATTATCAGATTATCCAGAACCGTGTAATCCGTCAGTTAAAGACGGATTACCGGATATTTACTAATGAATGGAACGAAGTTGGAAGCTGTATTATTGTCGGTAGTTCGGAACGAAGCAATCTGCTCCTTTCCTTGCAGGAACGCATGGAATGGGACCTGAAGCGGCTGGACATGATTATCCGACAACTGAATAACCGGAAAGCCGGATATACGGCAGATGATATTATAGTTGCCTTTCAATACAGGGTGGATGAACAGTCATTTTTTTATTTTATGCAGGGCATCATCAAACAATTAAGATTATTGAACAAAATACGGACATCAGAAACTTATGTTGCGGCATTGAACAGCTTCATGAAGTTTCGCTATGGACAAGATATCCTTCTTTGTGAAATTGATAGCGATATGATGATGCTATATGAGGCATGGTTGAAAAGCAAAGGAATCTGTCCCAACACAGTTTCATTTTATATGCGTATTTTGCGTGCCGTGTATAACCGTGCTGTGGAAAAAGAACTGATTGAACAGAAGTACCCGTTTAGACATGTTTATACTGGCATTGACAAGACAGTGAAACGTGCTGTTCCTCTAAAGGTCATCAAATATATCAAGGAACTTGATCTGACATTGAAGCCGCACCTTGATTATGCAAGGGATATGTTCCTTTTTTCGTTCTACACCCGTGGCATGTCGTTTGTTGATATGGCATATTTGAGAAAATCGGATTTGAAAAATGGTATTCTGACATATAGGAGAAAAAAGACTAGCCGGCAACTCACCGTTAAATGGGAAAAGTGTATGGGAGAGATTGTGAATAAGTATGAAACTTATTCTGACATGCAATACCTATTGCCAATAATCACCCGATGTGCCGATGAACGGATACAGTACAGGAATGCCATTTCTCGTATAAACATTGCATTGAAAGAGATCGCTCGTTTAGTCGGTTTGACTCATCCATTGAGCATGTACTGTGCAAGACATGCCTGGGCAAGTATCGCTAAAAGCAAAAATATCCCTCTTGCAGTTATTAGTGAAGGTATGGGGCACGATTCAGAAGAAACGACACGCATTTATCTTGCTTCGCTTGACACGAATGTGGTGGATAAGGCAAACAATCTTATTCTGAAAGAATTATAACAGGATAGGCTGAAAATTGTTTAGTAAAGAGCCGAATCTCTTGATAAGAGTTATAGTTATAATGCAAAGGTACACAAAATACTGAAAAATAAGCGTAAATAGCTTTTTGATAATGCCATAAATTGTATTAAAACTATCCGTCTGTTGAGCCAATCATATTCTCATAGGTACAGAACATGCTGATTTTCAAATGTGATTTTACTTGCATTTATCTCTTATCAAGAGATGAATTTCAAGGAGATATTGCATAAGTTCCGTACCGAATCATTCACGGAAAAGGAGAAAGGTACAAAGTTCGAGCGACTGATGCGCTCATGGTTGCTGACAGACCCACGTTACAACGAGTTGGAAAAAGTCTGGCTATGGGAGGAGTTTCCGGGACGTAAGGATTTCGGGGGTACAGACACAGGTATAGACCTTGTGGCAAAGACAGAAATGGGTGACTATTGGGCCATCCAGTGCAAGTGTTATGCCGAGGATGCCACGATAGACAAGCCTGCCGTGGATTCGTTCCTCGCCACCTCTAGCCGCACATTTACGAATGAGGTTACATTTCAAACAATCTGTTTCTCCAATCGCGTATGGATTTCTACTACCAATCATTGGGGGAGCAATGCCGAGGAAGCCATCCGTAATCAGGAACCGCCAGTGACACGTGTCGGCATGGCCGACCTGAATTCATCCCCAGTGGATTGGCAAAAGCTGTTGGATGGTCTTACAGGAAACTCTGCACTCGTAGAAGGCAAAAAACCGCGCAAGCATCAACTCGATGCCATATCCAAGGCATACACGCATTATATTACAGAGGGAAACGACCGTGGTAAGCTTATCATGGCCTGCGGTACAGGAAAAACCTATACCTCGTTGCTTATCGCCGAACAGTTGTTGAACGGCAATGGGCTGGTGTTGTTCATGGTACCGTCCATCGCCCTGCTGGGTCAGTCACTCAACGCATGGTCAGCTGATGCAGGAAAACCCATAAAGGCAGTCTGTATCTGTTCAGATTCCAAGGCTTCACGTAAGATACAGAAAAACAAATATGATGATGCAGATGATAGTGTGGTTGACCTTGCCGTACCTGCATCTACCAAACCGAAGTCCATTGCCTCGCAACTGAAGAAGTACCGCAGCCATGACGGACTGGTGGTAGTGTTTTCCACCTACCAATCTATTGATGCCGTGTCAGAGGCACAACAGGAGATACTTTCCGAAACAAATGGCGAATATGGTGTATTCGACTTCATTATCTGCGACGAGGCACACCGCACTACGGGTGTAAAACTGTCTGATAAGGACGAGAGTAATTTCACTAAAATACACTCCGATGACAATGTAAAAGGTCGAAAACGGTTGTACATGACCGCCACGCCGCGCCTGTACGGTGAATCGGCCAAAGTAAAGGCTTCTGAAAAGGACTGCATCCTCTGCTCAATGGACGACAAGGCTCTTTATGGAGAAGAGTTCTATCGTGTGAATTTCTCCTATGCCGTACAGAACGGATTGCTGACCGATTACAAGGTGCTTGTCCTTACCGTCGGTGAAAACGATATGCCTGATAATATCAAGCGAGACATCACCGATACTACTACCGAACTGAATTTTGATGATACGTCTAAACTTATCGGTGTAATCAACGGCCTCTCAAAGATGATACAGGGTGATGATCACCGCACATGGAATGCCGATCCACACATGATGCGCCGTGCTGTAGCGTTCTGTTCTTCCATTGACAAGAGCGCAAGCAGGGCGGGCATCGCATCCAAATATGTGGCTTCCGTACTGCCGCAAATATCGGAAAAGTATGACAAAAATCTGGATGCTGAAAGCCTATCGCATACCGTTTCGATAACCGCAGAACACATAGACGGCTCTATGAACTCACAAGAACGAAATGGAATCCTGCAATGGTTGGCTGATGAGCCGGACAATGACCGGGAGTGTCGAGTTGTAACCAATGTGCGTTGCTTGTCTGAGGGTGTAGACGTGCCGTCGCTTGATGCAGTACTGTTTCTTTCTGCCCGTAATTCACAGGTGGATGTGGTACAGTCGGTAGGTCGTGTGATGCGTACTTTCCACAAGGGACAGCCCGATGAGAAGAAATACGGATATATCATCATCCCTATTGTCGTGCCTTCTGGTGTTTCAGCAGAAGAAGCACTTGATAATAGCAAGACCTTTGATGTAGTTTGGGAGATCCTGAATGCATTGCGCTCCCACGACGACCGTTTCAATGCGATGGTGAATAAGATTGCACTCAACAAGCAGAAACCAAACAAACAATCCTACACTCCATCCGTCACTATCGGCAGACCGGGATTAGGCTTTCAGGAGGGAGAAGAAGAAGCGCGACAGATGGAGAACGCGGAAATCGCCCGCCAGTTGAAACTTAGATTCGGTGAGTTGCAGGACGGCATGTATGCCAAACTCGTGGAAAAGTGTGGCGACCGCTTATATTGGGAGAATTGGGCTAAGGAAATCGGACTCATCGCGCACAAGTTCATCGGGCGCATATCCAAACTCATCCAGTCCGGAATGCACAAAAAGGCATTCAACGAATACCTCAAGGGGCTACAGCGCGACCTTAACCCGTCAGTAGATGCAGCACAGGCTATCGAGATGCTGGCACAGCATCTCATCACCCGTCCGGTATTTGATGCTTTGTTTGCAGATTACCAGTTCGTGAACAACAACGCCGTGAGCCGTTCCATGCAACGCATGATAGACCTCTTACAAGAACAGGCTTTTGAAAAAGATACCGAGGTGCTGGAGAAGTTCTACCAATCGGTAAGGACAAATGTGGGCGGTATTGATAATTTGGAGGGTAAGCAGACAATCATAAAGAACCTCTATGAAAAGTTTTTCAAAGGCGCATTTCCGCTTACAGTGGAGAAATTGGGAATTGTTTATACACCGGTGGAATGTGTGGATTTCATCATCCGTTCAGTGGATGATATTCTTAAATCAGAGTTTAACACTTCACTGACCGAGCAAAATGTTCATATTCTTGACCCGTTTACAGGTACTGGTACTTTTATTACCCGTTTGCTACAGTCCGGTCTTATTCGACCAGAGGATATGGAACGCAAATATCGGAATGAAATCCATTGCAATGAGATTGTGTTGCTGGCCTATTATATCGCTGATGTGAATATTGAATCGGTATTCCATGACATTACCCAAAGGGAGACTTACTTACCATATAGCGGTATCTGTCTGACCGATACATTCCAGTTAGCAGAGAAAAAGCATAACGAACTTTTCACCGAGTTTTTCCAAGATAATTCCAAACGAGTGAAAAAACAGATGGCTACACACGTAAGGGTAATTATTGGAAATCCTCCATATTCCATAGGACAAAAAACGGCTAATGACAATGCACAGAATTTGTCTTACCCGTATCTTGATAAACGTGTATCAGAAACGTATGCAACGAAAAGTTCAGCCACACTGAACAAATCTCTTTACGACAGTTATGTGAAAGCTTTTCGTTGGGCTTCAGACCGCATCCCACAGAATGAAGGTGGTATTGTTGCATTCATAAGTAATGGCGCATGGATTGATGGGGCTGGTCAGGATGGTATGCGTCGTTGTATTGAAGATGAATTTACTTCTGTTTATGTACTGAATTTGCGTGGAAATCAGCGTACATCAGGTGAATTATCACGTAAAGAGGGTGGTAAAATCTTTGGTAGCGGTTCACGTACTCCGATCTCCATAACTTACCTTGTCAAAAATCCGGTAAAGAAAGGACAAAAGGCTGTTATCCATTATCATGATATTGGCGATTACCTTACTCGTGAGCAGAAACTCAAGATGGTAAAAGATTTTCGTTCTATTTCTTCAGAGAAATTGGAATGGCAGATTATCGCACCTAATGATAAGGCTGATTGGATAAATCAACGTGATGGAGTGTTTGATAATTTGCTCCCATTAGCTCCTGAAAAGAAATTCGCTCTGAACACACAAAGTGTATTTAGTACTTATGCTATTGGGGTAGCAACTAATCGTGATGCATGGGTGTCCGGATTTTCAAAAGATAAGGTCACTAACAATATGTGTTCTATGATTGATTTTTATAATTATGGAATAGCACACAGAAGTGGCTATTCTGATGATAAAACAAAAATAAGTTGGACACGTGCATTAAAAAATGATTTTGCCAAGGGGGTACAATATAGTTACAATGAGAACTCTTTTGTACAGGAAATATATCGTCCTTTTACAAAACAAAATTTATATTATCATCGTCCATTTATAGAATGTCCGGGAATATGGCAATCTTTATATCCAACTCCTGAATATCGTAATCTCGTTATTGCTGTAAGTGGAGTTGGACAACAAAAGTCATTTTCGTCATTGATCACAGATAATATCTCGGATTTACAGGTTGTAGATAAGGCACAGTATTTTCCTCTTTATTGGTATGAAGAAAACAAGAATCCCCAAGCTACACTTTTTGATGATGCGGAAACTACCAAATATATTCGCCGTGACGGAATAACTGATTGGATTCTGAAAGAAGTCCGTAGCCGTTTCGGAGGTTCAAAAGCCATTGCCAAAGAACACATATTCTACTATGTATATGGGCTGCTTCATTCCAAGCAATACCGTGAACGATTTGCCGATGATTTGAAAAAATCATTGCCACGCATCCCCATAATGGATAATGTACAGGACTTCATGGCTTTTTATAAAGCAGGAAAGGAACTTGCCGACCTGCATCTGAACTACGAACAAGGCATTAACGAGCAGATTACAGGCCAAGACGGTGATTATCCGTTTTATGCAAATATGCCGATGGTTGCGCATCGGTCTTTGGGGATAAAAGTTATTGGTGACATTGACATCTGGAATAGTAAATGGACGGATGAAACCTATCAATACTTTGCCGTGGAAAAGATGCATTTTGCCAAAGTGCGTAATAAGGACGGCAAACTCATAGCAGACAAGAGATCCATTATTTACAACGGCCATATCATTATTGAGAATATTCCACTTAAAGCCTACGAGTACATCGTAAATGGTAAGTCTGCTATCGACTGGATAATGGAACGTTATGCCGTAACTATCGACAAAGCGTCCCAAATCAAGAATGACCCCAACGATTGGTCACAAGAACACGAACAACCTCGTTATATCCTTGACCTGCTCCTATCGGTGATTATGCTCTCTTGTCAAACGGTAGATACAGTAAATACGTTGCCTAAGCTTAATTTCTAATGTGTATAGGATGTATGAAAAATTTTTCATACATCCTATAACAGATTCATAATATGCCGATATATATGTCCAGTTTCTTCCAAATAGCGGAATTTTTTATTTAGAATACTAATGAGCGATCCTTTATTTTCACATAATAAGTAAAGTTCTTCAACCGTAAAAAGGATAATTCTCGAAGATTTGTCATAAAAATAATCCAGCGTTTTATATGATGGTTTGGAGAGAGTTATGAATACACCTTTCGTAAATGGTGATTTTGCCTTAACTTTATTTGAAAACAATAATAAATCATCTTTGGTAATTTCTTTAGTTCTGTATTTAGCTTCAATAAGAACAGTATTACCATTTAATAAGAAACTTCCATCTATTTGATCATTTGTTGTACGATAAGACGGTTTTGCATCCATACCAAAAGCATCAAATAGCTCTTTCAAATAACTTTCAAACGCATATCCTTTTTGTTGTTGCGTTTGTTTCTTGTCTATATTTAGCAATGCCTTTTTTAAGTACTCAAAGTCTATTATATATACCTTGTCATCTGATTTTTGCGCTTTATGGTTTGTAGAAACCTTGCCTAATTTTATTTTCCCCAATACATATAGCCTGTTCATGTCTTCTTGAGAAATGTTTTTGTCTAATAAGTTTTCTCTCATATAATTAACAAGCAAAATTATCATTTTCCCAACATACGTATCTGATTCTTCATCAATAAATCGACGAAGCATTTTTGCTTTAGATAGTCCAGGGTATTTTTGATATATGTTATAAGATACAACATCTTTCATAAACTCTTCAAATTCTCGATTGGTGAAGTTCAGTACATATCCACCACCCATACCGAAAACTCTTTCAATTAATTGCTTTTCCTGAAAAGATAATATGGCCATAAAAATTATTTGTTTAATTCTATATTACTGGTTTTCCCATGCCAGCCTAATATTTCTTTCTTAAAATCCAGAAAATTTTGTTTGTCAGTACGAGGACAATCAAAGGCTGATATCAACACATTTAAAGTTTTTTCCAAGCACCCTACAACCTCAAGTAAAAGTGGAGGAAGCATCACGTTGAATGTACGAGTACAATCAGGATAGAATTTTTTACGTGCTTTTATATTCTTTAAAGTTCCACTTTCATTTAAATCAGGGAAAAAGATCCATTGCTCAATATTATCATTAATCAATCCATGATAAAGGGCATAATGAAAATCAAGCGAGCCATTATGGATTATTTCATCACGTAAACTCTCAATAGTTCGAATACATACAGCTTCTTTTTTTGCAAATAGTGTATTCTCTACCATTAAATTATCACCAAGCCACTTGCGTTTACCATACGTAATGTTTGCACTTTTCATATTAGGATAAGACAAGAAATTCATATTAGACATTTCTTGCAATTCGTAGGCTACCTTAGTTATGATATCAAAACTTGAAGCAAGGGTTATAATAAGTGAGTTGAGATATGTATAAACATCAATACCCTGTGTACCTATTCCGAAAGCCACATCATCATACTCTTTAATATCACGGGATAAATTAGGCGTTAGAGTTTCATATATTTTATTTATCAGCCTAACTAATACAGATGTTCTATTTTGAAAAGAAGACATCAACATTTCGCAATCATAATAATACAGAAGCCTATGAGTGAGTTCATTATCATTTGCTTGTACAAGTGTCTCAAAATCTTCTTTAGAAAGACATCCCTCTTGACTATGCCCATCATTGCGAACCCACATTGGTACCAATCCTACAATGGAATAATAATCGATACCTTTGAAAACATTCTTCATGATTACATCATGTAACTCTACTTCAAGAATATTTAGATTTTCGAGAGCTTCATTGATTTGTATACCTATAGAATCACAAAATGTAAACTCACAAATCTTCTCTTGTGGCGTTGGAAGAGTTTGTCTTAACTTATCAAATAATTCTTTTGTTTGTTTTTTCATATTTTAAGTAAATTCTGGAATTTTATAGTTTCTATTGCTTGCAGAATATTGTTTCATACCATTGATGTAAATAATCTCAGGTATGTACTCATCATTATCCAACATATCCTTTTGAATTTCTGTAATTTTCTGCTTAATTTCTTCAATATTGTCCTTTTCCATAATTATCATAAAAATGCCAGTCTTTGCTCGTTCTGCTTTCATGTAGGCAGGCAACCGAGTACGATATCCGTGAATAAGATTTTCGTTAGTTGAGCGTTTAATTTCAATAACAGTATTAGCCTTTGAACCTTTCGTTATATGAAAATCAATCTCACCTACACCAGGATTGTCTTCACGTGTTATAGCCAAGTCTAGATTACCTGCGATTTTATATGTATCCGCTACAGTATATAACAGAAGTTGCCAGTCTGTTTCATCTGGAGTTCGATTATTTCGATAGAATAACTCAGAAAGTCTATTGTGCTCAACTAAATGTTTGAACTGATAACACATTGCCAACGTTAGCTTGTAAACCTCTTCATCTTCGTTCGCATACACAGTTGGTTTTTGGAATGGAATTTCGTCTAAGAGTTCTTGAAGCAATATATATCTATACTGATTTTTATTATCTGTGACAAAATCATATGGAACCGCATTGAGGCTTTTATAAAAGCTAATTGCTGCTTCATAGCAGTCCTTGTTACCTACAATAAGATTCTTCCAATCATCTTTTTTATAGTTCTTATAATCAGACCAATTAATCCCAATTAGTTCTGCAATTTTTCTTTTTAGTCGATTATTGTAATTACATACAGAATCTATATCTTCAAAATCATGAGCTACAGGGAGATCTGCCAAAAATGATTCTGGAATAAAATGAATTGGTTTTCCCTTGTAATAGGGAACTTGAAATACAAGCCCGTATTCAAATGTGTAGGGGTGAGTTGTTAGCCCCATTTCTTGTGCAATCCGTTGTGTATACTCTAAGAAATGCTTTTGTAGGATGGCAATAGTCATATCACTGATTCTATCAGCTGCCATATTGTCCTCTATTAATTGCATTAAACCAAATATTTCTGGATCTTCAAGACCAGTGTTTATGATTGTGTATGCACTATGAGCGAGTTGTATGGAAAGGGCACCGCTAATACCTCTTCCTTTTGTATTACCTTTTGAAAATCCCAATCCTGTATTTGGAATTTCCTTGAAGGTGAATCTATTTACCATTTTTTTAAAGAATGGGTCATGAAGATTATCTGCTTTTGAAGCCTTCACTAGAGGAATAAATAATCTAAAGTAATTGAAGAACTCTGTATATGCATTCGTAAACTCGGGTATCTCACTTCCTTTAAGAAGAAGTGGGTCTATATGAAGTAAGGAATCCTGATCCAAAAAAGCATTATATACTCCTTTTTGAAGGAAATCCCTGTGCTTTACCTTAAAAAATCTACTGTATGTTAATCCCATATGCTTATTGCCTATAAATGTTTGATTATTCACATTGAACCTAATATATTTAGTAATTTTATCACTTTATGTATTTCTGAATATGCCTTCAAATCTTCTGGTGATTTTTGACAAAGTTGGCACAGTTTCTCTGAGTTTGACATAGCACGTTCCAAATTACCATTCTCAATCAAGTACTTGTAGAGGTTAGTGCGTATGAAATATCTTTTTGTCTTTTCATATCCCGGCATGTATTTCTGCAATTCAGGAAGCAGTTGCTCATAACTCTCATATCGGCGACATACTACATTGGGCAGAAAGTGGAGCAAGAACCAAAATTCAGTACATGGGTTCGTTTCTACAAACATCACTTTACCGGCATACTTCTTTGCGTTATACTTTTTCTTTGCTCGTTGATACAATTGCATTTCAGAAGGAAACTGAAATAACCTATCCATATCAAACAGGCATACGATATAATCATATTGCTTGTTCATATAGGATTCTACCAATTTTAGAATATGATTGATGTCGCTATGCTGCGGAAAATCAGGCGCGACCTTAAAAGGATAACGACACGCCACCCTCAATGAATCAAAATAGAACCACTCGGTTTCTCCTTCGCCTATGATGGCGATACTTTTCGTCACTGTTCGCCTCATATCATTAGTCGTTTAGGTTAATGTATTGACTGCCAAGGAACGGAAGCTTAACTAATTTACCCTGTTTGTAAGCATTATACGGGGAAAGATTCTTGTGAAGACCTAAAGATGAAAGACGTACTATTTTAGTCTCGCCATATTCGTCTTTATCCGTAAACCATATCGTATCACGTCGAATGAAATCCTCATTAAGAAGATTGATGTCGTGTGTTGTCAACAACATTTGTGATGTTCCTTCACTGTTCGCTAAAAAAACTTTTATAAAATAAGCCAGCAGTTCATAGTGGATGCTTGTTTCGACTTCGTCAATAAGCACAAACCGGTTGGTCTTCAACAAGAAATTCAGAATTACTGCCATTCCCAAAAATCTCATTGTACCATTGGATTCGTATTCTTCAGACAAATCGTATAACTTGTCGCCAACCTTATGCTTGAATGTCAATTCTGTATTTGTGATTTTTCCTTTTCTAAGCATTTCAGCTTTTGCCTCATTATCAATGGGGGCATTTTGAATCAACTGCTCCAATTCAGGAGTAATCAATTCTTCCTCTTCATGCAATACGACATCTTCTATGTTAAAATCGGATGCTTTCAAAAAGTTCAAAATGAACTTCTTCAAATCTCCTGTTTCATCTGTATCCAATCGTGATTTTACATATCCCGAAAGCAGCATGCCAGGAGCCAATACATCTTTAACCTGTTTGGCAAAGTAATCGTACACATCGTTCAACTTGGTGCGTTCCACATTACTCTTACCAAATGCAGCAAGTACACTACAATTATTGATAGTGTTGCCGGAAATCACATCCTGACTTTTCCGTGGCATTTTCAGATTTACACCGAAATCTATTGTTGTGGAATCTGTAGTTGCATCATAACTACGGCTATACAATTTGGTAGGACGAATGGAATCGTAAACAATCAATGTCTCCGAATAGATATATTTTGAGTCTAATTCAAAAGTAAGGATATACTTCGATTGATTGATATAAAACACCATTGACATCTTTGTCTTTTCGTTCCTTGAAGTGTCATCCAGCATAAAAGGTACAACTCCGGTCTTTTCATTCCGGTCTTTGGGCATCCTAAGAACAAGCATTCTGAAAAATTCCACAGCATTCAAGATATTGGTTTTGCCGGAAGCATTTGCACCATAGATGATGCCCAATTTTAACAATCTTACCCCATCCTTAACTTCATATGAATATTCGTCAGACATAAAAGTATCTGATGAAGGTTCAAAGCTTATCTTTTGTGAAGACTTTATTGAAAAAAAATTTTCAATGGTGAATTCTGCTATCATATTCGTTGAATTTATCTGTCATATGATGCAAATGTAGAAATAAAAAATCAATATATAAAATTATAGTTCATATTTTCGTAGTAAAATTACGAAAATATGAACACAAATTACCATTTTACATATTTTATAACAATAGAATAAAGCAAATAAAAATTGAATTCATTCATGAAAATTTTCTCTTCATACTATTTTTTTATGATTGAGAAATTTACTATCTTTGAAATCTAAAGTAAACGTTCTTTCATTTATGCAAAATCTGGCAACTTGAAGAAGTCTACTCGTTTCTAAATCGTTACCTGCCTAAAAAATAGAACTTGTAAGTTTCTTATTTTCAACGAATAAGAAAATACGCAACGCCTAAAGCAGTGGAATGTTATATGTTTTTGAATACCAGCTTTCTTTATCCATGCTTTAAGAGGATATCCAGTCATGCAACGTCGCAGTTCTTTGAACACTTTACCTGTGCCCGGTTCTCCACAAAGTGCGTATGCTTCATAACTGATAGGTAGTAGAGCTTCTGTCTGTGTTTTTTGCGTACGAAGACGAATGCAATGTCCCAGATCAGGGGCTGTGCATAAATTTTCCCACTTAAGATTCAATATATCACTGATGCGTAACCCGGTAAGACATGAGAAAAGGGATGCATTTCTTAATACAGGGATATCGCATGGGGTTGAAGCCAGAGTCTTTAATTCATCTTGTGTTAAAAACTCTTTATGAATATCCCTACTTTCTATCTTTTCAAGAAAATCATTGGGATTTTCACGTAAATATTTATCTCTATACGCAAGTTTCAAAACTCCTCTGAATAATGAGAAATAACTGGCAGCTGAATTACGGGAAACCATTTTATCAGTATGCTTTAGTTGCCTTGCATGGAGAAGATAGTCTCGGAAGCGGTTACATAGGTCAACAGTTATTTCACCAAACATACATTTACCATTGACAAATTTCTCAAAGTGCAGATAAACGATATGCCATTTATGATCTTTCTTACGACATACTTCTTTGAAATATGCCATAAAATCGGCTCTCATTTTGTGTCGATCCATAAATCCAAATTCTTCATTGATTACAGCCTCTTGCCGGCGGCATCTGATAAGTTCGGCTTTAGCTAGGATTTCATTATTGTAATCTAGCTCAATTGCATTCTTTGGGGTTGCATAAATGTAAAATCCTAAATATTCACGTCTGCTCAGTTTCATTGTTTTAGGATTACGTACAGCAGGGTAGTAGTCCAAGTAAAGAGAGATTCGTCCGTTTCTTATAGGGCGTTGTCTTAATGTTACAGTAGTACATGTTTGTTGTCTCATAATATATAATGTATTAAAATTTATATTCAGGTTTAATTCTTATTGTGGTGATAGCAAAATAAACAAGTGTATTCCTGGTGATGTGGTTATTTTAAAGTTAACCACAGGATAACCAGTAAATAACATTAAATCGAAGGTGGAGCAAGCAGATCATCAAGCTCTTTGCGCGATATCTTGATATATTTTCCCTCCTGCACTTTACTGATATGATGCCATTTTACATAGTGATACAATTGGTCACGAGTGAGATTGTATTTTTCCATAGCTTCGGCTGTCGTATAATATTCTGGTTCAGCTTTAGCAAGATCTTTGGCAATATCTACATGCTTTTGGGAATAGAATACCTGTCGCTTGATTTTTTTCTTGGGAATAGCAAATCGGGAAACAAAAGAATATATAGCACTTGTTGTCATGCCAAACTTTTCCGTTAGATCTTCTACAGAATACCATTCCGTAATGTTGGAGTCCGGTGCTTTAGATGCAAAATATTTATCAAAATGCTTGGCACTCCAGTATGTTTTTCCTCTCTTGAAAACTTTGGGTATATTTTGTTCTTTCCCTACTTTAAATATCCACGATTCGTTTACTCCATATTTACTTGCAACTTCAGCGGTAGTATAAAAATCAGTAATAGGAGTGTGAGAAATTCTATTTCGTTTTACATAAGGGGTAGAACTCATCATTGAGTCTATGTCAGACTTATGTATAATGGTAAGTCTTGTACTCAATTTTATTGCCTTCAGTTGTCCACTATAAATATAATTATATACTGCTCTTGATGTGATACCTAAAAGTATTCCAACTTCTTTTATTGAAAGATATTCTTTTTGATTAATTACACTAAAGGTATGTTCTTGAGATACTGTTAGATTTTCTGATTCTGCCTTTTTAACAGTATTGACTCTCTGTCTCATTTTATACGCCCTATCATTACATGATTTTGAACAAAAGCGTGTAGATGTTTTCAAGGCATAAAATTCTTGTCCGCAGTATTCGCAGATTTTCTTAATTCTAATTTTGCTTGCTGCCATTTTACATTCATTTTTTATGTTAAACACTATATTTATTACTCCAATTATGGACGCAAATAGTTGTATCATATTGAACTATATTGTACCATACTGAAATCTCTCTACTACCTTGCAAATCGCAAAATACCCAAATCAGCTCATGCGGTACAAAATCGACACAAAAAATGAATGAAAAACCATTAGAAACCATTATTATATGGTATGAAGGCAAAAAGAAAAGGCGCTCAAAATGAACGCCTTACTAATTAAATATGATAGATGTTTATGGTTTATAATACTACCTTATTTCCCGATGCAGAAGTGTTTAAATATATTCCCCAACACCTCATCGTTAGTGATTTCTCCACCAACAATTTCAGCCAGATGGAAAAGACATTCACGTAAATCCTGACTTACCAAATCACCAGAAAGTTGCATGGTCAGTCCATCTTGTACGCGATGAATCGCTTCCAGTGCACGACTTAGTGCTTCATAGTGACGAATGTTGCTGACTACCACATCATTTTGTGAAAGGTCGGGTAGGGCAGCGAAGTCCACCAACTGCTTCTGAAGTAGAGAAAGGCCCTCTTTCTGCTTGGCTGAAAGGGAAATGACACAAGCATCTTCAGGCAAATCAGGAAGAATAGCTTTCAGATCATCTATTGGCTTATGCATCGATGCCGTAGTATCGGTTACTGAACAAGATAAGCTTTCCTCTGTTAACGGAAGCAGATCCGTCTTGTTGAGTACAATTACCAGGTGCTTGCCTTGGCAGCGTGGTAGAATCTTTTCGGCCAATTGGTGGTATTGTTCTTTTGCACAGGTTGCATCGATAACCCATAGTACAATATTTGCCTGTTCCAGTTTCTGGAAACTTCGTTCAATACCTAAACTTTCGATGGTATCAGTCGTTTCACGGATACCGGCTGTATCGATGAAGCGGAAAGTGACACCACCTAAATTCATAGTGTCCTCGATAACATCACGTGTTGTACCGTGGATGTCGCTCACGATAGCACGCTCTTCATTCAGGAGAGCATTCAATAGGGTAGACTTTCCTGCATTGGTTTCTCCTACGATGGCAACCGGTACACCATTTTTCAGAGCATTACCGACACTAAATGTATCTACCAGATGGCTGATAACTTGTTCAATTTGTTGAGCTATTTCTTCCAGTTCTGAACGATCTGCAAATTCCAGTTCTTCGTGGTCGCTAAAGTCCAACTCCAACTCCATGAGTGAAGTCAGATGGAGCAGTTTCTCTCTTAAAGCAGATAATTCACGACTGAATCCTCCACGCATCTGATTCATTGCCATACGATGTGTAGCGGCAGAAGTCGAGGCAATCAGGTCTGCAACTGCTTCAGCCTGACTCAAGTCCATTTTACCATTCAAAAAGGCACGTTGAGTATATTCACCTGGTCCCGCAGCACGACATCCATTCTTAATAAGGAGCTGCATTACTTGTTGCAGAATATATGATGATCCATGACAAGATATTTCTACTGAATCTTCACCTGTATAAGAATGAGGAACACGAAAAAGACTTACCAATACTTCATCTATTATCTCACCTGCAGGCGAAAGAATATGTCCGAATGTCAGGGTATATGGCTTACGTTCTGTCAGAGGTTTTCCCGATATTGGAGTAAAAATACGGTCGGTTATGGCTATAGCCTGAGCCCCCGAAACACGGATCGTACCGATTGCTCCGCCTTGTGCGGTAGCAATGGCACAAATAGTATCTTCTGTTTGTTGTATATTCATGATGTCTTTTGCTTTTAAATCATACAAAGATACGGCTTTTCAGCTTATATCCGGAAAAGTTTGGGTGATAATTATTCTTGAGTGTAAAGTTCTCTGATAAGAAGGTCTACTACTTTTTCAAGGTAAACCCGGTCAGTTTCATCGAACGTAGAAAGCTGATCACTGTCGATATCCAATACTCCTTTTACTTCTCCATTCACTATGATCGGAACGACAATTTCCGAACGGGAAAGCGAACTACAGGCGATATGTCCTGGGAATTGATCTACATCGGGTACAACTTGTGTACGGGCTTCCGACCATGCCGTGCCGCATACTCCACGTCCTTTTTTAATACGATAACATGCTACACTGCCCTGAAAAGGCCCCAAATGAAGTTCACCGTCATGTACCAGATAGAAACCTACCCAGAAAAAGCCGAAAGCTTCCTTTAAGACCGCACTGGTATTCGCCAATACACTGACTTCGTTTCTTTCACCTTCTATAAGGGGTGTAAGTTGTGTAAGAAAAAATTGATATCGTTCTGCTTTGTTTAGTTTGCTATCTTGTTTAAAACTTGCTTCCATAAATATTCTAAATAGCTGTTGTTTTTTTGACAAAACAGGTTCCTCTGCAATAAACAGAGGAACCTGTATATATAAAAAAAGAAGAATTATAAATATCAGATTCGCTCAAGCACTGTCTTTATCAGGTCGTCTATTTTGTTTTTATATCCTGTATTGGCTTCTTTGGCTACGCGATTGGCTATAACCATGCAGACAGTGGTAGCTTTATGTCCTTGCAGACGTGCAAGCCCTGCAAGTGCTGAACTTTCCATTTCGAAGTTGGTTATGCGATGACCCTGATATTCGAAACTTTCAATCTTTTCATTCTGGTGAGGGTCGGCAAGTGGAATGCGGAGCTGTCTGCCTTGTGGACCGAAGAAACCTCCACAAGCTACTGTAACGCCGCGTACCATATCTGTTCCGGCAATACGCTCAACCAGTTCCTTGTTGGCATGGATAACGTAAGGAGCCGGTGCACAGAGGTTTCCGCTCCATCCCAAGTGATTTAAAAGGGCACGTTCCATCGGAAGGTCGCAAACTGCATTCCTTCCTTCGTAGAAGTTTAGCAGTCCGTCGAACCCTACAGAGATTTCAGAGCATATATAAGTTCCCACGGGAGTATAAGGTTGCAATCCTCCACAAGTACCGATACGTACGATTTCCAGTTGCCGGAAGTTGTCATTTTCTTCACGAGTCTGAAAGTTGATATTAGCCAATGCATCCAGTTCGTTCATAACAATATCTACGTTGTCGCATCCGATACCGGTAGAAGTGACTGTAATACGTTTCCCTTTATATGTTCCGGTTATGGTACGGAATTCACGGCTTTCTACCTCACATTCCTTTGTTTCGAAATGCGATGCTACAAGAGCTACTCGTCCGGGGTCTCCCACAAGGATAACTTTATCGGCCAGATGTTCCGGCTTTACGTGAAGATGAAATACCGAACCATCTTCATTTATAATCAGTTCTGAGGGTGGAAAGTACTTTTTCATAATATTCTTTTTTATTTAGTTAGTTGAGTTTTTGCTATTATATGATAATGATTATTTACCTATCGGTTCATGTCCTGCAGGATTTGCATCCGGGCGGGCGATACTGCTTCTCATATCTGTATCTGCCTGAATATTTTTCATCCGGTAATAATCCATGATTCCCAAATTGCCGGTACGGAAAGCTTCTGCCATAGCCTTTGGAACTTCGGCTTCAGCCTGTATTACATTGGCACGGGCTTCTTCTGCTTTTGCTTTCATTTCCTGTTCCAAAGCAACAGCCATTGCACGGCGTTCCTCAGCTTTGGCTTGTGCAATATTTTTATCAGCATTGGCCTGATCTATCTGTAAAGATGCTCCAATATTACGACCTATATCGATATCGGCAATATCAATAGATAAAATTTCGAATGCAGTCCCTGCATCCAGTCCTTTTCGTAGTACAAGTTTGGAAATAGAATCCGGATTTTCAAGTACCGATTTATGATTTTCCGATGAACCGATAGATGAAACAATACCTTCGCCTACGCGTGCCAGGACTGTATCCTCACCAGCTCCACCTACCAACTGGCGGATATTGGCACGTACAGTTACACGTGCTTTCGCAATAAGCTGGATACCATCTTTGGCAACGGCGGTGACAGGAGGCGTATCAATAACTTTCGGATTGACAGACATCTGTACGGCTTCAAACACATCACGTCCTGCAAGGTCGATACCGGTAGCCATCTGGAACGACAAATCGATATTGGCTTTTGATGCTGAAACCAGTGCATGAACTACCTTTTCCACATGACCGCCTGCCATATAATGAGCTTCCAGTTCATCGCGTGTAATAGTGCTTAAACCAGCCTTGTGGGCTTCAATCATTGCAGGTACGATAACATATGGCGGAACATTACGAATACGCATCAGAAAAAGCTGAACCAGCGAAATACGTACACCTGATACTTTGGCAGAAAGCCAAAGAAAGAAAGGCACGTAATGGAAGAAGACTGCCAGTAAGACAACTCCTCCAGCCGCTAAAATGAACGGAAGATAGTTAGGGTCAATCATAGGTAATTGATATTTTAAGGTTTAAAAAAATTACTGTTGTATGTAGCGTGTCACATATACAGTTCCATTATTTATACGAGTTACTTGTATGGGAGTACGCTCTTCGATAAATCCATCAGCTGATTGCACTTCGATGATATGGCCGTTTATCTCGGCATTTCCTATCAAGGTAAGGCGTGTCAATGACATGCCTGTATCACCAGCCTGAATATTGATTCCTTTCAGCGGTTCTGGTTTATAGTCGAGTGTCTGTTTGAGCGAAAGACGGTCTACTGTCTTGGAGCGCATGAACCAAATGGTTATACCGATTATTCCAACGGCTTCAACGGCAAGCGTAATAAATCCGGCCTGTGTTCCTACGGAATGAAAAGCATAACAAATGGCATAAAGCAGACTGATTCCCGATGCTATTCCTGCAAGGGTAATGCCGGGGACTAGAAATACTTCCACAGCAAAAAGTAAAAGTCCCGCCAAAATAAGTGCAATAATAATCAGTGTTTCCATATCTGCTCGTATAAAAATGGTGTCTATTTTTTACTGTTTCAATGCTTTAAGCTCTGCATTGCGCACAGATAAAGTCAGTTGTTCCAGCTCATGTCGTAACTCGTTGGTACGTTTTTCTTTATCTAATATACCGGGAGCCATTTTTTCTTTTCCTGCTTTGTTCGATTGCTGATAGGCAGCACGAAGATTTGTCAATGATTCTTCCAATGATGCAAGATCTTTCTCTTTCTGCAAGAATGAAGCATACATCTGCCGTGCTTCTTTAGAACGAAAATCTGATAATGTATGATAAACAGCATTATCGTCTACGACAAAACGGAAGTCACTCTTTTTCTTTTCTGTACTTCCGCCATACAATACCTGAGCCAGATGTTGTCTGGCAATACGTACTTTATCGGGATCACTCCATGTCTTCTTTATTTCTTTTAGTGTAGCAGCATCAATAATAGCTTGCGGGTCAGCTGTTTCGTAGTCGTATACCTGTTTTGTCGAGTTAGGAACGAAAACATATACACAAACTTTTCCTTCTGGCTGATAACGATCAGAAGCAAACCACCCTAAATTGTTCAAGTCATCTAATGCATACATATAATCATTGTATGGAGAGTTAAACGGCATACCGATGTTATCCGGACGGAGATACGTATTGTCATCCGAATCATAACGGGTTACGAAGATATCGTATCCTCCCATACTTTCATCTCCTTCGGCTCCAAAATAAAGTGTGATACCATCTGATGCCATAAACGGATAATTTTGGTTATGTCCTGATTCGTCCAGACCGCTTAATGGCTTGGCATCTTCCCACTTGTCTATCAACTTGAAGCGTGAGTATAAACTCGTTTCTCCGTCTTCAGACGCTTGTGTAAAAATCATTTTATCACCCAGCTCATTTGTAAATGAAGTTCCTGAGCCATCTTCGGTAAGAGAAATGTTTCCCGACTCCTTACTTAATTTATATGCCGAAAGAAAATTATTTTTATCTACTACAAAGCTGTCAATTACAGCTACATTCTCAGTTCCTCTTAACATGCGTGCAGCCTGACGGCAACGGTCTAATTCTTTCTCTGCTGCAGAAGTATCACGCTTCTTTTTTTCCAGCCATTGGATATGCTCTTCAATATTTTCGGTCGCTTCATCAAAGCTATACATTGCATAATATAGTTTTCCCAAATATAGATAAGCATTTATTACTTTGCGTGCAGCACTTTTTTCAAGGTAGGGTTGTGATTCCTGTAATTCACCGGTTTCATAGCAGCATGCTCCGTACCAGAAATTGTAATTTGCATTCGATGGAGCCTGTTTTACTAATTTCTGGAAAACGGGTTTGGCTTCGGCAAACTTGCCTTCTTCAAACCATTGTTTTGCCTGAGTGAGTGATTGGGCGAAAGTTCCTCCCATGCTGCATAAAGCGATAAGTGCTAGCGTATATTTCTTATTCATAATTTTTCGTGTTGTTTCGATGATGTTATTTTCAAAAATACAAAGTTTCTTTGAAATTTTGATTATTTCGGCATTCTAATTTTTCAAAATCTTTCGAGAATCGTTCTTTTGGTGTAATTTTACCCCGTTTTTAAGATTATCGGAAGAAATGGGAAAATTGACAGAAGAAGATAAATTGATGCGACGCATAGAAAAACGCTTTAACAAAGGTGTAGTGCAATATGGACTAATAGAAGATGGTGATAAGATACTGGTAGGGTTGTCGGGAGGAAAAGATTCACTTGCTTTACTGGAACTACTTGCCCGCCGTTCGCGTATTTACAAGCCTCGTTTTTCAGTCGTTGCTGCACATGTCGTGATGACGAATATAGCTTACGAATCGGACATGGATTACCTTCGTTCCTTTGCCGAAAATCTGGGAGTGCCGTTCGTACGCTACGAAACGTCTTTCGATCCTTCTACTGATACCCGCAAGTCGCCATGCTTCCTCTGTTCGTGGAATCGCCGTAAAGCTCTTTTTACAGTAGCAAAAGAACAGGGATGTAATAAGATAGCCTTGGGACACCACATGGATGATATACTGGAAACGTTGCTTATGAATATGGCATTTCAGGGAGCATTCAGTACGATGCCTCCGCGTCTGGTAATGCGAAAGTTTGATATGACCATTATCCGTCCGATGTGTCTGGTACATGAGGCCGATCTGATAGAAATGGCTCAGGCGAAAGGTTATCGTAAACAGATCAAAAATTGTCCGTACGAAAAAGATTCTCATCGCTCGGATATGAAAGAAGTGCTCCGTACGCTGGAACGCATGAATCCTGAAGCTCGGTATAGTTTATGGGGAAGCATGAATAATATTCAGACTGATCTTCTTCCGGAAGAGGTTGATTTATAGCATCTTAATTGGATTTATCTTCCAAAGGCTAAATGATTATGATATGTCGTCAAAAAATTCAGCATATTTCTGAAAAAATATCATCATCTTTTTTAAAAAATTGTACAAAAAAACAAGTAAATATCTTGATGTTTTTTTGAGAAGATTCTTTATGATTCATCAATCCTGCTGATATCTACTTTTAAGGGTCAGTAGAAATTTAGTGGGGATACGCATATAGCTTCGCAATGCGGAATAAAAAGAACTTCTTATCAGCTACTCC
>ENA-UEQE01000734-UEQE01000734.1-human-gut-metagenome-genome-assembly--contig:-NODE-734-length-28743-cov-61.628445_pt1 | contig 28743 bp, 32 predicted proteins | sample MGYA00242934_ERZ507935 | MGnify/ENA primary metagenome ERZ507935 (study PRJEB26167, sample SAMN06115423) | human gut metagenome | host: Homo sapiens | place: China:Anhui | collected 2015-03-30... | reverse complement strand
AAAAGTTGGTCAAACCATTGTTCCATTGTTCCGGTCCCCCGGCCCCAAAAGTTGGTCAAACCATTGTTCCATTGTTCCGGTCCCCCGGCCCCAAAAGTTGGTCAAACCATTGTTCCATTGTTCCGGTCCCCCGGGGACCCCCGGCCCTAAAAGTTGATAAAACCCTTGTTTCATTGTGTTTTGGCAAAAATCTCGACAGGCCCCCCTAAAAAAGTTGGGGAAATTATTGTTCCATTGTTCCGGTCCCCCCAGTGAAAAACATTCAAACCATTAATAATCAACCACTTAGGGCCGGAACAATGTGGAACAATGTGGAACAATGATTGTTCCGGCCCTAAGTGGTTGATATTCAATTGATTAACCCCCCCCGGAACAATTGGAACAATAATATAGGAGAAAGACCTGAATAGGAAATATATGTTCCAATAATGACCAATATAGGAAATGAGAAATCACCAAATAGAAGTGCATAGAAACATTGTTCCAATTGTTCCGGGGGGGGAGGGGATTTTAGGGCCTAATCAATTGAATATCAATCACTTAGGGGCCGGAACAATAAAAATTTTATTGTTCCACATTGTTCCGGGGCCCTATTTTCCAGCATTTTATCGTAGTATTTGCAGCAGAATCCCCATATTTGTGGTACAGACAAAAGGAATGGATTGCATCGCCGGAGTATACGACAAACTCTACAGACGACGAGGCTTGGCAAGCTCAGAACCAGATCACTCAGAACGATTCCGAAATAGGAGTGTTTTAGGAACCCAATCAAATTTACATAGATCTATAAGGGCCAGGAGGAAAAGGTTCCCAAAACACCCTCCTAAATCACAAATGGAGAGGGTTTTTGGGAGGACCAACAATCATGGACGAGCACGTACTTGATAATAGGTACAGGGTCTCCGTGTTCGTAAATATGGTAGGAACTGGTTTGGACACGGGGTGTATGAAATTCCAGCTCCTGGAACATAAACTCAATCAAACAGTTTTAATCCCGGGGATCCCAACTTTTTTCTCATTTTTCAATCAAAAAATTTTTTACTTCAAAAAACTTTTCTTACATTTGTGATACAAACAAAAGGATAAGACAATGGCAATTACAAGTTACATCGACAGCAATGGTTTAAGACTTATGGTTACTCAGCTTCCTTCGGGTGCTTTCGACCTCTATTTCAGTAACGGGATCATCTCCACCTTCTACACACAAGAGGAGCTCCAGGACTTCCTCCAGAGGAATAACTTTCAGAAATGTTAACCCTCAATCAGGTAATGGAGTTGAAAAAATAGAACACGTAGAACATAAATTCAAGCCAACTATTATGGAAAAAAAATTCAACTGGGACCTCCCGGCAGATCCGGACCCCAAATCGGACAACTATTATAACGGAATCGTATCCAAGGAGCTGAAAGACTCCAGCAATATGGGAGAGGTTCTCCTCGGAGTTATTCGCAGAGAATCAGTTATCAATCAGTCGGATTTTGTCAATGAGGGGATTGAGACCATCCTTGACAGGTTAGGCATTAAAAGCGACAAGCCCCTCACGAGAAAGGAGAAACTCCTGGCATTCATCGGGTTTAAGGCTGGCTCAATGTGGGAGGGATTGATGGAAATCCAGAGACAGATAGAACCAGCTTCACCCAACCCAACCGAAATGGTCATGGTGGGGATTCTTAAAACAAACGGAAAAAAATGCTGATTTTATCGTAGTATTTACCGCAGAAGTATTACATTTGTGATACAAACAAAAACCTACACAACTATGGAAAATATTGAAAAATACGTAGTATTCCAGTACGAAGACGAGTTCGGATTTCACTACATGGTAATGGACAAGCTTCCAGGAGAGGGACCTACATACATGGAGTCCATCTCGTTCAGGGGGAAGATCAACCCCAACTGTACTCCGGGAGCTATCACTCGTCAGCCATTTTCGGAGGACGGCAAATCGGCTTATGTGCTCAACTCCAAATTTGTCCCCGTGGCGGGTTGGTGGCCAGATAAGGGAGACGTTCTGGAGTGGAAGGAAAGGGCCAGGGTTTACAGAGCCCTCAAGGAACTGGAGAGGAAAGGAGAAGACCTCAAGCTCGAGAAAGCCATTGAGCCTCTACGAGAAGTATACAAACGCCTCAGTCCAAGCAAAAGGAGTACGTTTATTGCTCAAGTGGTATACCTCCTCACCAAGTAAACATTTTTCATTAAAAAGATTAAAAAAATTTCAATATCTGGGGAAAATTGATTATATTTAGGCCAAACAACATGAACAACACAATGACTATCAATCTCAGAGAACTAGTCGAACAGAGGGGACTAAGGCTTCAAGAAGTGGCAGAAATTCTGTTCCCTGATAACCGGTTTCCCCGAGCAGCTCTCAACCGGGTTCTCAACGGAAAAACCTTGTTGAATTCGGAGCAAGTCTCCCGTTTAGCAGCTTGGCTCCGTGTATCTGTCGACGACCTCTACAGAGGAGCATGGAACTCCGAGTTTAAAGGAGAGACATGTATTCTGACAAACGGGAACTACAGAGCCGAGTTATCGGTCAAAACTGGAGAGACGAGGGTGTTCCATCTTGGGTCCCTGTTTCATGAAACTGTTCTCCATGACCCGGCTATACCTCTCAGCAAGTACATTGAACTTCTGAACACCATAGTCAAAAATCATCAAGCCAATGAAAGTAGAAATTAAGTTCGAGGCAAACCTCGGAGAAACTCAGGATCTCGAAATGGTCCGCAAGATCTGTCAGGTTATCGGAGCAAATCCCGTGACAGTTAAGACGACTGACGTCAAGAAATCAGTCCCTGCACAGGACGTGAAAAAGCCAGCTCCGGCTCCGGCTCCAGCCCCCAAAAAGACTGAGGAGCCCGAACCCATGCCGATGGATGCGAACTCCTCTTTGGGTTCCGACCCCGCTGTTTCCATTCAGGACATCCGGACTCTCCTGGCAAGTAAGGTGGACAACCACCGCGAAACCATCCGGGCAAAGCTCACTGAATTGGGAGCGAAAAATGTGACGGGACTGGATGCCAGAAACTACGACGTATTCTACGAATTCCTCAAAGACCTTGCGTAATGGGAGCCCCGAATCACTCATCTCGTAAGCACGCCATGCTTTCGGCATCAAAGGCAGACCGGTGGATCAACTGCACCCCCAGTGCCAGACTGGAGGAAAAAGTTGAGGAAACCGGTAAGCCTTCCAAGTATGCCGAAGAGGGTACTCTGGCTCACGAGATGGCAGAATGTTACCTCCGAGCGAGGTTCAGCATAACGCCTGTTGACGTTACGTCTGCTGAACTCAGGAAGCTGAAAAAGAGTGACCTCTACACTGAGGCCATGGATGAGCCCGTAATGGCTTATTGCCAGTACGTAACGGACCAATATACGGAAGCTCTACGGAAAACCAAAGACGCACTCGTTCTCCTGGAGGAGAGACTGGATTTCTCGGCTTGGGTCGAACAAGGATTCGGCACTGGAGACGCTTGCATTATCGCTGACGGGGTCATGGAGATCATAGACCTCAAGTTTGGCACTGGCGTGCCGGTTTTCGCTGAGAACAATGCTCAGCTGATGCTGTATGCTCTTGGGGCATTGTCCAAATTTGAGATGGTCTACGACATCAACATGGTGAAGTTGACTATTGTCCAGCCCAGACAGGAGCGAATCTCGTCATGGGAGATTACCCCCGAGGACCTCTACAAATGGGGTGAGGAGGTAGTGAAACCCAAAGCAGCTCTTGCTTACTCCGGGGAGGGGGAATTCCAAGTCGGGCACTGGTGCAGGTGGTGTAAAGTCAAAGCTTTGTGTCGCAAGATGGCAGACCACAATCTGGACTTGGCCAAACACGAGTTCAAAGAGCCCGAACTCCTGACCACTGAGGAACTCGCTCAGATTTTCGAGCAAGCCCCCATGCTCCAAGAATGGGTAAATGCTGTATCTGAGCACCTGCTCTCCAAAGCCATCTCGGGCGAGAAGATCCCGGGATATAAGGTAGTCGAAGGAAGGTCAATGCGGAAATGGACTGACGAGAATGCAGTTCAGGAAGTTCTTACCGCATGCGACTACACTCCGGAGCAGTTCCAAGTTGTCAAACTGGCTGGAATCCCGGCTATCGAGAAGCTCCTCAAAAAGGACTTCGATTCACTGGTCGGGGACCTCGTCATCAAAGCTCCTGGCAAACCCACTCTCGTCCCTGAGTCTGACAAACGTCCGGCAATGGGCATAGAACAAGCAAAACTCGATTTTTCAAATAACTAAACTCCAACAATTATGAGTGCAACAACCAAAGTAGTTACCGGCAAAGTCCGGTTCAGTTACGCCAACGTATGGGAACCCCGTGCAATGGAGGGTTCCGACCGAGCAAAATACTCGGTGTCCATCCTCATCCCGAAGACTGACTCGGCAACTCTGTCTCGGGTCAGGGAGGCCATCGACACGGCTCTCAGAGAAGGCATCGCCAAATTGGGCGGCAAGATTCCCCCGACGTGGAAGAGCCCCCTCCGTGACGGGGACACCGAAAGACCTGACAATCCGGAGTATGCAGGGCACATGTTCGTCAATGCCAACTCGGACAACCGTCCTGGCATCGTGGACATCAACCTCAACCCGATCATCGAAAGAGAGGACTTCTACTCCGGGTGCTATGGCCGGGCGTCGATCAACTTCTACGCCTTCAACACCAATGGCAACAAAGGCGTTGCTTGCGGGCTGAACAACCTCCAGAAGTTGGCTGACGGAGAACGTCTCTCCGGGGGATCTTCGGCAGAAGAGGACTTCGGCCAGAACCCGTGGGACGACGACCTTATGTAGGTTGGTATGCTGGGTCTTACTTGGGATTAGGGGTTCGAATCCCCGCCCAGCAACAAATTTAATAATAGTCAACATGCCGGGACGCTTATATTTCGATACCGAAACATATAGCCCGGAGGACATTAAATCCACGGGCGCCTATAAATACATAGAATCGGGGGACTTTCAGCTCCTTATAGTATCTTTCGCCTTTGACACCTCTCCCGTTCAGGTGATAGATCTGGCCAAAGGAGAGGAGCTCCCCGATTACTTCGTTTCTGCTTTAATTGACCCGGGGATCGAGAAATGGGCGCACAACGCAGTATTTGAGAGACTCGTATTTAAGCGTATAGGACTACCTATCCCGGTTGATCAATTGTATTGCTCAATGACTAAAGCAGCCTATTGCGGACTGCCTTTGGCTTTGGATGAACTCTCCAAGGCGTTGGTCCTCGGAGAGCACGGAAAGAAGTCGACCGGTAAAGCTTTAATCCGGTTTTTCTGCTCCCCGTGCAAGCCAACCAAGTCCAACGGGATGAGGACTCGGAACATGCCGGACGACGACCCGGACAAGTGGAACGAGTTCAAGACGTATGCCAAATATGACGTGATTGCCGAACGGGAGATCGTGGAACAGCTGGACCAATTCCCATTCCCGGAGTTCGAACGTCGGAACTACCTCGTAGACCAAAGCATCAATGACCGGGGAATTCTGATAGATCTCGATATGGCCGGGAACGCCATCTCTTTCGATGAGGTATACACGGAGGAGATGACCGACCGGATGAAGGAGCTAACGGGCTTGGACAATCCTAACAGTTTAGTTCAGCTCAAGACATGGCTCAAAACCAACTTCGGGCTCGAGTTCCCAGCACTTGGCAAACCTGAGATTCTAGAATATTTGAAAAATACCCCGGAGGCTCCCGATCTGGTCAAGGAGGTTCTCGCTGGTCGGCTTGCACTGTCCAAGACTTCAACTAAGAAGTACCTTGCTATGCTCAACTGCGCTGCCAAAGACAGGAGAGCTCACGGGTTATTCCAGTTTTACGGGGCCAACAGAACAGGACGTTGGTCGAGCCGAATGATTCAGCTCCAGAACCTCCCCCAGAATCACATGAAGGACTTGGACCTCGCCAGAAACATAGTAGAGAAAGGAGACTACGACCTTGCCGAAATGTGTTACGACAATATCCCGAATGTTTTGTCCGAGCTCATCCGGACAGCCTTCATAGCCCCGGAGGGAAAAATGTTTGCAGTAGCCGACTTTAGTGCTATTGAGGCCCGGGTCCTGTCCTGGTTAGCCCAGGAGAAATGGCGACTCGACGTCTTCAACACTCATGGCAAGATCTATGAGGCATCAGCATCACTCATGTTCGGGGTCCCCATTGAGCAGGTTACGAAAGGATCGGACCTCAGACAGCGGGGCAAGACGGCAGAATTAGCACTCGGATATGAGGGATCGGTCAACGCAATGGAGAAGATGGACAAAGAGAAAAAGCTGTCCAAAAAGGAAATGTATTCCATTGTAGCTCTTTGGCGTCGAGCCAATCCTAAAATCGTTGAGTTTTGGGCTGAGGTGAACGAAAAGGCCATTGAGTGCGTCCAGACCAGAAAGACTAAAAAGGTAAGTTGTCTCGTCTTTGAACATGACGGGACCAATTTGACAATAGCTCTCCCAGCTGGGAGAAAATTATACTACAGAAATCCCCGGGTGAGACCCAACAGGTTCGGGCAGACTGGCATTGTCTATGACGGCATGGTCCAGTCAGTAGGATGGACTGAGGTAGAGACTTACGGGGGCAAACTGGTGGAGAACATAGTCCAGGCAATCTCCCGGGATCTTCTCGCCGAAGCAATGTACAGACTAAGCATTATGAAAGACTTCGAAATAGTAATGCATGTCCATGATGAAGCCATTGCAGAGGTAGACGAAGACCGAGCCGGGGATTGTCTGGAGACTATGTGCAGAGTTATGGGGGAGGATCTTCCTTGGCTGAACTGCTTGCCAATGGGATTGCCTCTCAAAGCAGACGGATACGTTACTAAATTTTATAAAAAAGACTAATGACATACGACGGGGAACTTGATATTGCAATTGGACTGAGTGCAAGATCAAAAGTATGGAGCAACAAGAAACTGAAATGGTCTGAATTGGTCAGTCGACTCGGGGAGGAGAATAAGACCACTGAAACATTCAAGGAATTTGTTTCTGCAAGCAAGGAGGACCAGCTCAAAATAAAGGACGTAGGTGGATATGTCGGGGGCTACCTGAGGGGAGGCAAAAGAAGTCCGGCCAATGTGGTCCACAGACAGTTGATGACACTCGACTTGGACTTTGCCCACAAAGACCTCTGGGATGACTTTACTCTCCAGTTTGACAATGCAGCTGTTCTGCATGGGACTCACAAACACTCAGATGCGTCTCCCCGGTACCGACTAATAATGCCACTGAGCAGAGAAGTCACGGCTGATGAGTATGTGGCCATAAGCCGAAAAATTGCCGGGATAATCGGCATAGACCTTTTCGACAATTCAACTTTCGAGACCAACCGACTCATGTTCTGGCCTTCTACGCCGAAGGACATGGACTACTACTTTAAGGTTCAGGACGGTCCATGGATTGATGCTGACGAGATCCTCAACTCCTATGCCGATTGGAAGGACTCATCACTTTGGCCCACAGCTTCGTCCCGTTTCGAAGCTGTCGACAGAGCCGTTAAGAAGCAGGAGGACCCAACCATAAAGAGGGGGCTCATAGGAGCGTTCTGTAGGGCGTACTCCATACCCGAAGCAATAGAGACCTTCCTCTCCGACACCTATGTCCCGTCAGCATTGAAAGACCGATACACTTACACAAAAGGCAGCGCCTCGGCTGGTCTTATCGTGTATGAGGACAAGTTCGCTTATTCCCATCATGGAACTGACCCGTGTGGGGGTAAACTTTGCAATGCGTTTGACTTGGTCCGCATACACAAATTCGGCCACCTTGACGACAAGGTCAAGGATCCCTCGTCGAAGTTGCCAAGTGTGTCAGCAATGGAGGAGTTCGTACGCAATGACCCAGACACTAAGACAACTATTGCCAACGACCACATCAACAGTGCCAAGTACGAGTTTGCCGATCCAGAGCATGATCGGACTCAGGAAGAGGTAGTCGAAAAGGAGGTTGACCCGGAGGCTGAGAGCGTCGAGTGGATGAAGGAGCTGGAGGTTGACACCCGAGGAGCATACCTCTCGTCGGATGCCAACCTCAACCTCATATTTGCAAACGACCCCAGACTCAAAAGACTGTTCAGACAGAACGACTTTGACGGTAAGAGGTACGTTTTTGGGAATCTCCCGTGGCGTCGGGTTGTTAAGCCGGAGCCGGTCAAGAACGTAGACTACTCCGGGGTCCGGAACTATTTGGGTTGCGTATATGGAATAACGTCCTCGCTAAAGATCGACGATGCCATGGCTCTGGAATTTGAACGCAACCACTTCCACCCGATTCTGGACTATCTCAATGACCTCAAATGGGACGGGATCCAACGGGTAGACAAACTCCTGATTGACTACATGGGGGCTGACGACAATATCTACTCTCGCGAAGCCATCCGCAAGATGCTGGTTGGAGCAGTTGCCCGAGTTATGAATCCTGGGGTCAAATTCGACCTTGTGCTTATGCTCGTAGGACCTCAAGGATCCGGCAAAAGTACGTTCATCAAAAAATTGGGAAAATCCTGGTTTAGCGATACATTCCTGACAGTCCAAGGAAAGGAGGCTCTCGAGCAGATCCAGGGGGCATGGCTTATTGAAATAGCTGAGCTCTCAGGTCTCCGCAAAGCGGAGGTTGAGTCAGTGAAGCATTTCATATCTAAGTCAGAAGACTCATTCCGACCAGCGTATGCCAGAACTTCTGAGATATACCCCCGGCAATGCGTCTTTTTCGGCACCACCAACGACAGCGAATTCCTGAGAGACCCCACTGGCAACAGACGCTTCATGCCAGTGGACGTGGTCCCCAACAATGCCAAAAAAGACGTATTCATGGAACTGGACGACGAGATAGACCAGATATGGGCTGAGGCAGTTGTCCTGTACAAATCCAAGGAGAAACTCTATTTGAGCCATGAAGCAGAAAAAATAGCCAAAAGTGAGCAAAGCTCGCACAGCGAGTCGGATGAACGGAAAGGCATCATTGAGGCGTACTTGGAACGTCAACTCCCGGACAACTGGGACTCAATGGATCTCTACCAGAGAAGAGACTTCCTGGTCGATGAATTAAACCCCAAAGGGACCACCCCCCGAGACTACGTGTGTGTTGCTGAGATATGGTGTGAATGTCTTGGGCGGAACAGAGAGGACATGGACCGGTATAGGACCCGAGAAATAAATGACTTGTTGAAGAGCATGCCAGAATGGGAGCCGTGCAAGGCTAGTAAAAGATTCCCCATCTATGGAAAGCAAAAATACTACGTGCGAAAACTCGATTGAGAAACGACTCGTCACTGAGGTGGAGAGAGTTGGTGGCTGGTGTTTGAAACTCCCCGCAATTCACAATGCTGGCCTCCCCGACCGGCTCTGTCTGTTCCCCGGTGGCGAAGTCGTTTTCGTTGAGCTGAAAGCATTCGGTAAAAAGCCCCGAAAAATACAGACATTAATGCACCAGAAACTGAAAGCAATGGGCTTTCGAGTAGAGGTAATAGACACGACCATGGGTTGTAAAATGTTAGCATTGGAATATGACCGAAAATGATCTCCATCAATACCAGCTACAAGCTGTTGAACACATAATAAGCCACACGCACTGTGCTCTGTTCCTGGACATGGGATTGGGTAAAACAGTGTCTACTTTGACAGCCATCAACGAGCTCATGTTTAAAGAGGTCGAGGTCCGACGGGTATTAGTCATAGCTCCCAAAAGAGTAGCCGAATCAGTCTGGACACAGGAGGTCGAGAAATGGGACCACTTGAAGCACATTAAAGTGTCTCGCATCATCGGAACAGAACGTCAACGTCGTGAGGCTCTTGCCAAGAAGGCAGACGTATACACCATCGGAAGAGACAACGTGGCTTGGCTATGCGGGCTCTACGGGGGATCTTGCTTACCATTCGACATGGTGGTCATAGACGAGCTCAGCAGTTTCAAGAACCCCAAGTCAATCCGGTTCAAAGCTCTCAAGCACGTTCAGGCTTCACTCTCTCGAGTAGTAGGTTTGACTGGTACCCCGGCACCCAACGGTCTTATGGACCTTTGGGCCCAAATGTACCTCCTGGACCGGGGAGAGCGCTTGGGAAAATACATATCCCACTATCGTGACAACTACTTTAAGCCAGGACGTAGAAACGGGCATATTGTATATTCGTACGACATATCCAAAGAGAATCAGGAGCGCATATACTCAAAGATAGGGGACATCTGCATGAGCATGAAAGCTAAGGACTACCTCGATCTCCCCGAGCGCATCGACAACATAGTGGAAATCCAGATGCCCCCGGAGATCCAAAAAGCTTATGACTCCTTCGAGGAGGAACAAGTTCTCAGCATGATTGATCAGCTCGGGGACGCCGTAGAGATACCAGCTGTCAATGCAGCAGCTTTGTCCACGAAGCTCCTCCAGTTTGCCAATGGAGCAGTGTACGATGAACAGAGAGTGGCCCATGAGGTGCACACGTTGAAGATAGAAGCCACGAAGGAACTCATTGAGGACGCCGGGGGACAGTCAGTCCTCATAGGTTGGACCTTCCAGCATGACAGAGACCGGCTCATGAAGGCTCTCGCCAAGTATAAGCCCCGGGAACTCAAAACGGAGAAGGACATCGTTGACTGGAATGCTGGCAGAATCCAGGTTCTTTTGATGCACCCGGCTTCCGGGGGCCATGGGCTCAACCTTCAAGCCGGAGGACACCGCATCATCTGGTTTGGGCAGACCTATTCTCTCGAGCTGGAGCAACAATTCAATGCTCGGCTTGACCGACAAGGACAGAAGGAGGTCGTGATAGTCAATAAACTGGTATGCTCGAAGACAGTGGACCAGGACGTCATAAGAGCCCAGAAAGCGAAGACCCGGGGGCAGGATGCTCTCATGGAAGCTGTAAAAGCGAGGGTCGAAAAGTATCTGAAAAAAATATCGTAAAACATCGTAGTATTTGTCGCAGAAGTATTACATTTAGGATACAAACAAAACGATAACACTATGAACTACGAAAACAAACACCGAATCGAAAGTCTGGCAAAAGCCGCTTGTCCCAACAACAAAAAAGTCTCGGTCATATTCCGAAGCAAAGAGAACAAGTTATCCGACCGGCCCAACGCTTTCATAGTAACTGTCGGGAAGAGGGGCTACACCTCAGTTAGACAGTCGAACTATTGGGCAGTAGACACAGTCAACTCCTGCAAAGACTACTCCGACCAGGAGCTCGCCCAGATATTGAACACGATGACCAAAGACCTCGGGTCCCTCCGATTTTTCGGCTATCAGGATGCTAAATTCGTAAATTACAAAGGTGAAGAGGTAGAGGCTTAGCCTCTACTTTTCCCCCCCCGTTTTATCGTAGGAATAAGAATATTTTTCGCATATTTGTAGTACAAACAAAAGGACAATGAAACGATATTACTACGAATTAATGGACGAGGATTACAACAGCTACGAAGCAGCTATCCCCGACGGGAGAATCAAAGCCAGAGCCATTGCTCAAGCAAAGCGAGCAATGAGGGACTTGGGGATCCGAAGGGCTCTACTGGCAGTCAATAGCATGATGACCTCCAACATATTGGACATAATCACAGTCGAATTGGATTGAAATAATTTCAATTTTTCTGGTGAAAATTTTTTTAAGTGGACATTTTTTCTTACTTTTACCCTACATTTAACAACTAAACACTATGGAAAAGTTTATCGAAAAGTACAAGAGCTACAGCTCGAAAGTTCTCCAAAAGTTGGCCAAGGTCAAGACCGGTGACGAGCTTGACGCCATCGAATCCATCCTCGCATCGAGAGGAGCATCTCAGGAACATCCGGCAGAGGAGGGCGCTGTCTACAACGCCACTGAGACCGAAGAGTACAAAGCCGAGAACGGCATCAAGGAGAACGACGAAGTCGCCGAGGAGAAGCCGGAAAAGGCTCGCAAGACCAAGACCCCGAAGGAGCCCAAGGACCCCCGTCCGCTAAAGAAGGAGATCTCGGACAAGGAGGCCCAAGCCAATCTCGAGAAGGCCAAAGCCAACATCGGCCGCTTCTGCAAGTTCATCTGCACGAAGACCGGGGAGCAGACCGACGGCATCATCATCGGAGTTCGTCTCGACCCCCGCAACAACTTCATCCAGTACCGCATCAAGACCAACGACGGTCACGTCTGGGGAAAGGGCATCGACTCGAAGGACCTGGAGCTCGGCGAGATGGCACCGGTTTCCGAAGAGACCGAGAAGCCGAAGCGCGGCCGGAAGAGGGCTGACGAGGCAGCTCCCGAAGCAGAACAGAACGAGCCGGAGAACGCACCGGCTGAGGAGTAAGTCAGAACTCCTCGCCCAATGGAGCCGTCACTCCGTTGGGCACCCCGGAGTGGTACAGGAGGGTTCGAGTCCCTCCCCGGGGTCTAACCTATATACTAAAAATCATGAGTAACATACTTAAACACGCTGACCAAATCATCAATGAGCGGTCGGAGGAAAAGGAGAGACAATACGGACCATTCATGGAATGCAACCAGAAGGCCGCAGAGATCGCCTCGGTCATTACCGGTAAGCCTCTGACCGCTCTTGACGTGTCTTGGGTCCAAGTGGCAGTGAAAATGGCACGTGAATCCAATGCACACAAGGAGGACAACCTCCTTGACATGGTAGCCACAATCGGGGCCATCAACAACGAACTCGAGGACCCCAAGCCATTAAAAGCTCCAGAGGTGGTACCTACGTACTTCTCAACCATTTCGGAGGCTGTAGACTTCATCCGGATCAGTCCCATCGAGGTGCATGAGATCAAACATGTTCTCACAGAAGAGGGGCGCAGAATAGCTGTATATTACTCCCACAAAGAAGATCCATTCCCAAACATCAAGCCATGAACACACAAGACTTTAAGCCATTCATTAAGAGCTGGGAAGAGATTTATGCCCTCCAGGGGGAGCTCCAGCTCATGTACAGGCCGTACTTCAAGGAGCGCATCGCGAACTTTGACATTAACACTTTGGAGGATCAAGAACTATTCAAGAAACTCTGTTGGCAGATTGTCGAGGAGCTCACAGAAGCGATGGAGGCCAAGGACAAAAACGAGAAGGACCACGTGCTGGAGGAGCTGATTGATGCCTTCAATTTTATGCTCGAGCTTTACCAGCTGTACGGTATGGCCCCAGACTTTGCTTGGGGTCACACATACGGGTTCCGGAAGGATATTGCCGACGAGAATTTCGAGGAGAACATACTGGAGCTGATCAAGACAATAGGTTTGGCTGCCAACTGCCTCAAGAACCGGGAGTGGAGACAATCTCAGTACATGGTTGACTTGGTGGTCTTCGAGGAGAGACTTTGGAACATCTGGGCAATGTTCGCTATGCTCTTCGGGAGCATAGGTGTCACGGAAGACAAAGTCCGGGAGCTCTGGTCGTTGAAGTATCAAGTAAATCTGTTTCGCATTAAATCCAAATACTGATATGGGTAGAATATTTAAAGACTGTTTCGAAATGATCCGGGAGATGGATCGGGAGCTCAAGGTTTCCGGCATCACGGTCCCGGTCAACCATTACCAAAACCAGGAACTCAGCGGGGACGACCGGCTCACCAAGGAACTCATCGGAGTGAGCTTCGTCATCTCGAAGCCGTATCTCGGCAAACGTGAGATGCTCGACTTCATGTTCAAAGACGAGGCCGAGCTCATCGAGAAGTATTGCCGAGCAGAGCTCTCCGACCGGCTTGACCGAAATGGAGTCAACCCCGGTAAGAGCTGGGAGATCCGCCGGGGCTTGTGGCAGAAGCTGGTGAGCAAGACTCGTCAGGAGGGTCGCTTCGACTACACCTACTCGGAGCGTCTGCACATCTTCCACAAGGGACCCGAGATCCACCAGTTGGACAATGTCATCACGACTCTCCGGGACGACCCGCACTCCAGACGAGCAATGGTCATGATCTTCGAGCCGGAGGACACCCGGGCAACAGCCGGGGCTCTTACCCGAGTACCTTGCTCCGTCAGCTACCAGTTCCTCATCCGGAACAATCGACTCCACGTGATATATTATATCCGGAGCAATGACTTTTTCAAGCACTTCGCAATTGACATCTGGTTGACGGAGGCCATGATGGACTACGTGTTCAACATCCTCGCAGCCACCTATCCCTCTCTCAAGAAGGGATCTCTGCATTACTTCGCTGGGTCCCTCCATGCATACAACGAAGATCTTTCCAAATGGGTAATCTACTAAATTATGACTATCGACGAAGCAAGAGCTAAAGCTCATCAGCAATATGACGATTGCATGTTCTGCCCGGGATGCTCGAAGCTCCTGACTGGGCTCCACATGAGGAGTCGGTGCTACACCAACAGGATCGAAAGAAAGGCACAACAGGTCCTCGAAAATTCAAAGAAAAGTCATGACAGGAGGAAGTGAGGAGCCTATCATCATCGGGCTGGCAATAGCAGTAATAATCGGAATAGGGATCGTTTGTCTCATGGACGCTCTCAGAAACAAACTAAAGTGATATGTGCGGAATAAGTATAACAAGAAGGATTAACGCCATTGACAAGATACAGCATAGGGGCATCGAGTCCGTCCAGATTGCCGAAGGAGGATGGTTCCTCGGTCATGTTCGTTTGCCCATTCAGACTGAACCAGGCGATGGTCTGGCTCAGCCTATAGAGTTAGCCGGAAACAATGGGTGGCTCCTTTATGTCGGGGAGATCTACAACTATCCTACGAGGTATTCCAGCGACGTCGAGTATCTTCGCGACTTGTTTGGATCCTCGTGTCTCGAAGACATCATCTATGAAGCCAACAACTGGGATGGCATGTGGGCAATATGCTGGTACAGGAAGGGTCAAATTATTGCTTTCACCGACCCTCTCGGAAAGAAGCAACTCTACTACAACCAATTCGGGGAAATCTGCTCAGAGATAACCCCATTGGTGTCGGACTTCCGAGACTTCGACCGGTATTACCAGTCGGAAGTCTTCAAATGGGGGTACAACTGGGATGACAGAACTCCATGGAACAACGTCAAGCGTATTATGCCGAATACTGTCTATTCCTTCGATGACATGAAGGTGAAGCCCACCATTATCCGGAGGGACTACTACAGATGGGGGATAGAGAAACGGAGTCATTTAGCCAAATCCAAGTTCGCCGAAGTCCTCCGGGGCTTGGTCGAGAAGTCCGTAAAACGCCGGGCAATGTACTCTAAAGTCCTGGTCGGAGCTTTGGTTTCTGGAGGACTGGATTCATCCATAGTTGCCTCTATTCTCCATCGAATGGGCCTGGGGGTTAATCTCTATATGGTGGAAAATAATGAATCAAAATTTGGTATGCTATTGTCCGAATTTTTAGGGGTTTCTATCACCTCTCTTGGCCCTATCCCCGATGATGATTGCCTGGAGAGGTGTCTCCGCTACAACGAAACCCCCATCGACTTGGGCTCCATGATCCCCCAGTTCCGACTCATGGAGAAGGTCAAGGAGAGGGTCATCCTGACCGGGGATGGAGCTGACGAACTCTTCGGAGGCTATCGCCGAGTTGATGATTATGACTCCCAGCTCTCAGACGTGTTCCAAGAGCTTCCGTTCTACCACATGCCTCGGCTTGACCGGGCTTCCATGAGGAGCACAGTTGAACTCCGGTCACCATTCCTGGGACATGACGTTGTCAGGTTCGCTCTCCGTTTGCCCCGGGAGGACAGAACTCACAAGCGCATTCTCAAAGATGCTTTCAGCGACGTACTGCCTCAGGAGATTCTCGACCGACCCAAAGAGCCTCTCAAGTGCCAAAGTATCCGACAGGACCCGATGGCGTACCGCAAGAAGTGTCACGAAATATTCTACAACTTATGGCAATAGCTATCGGATATTACCGGGTATGGTTTAAAGAAGATGACTCCAACACGGAGGCTCAGTGGTTCAAAATGACGCTCCGGAAGGGATCTGTTAGACCTTCCATCCGTTCTATAAATCGGGAAGAGGCTCTGGGGTGGATCAAGTCCCGAAAAATGAAAGACGTCACCCCAGGCAATGCCTGGGGCAAGATATTTGAATCGGATGGTCAACCGTTCAAGAAGGCATTCCAGGAGCTGCCTCTTCACACTCGGTATAATTTCATAGAAGGAGCATCACTCTCATCAGGCACAACACACCGAGCTCGTCTCGAAAAATATTTTAAAAAATGAAAATCGTAAAAGTAAGAAATGTCAAGACCCCGACCAGAGGAACGGGTCTGTCCGCCGGGCTGGACTTCTACATCCCGGAAGACTTCGAAGCCAAACAGATCTGGCCGGGCGAAAGCATCAACATCCCATCCGGGATCAAAGCTCAAATACCCCGGGGGTGTGCCCTCATCATGTTCAACAAGAGCGGTATTGCCACCAAGCACCAGCTCCAGGTCGGAGCCTGCGTGGTTGACGAAGACTACCAAGGAGAAATCCATCTGCACGTCATGAATGTCGGCAAGGAGTTCGTCATCCTCAAGCCGGGGATGAAGCTGGTTCAGGGTTTGGTGATGCCTGTCTCCTATACCGGGGTGGAAGTTCTCGAGTCGGAGGCCGAGCTTTTCCCGCAATCGACTGAGAGAGGAGCGGGGGGCTTCGGGTCCACGGGTGAATAGGACCCCCGGCCCCAAAAGTTGGTCAAACCATTGTTCCATTGTTCCCAAATCACGGGGACCCCCGGCCCCAAAAGTTGATAAAACCATGGTTTTGGCAAAAATCTCGACAGGCCCCCCTAAAAAAGTTGGTCAAACCATTGTTCCATTGTTCCGGTCCCCCCAGTGAAAAACATCCAAACCATTAATAATCAATCAATTAGGGCCGGAACAATGTGGAACAATGTGGAACAATGATTGTTCCGGCCCTAATTGATTGATATTCAATTGATTAACCCCCCCCGGAACAATTGGAACAATAATATAGGAGGAAAACCTGAATAGGGAATATGAAGGAAATAATGACCAATTTAGGAAATGAGAAATCACCAAATAGAGTGCACAGAACCATTGTTCCAATTGTTCCGGTCCCCCCAATGAAAAGCACCCAAACCATTGAACATCAATCACTTAGGGGCCGGAACAATAAAAATTTTATTATTCCACCTACTGTTTATTATGGAAAAAACTGAGAAATTGGGGCTACCCCCAACAGGAAAAATTGGAGTGTTCCGGCGATGGCTTGGAATCTACTCAAAAGAGGAGCGGGAGGTACTGGACTACGCCCGCAAATTGAAAAAGACCACCATGCAAATAGCACGTGGACAGCAGAGTCTGCTGTCCCGTCCGTACTGGATGCGGCATGAGGACTGGGTTGAGGTCCGCAAATTACAAACCAAATTAGAAAGGAGGCGTAGAAAATGATTGCAATTTATCTGTTGGCCACTATCGGCCTGTTCGCGATTTTCGGCGGGATCCGCCAATGGTGGATCAGCCCCAAACGGAAATTGACCCGATCCATCAAGCAGATGGAGAGAGCGGAAAGTCGGATTCGGAAGTTCAAAAAGAAGTCGTAAGCGAGTAGAGTCAGTAGAACTAGTCGAGTAGAACTAGTCGAGTAGAACTAGTCGAGTAGAACTGACAGAGTCAGTAGAACTGACAGAGTCAGTAGAACTGACAGAGTCAGTAGAACTGACAGAGTCAGTAGAACTGGTGCCAAATTGGGCCTTTTCTTGACCAGCAGATACTGGACGGCACTCGCGTATACGGAAATTAAAACCAAACAAGCATGAAAGCAAAACACTTTAAGCAGCTCGGGAAAAACTGGGCTTTGTACTCGGAAGTCAATACCAAGTACTGTAATTGGACCCCATCCATCGCAACGGTCCACGAAGGCATGATTTGGCCGCAAGGTATTTCGGTCAAGTTCCTGTGGTTCGGCGTGACCCTCATTCGCGTAAGCGAATAAATTAAAGATCCCCGGGGCCAAACGCTCCGGGGATTGTTGTGCAGAAATAAATTTTTAATTTGTATAAGGTTTAATTATATTTGAGGCATGGCACGAAGTACATATAAAATGAGTCCGCTCGCCTATATGGAGGAGGGACAGAAAAGGCGAGACGCCGGAGATTTTGTAAAGCCCACCGATGCGGAGGAGCTTTATTTTGCATTCATTGAGTATTGCAAATTCATGAAGGATAACTATTTCTCCCAGGCTCACAAGAATAAGAATGGCGACGACTGCAGCGTCTACATTTCCCGCCCGATGACCATCGAGTCATTCAGGCTGTTCGCTGGGATCAATCCTGTTGAGTACGGGGAACTCACGGGGGATCCGGTAGCAGCTGCAATTGGTGGCACCATCGAGGACGCCATCAATTCCCAGCAAATCGAGGGAGCCCTGGTTGGCAAGTACGCTGCCAGCCTCATCCAGGTGCTTCAAGGACGCAAGACAAATGTCAACCTGACGGGAGGCATCACTCTCGAGCAGATAACAGGAATGGAGGTAAAATAAAATGGGACGCCGGCTTCAATTTGACACCAAAGGCAACGAGAAGCAGAAGGAAGTGGCTCGGTTATGGCTGGATGATTCAGTCACTGACATTCTGTATGCTGGCACGAAAGGTGCTGGCAAATCCTACCTCGGGTGTTCCTTGATAGCCGGCGATGCCCTCACCTATCCGGAGACATTTTATTTTATTGCGCGTAAGACGGCCGCCGACTTAGTTCGATACACCATCCCCTCTCTCTACGAGGTATTCGCCCATTGGGGTATCACGGAGGACTACTACCACTTCAATGGTCAATACAATTTTTTCGAGTTGTACAACAAAAGCCGCATCTACCTCATCGATGCCAAGTATAACCCCAGTGACCCCATGTATGAGAGATTCGGGTCCATGCAGATGACTCGGGGATGGATCGAAGAGGGCGGAGAGTTTATCCGCGAGGCGAAGACCAACCTCCAGGCTTCCATCGGTCGATGGAAAAATGACGTCTACAAGCTGGCTCCCAAACTCCTCATCACCTGCAACCCGTCCAACAATTTCCTCTACACGGACTACTACAAGCCATGGAAGGAGAACAAGCTGCCTCCCTGGCGTCGGTTCGTCAAAGCTCTGCCCCAGGACAACAAGACTCTCCCAGACACGTACATTGAGGGGCTTCTCCGGAACCTGACCCAGTCGCAGATCGAGCGACTGGTCTTTGGCAACTGGGAGTATGACGATGACCCGAATTGGCTGGTCGATTATGACGCAGTGTGCGACATGTTCAGCAATGAGTTCGTACTCCCGACGGGCAATCGGTTCATTAGCACTGACCTTGCCGGGAAAGGTAGAGACAGTTGGGTGGTTGGAACCTGGGACGGCATGGTATGCCGGATCCCAATTGCCAAAAGCTTCTCGGAAGGCAAGGAGATGGAGGAGAAGATCGCCAAATTGGCCACCGGTCTGAAAGTCCCCAGGTCCAGCATCGTCTCTGACGCTGACGGACTTGGGTTCTACTTGGAGAGCTACCTGAAAGGCATCCGGGAGTTTCATGGAGGACAGTCAGCCATTGACTCCAAGACGTACAACAACATCAAGTCGGAGTGCGCATTCAAGCTGGCGGAGCTCATCAACAAGCGCCAGATCCACATCATCTGCTCTCCCGAAGTTCAGGAGAAAATCAAGCAGGAGATGACGGTGCTCAAGTCCAAGAACACGAACTCCGCTGAGCAGAAGCGAGAGCTCATCTCCAAGGACACCATGAAACAGCTCCTTGGTAGGTCTCCGGACTTCCTGGACATGCTCATCATGCGAATGACATTTGAGATAAAGCCGAAGGCGACTGGCATGAAGTCCGCCAAAATCATAATCCCAGCGAAGCGATGATACTGGACCTCATAACCCTCATCCGCGACATAGTCAAGATGGTCAATCCTCTGGCCGTCTTTGAGTGTGACCAGGCTCGGATGCTGAACGTCAAAGTAGACACGATGGAAAGATTCGTGACAGACTCGGACGGCAATCGGGTATCGTCTGACTTTGTCTATGTTGAGGAACCTACCACTGGCTACTATGATATTCCTTACAGAGGGCACCAGAAGCAAAGGACCATCATGCAGATATACTTCTGCAAGTTCGAGCCGATGGCCAACGATGCCTACAAAGGCGACACGAAGTTCAGCCAGAACTCGCCCACCATCGGACGACTGGAGCTAAAGAACCAAATCGAGGAGCAGATGGTCCGGCCTTTCCTCTACTTGCTCAAGACCTCTCAGCTGGTCAAGCAATATCCGGAAATCATGAACACTGTCCGGGTGCTGTACCCGTCTCCTCGGTTTGACGCCAACGAGGTCAGCGTAGGACTGGAGCTAACTGTAACGCAAGAATGGTGTCTCGATGCGTATAAGCCCATTCCTCCTGCTCCACCCGAGCCTAAACCTGTCAGGCTGGTAGACATCATCCACGAAGGATTTAATATGCGGGGAATTACGATAACCTTTGAAAATACTGAATCAAAACCCGTTGACAAGTCTGTAGGCTCCGAATATATAAGCACTAACACTGATCCGAAGGTCCTGGTCGCGGCATTGTACCCGTATAGAGCCATATTATGCGGAAGACCCCCAACCCCAGCATATGCAGAGGGAAAATGGAAGCTCAAAGAGTATACATTCCCGGACACAGAAGACTTAATTGTAACTGAAATCAATGTAAAACCTGAGGGCGAGTTCCCCGACGTCTGGACCTTCCGTGATATTTATACAATGGTATGATACAGCGAATCGACATACAAGGCGGTCAGATGACGTTCGGCCAACGCATAGAGCTTGGCCGGATCATCACTGAAAAGGAGCTGACCGACATTGACAAGATGAAGGAAGGAATGCAATGTCTCGGCGTCAAATGGAGTCTCAGGAACACCTCCGAAATTGTCGAGTACTGGTACGAGGTTCTCATGGGCATTAAATATTGGATCGAGCGAGAACAGACTGAGCTCAAGTACGAGCCCAGTGCCGAGGAAAAGGCAGCCGGCATTACTCAATTCTCTTTGGTGGTTGGCGAGATGGCCACCATCACTGCACTGGCCAAGGACTACTCGAAAGACCCGGATGAGATTCTGGAATGGAAATACGGGAAGGTGTACAACCTCCTTTTCACCAACTTGCAGAGTCACCTCTTCCGGGAGCGACTGAACAAGGAACTGGAGCGTAAGGCTCAGCAGAAAGCCAATGCTCGCAAACCCAGAAACAAATGGCGGTAGGACTGGAACAGATATTGGCTGAGGGTCTCACCCAGATGAGGGACGAGATCATCCGGGCATCACAGGACGCCGGGCAGGAAGCTTCGGGCAGAACCTATGCTCAGATAACAGTCCAGACGGGACGAGAAGGCGAAACAGTTTGGGGAACGATCGAAGCTCCAAACTACTTCTACACTCTCATCCGGGGACGAGGTCCTGGAAAGATCCCCGCCAATTTGGGACAGATCATCATGGAGTGGGCAAAGCTCAAAGGCATCACATTCTCGGATCCCAAGGACCTGGTCCGATTCGGAAATGCCACTGCATGGAAGATAAAACGAGAAGGCTCAGAGCTTTACCGCAATCACATTTACGTTGACTTGGTCGACACTCCCGCTGATAACTTCGAGGAGTACCTGGCTCAGCATTTGGACAAGACAATGGAGGTCCTCATTGAAGAGGCATTCACTCCTGACAACAATATGGACCACGGATATATAATATAACGCGATATGGCAATTACCAATCAACCGGCTGAGGATTCTTTATACTCAGCATATTCGCAAATACCAGTTGAGACCGACAAATTAACCCCTGGGCTTGAGATCAAGACTCAGAACTTTGACGAGGACAATATGGTCTCGTTGAACATTATAGACAATGAGGCGGTCGAAGTAATTGATAACAGTGGAGGTAGTAGTAACAACTATTCTGTGAAGTTTCCTCTCCGTAGAAAGGTGATACCCGGGGAATGGTATGCTTTTAGGGTTTCTAGCGGGGCTGGAGTGGGTGCCACTTCACTCACCGTTGCTTTGTTCCAAGCAACCAGTTCGGGTAATCTTACCACTGTGATTGCTAAAACAAATATACCAATTGGTGCCAACATGACGTGGAGGGTTCAGATACCGCACATTGTTACAGCAGGATCCCCCCGCGATTTCCTTGTCATTTTTGCAGGTATTGAAGGAGCAACAGCTGGAGTGAAGGTTACTCTCTCAGGTATGAGTTTGGCCTACGGAAAGAACTTTGTCGGCTATAGCCCCAGTCCAATTAAAGCAGCGAACTCACTAACTGAAAGCATCGACATCTACAGAGACTCGGGATTCGGGACGACAAAGAAATACGACCTCAGTTTCTTGGCAAAAGCCGGATTCCGGGACGACAGATCGAGAACATTTCCGTACATAGCCCAATCCATCGGCTTTGCCATTGACTACAGTCTCATATCGGCATATGCTTACAGAGTCATCGGCGACCGAAACTTCAATGTTCGATATGCCTCCCGGGGAGTTAGGGCTCGAGGCTACAACGCTAATTTCACCGAGTCATACTTAGGACTCGTACTGACTGACCGGGTTCCTGACAACGACAGGAATCTGTATGTAAAAAAATATTACGGGCATCCGTATTACGTCACCCTATTCCCGAGAGGGTTTGAGGGGTCACCAAGTATCGCTACATCGGTCGACGTTTGGGTTAAGCTTTATGATGGTGTCGAAAATCAATTTGAAATTTCTACCCGACTCAGCATCCCCCTTGTGTACGAATTTGAGGGTGAAGCTAGGGATGATGCAGACTACGTAAAACTCAGACTTCCTGTAAGCGCATACTCTTCTCAAGCATGGAACATCATATTCGTCGATACGGAGGTACCTTGCAACCCATTCTACATTCGCTGGATAAACCAGAAAGGCGGATGGGACACTTACATGTTTGAGCAACACAAGAAGTATACGCAGGAGGTTGACCGGGGAGACCAATACGTATTAGCGAATTCCAGAGTCCCCTATGCCTCACAGACGAGAGGCGAGTTAGCTCCGGAGTTTAAGAACATAGTCCAAGCAGGAGCAGAACAGCTTGATGAGAACGACTTCAACTTGCTCAAAGGAATTGCTCTCTCGCCTCTTGTTCAAAGGTACAACTACTCAGTCAGGGCATGGCAACGAGTCCTAGTAAATGACACGGACTTAACTTGGGACACCAAGACTCCCAGGAACACTGTTAGCTACGAGTTCCAGCTTATTGACGAACAAACTCAGTGGTGATATGAACTACGAACTACTCATGAAAGGCATTGACGGCGAGGTCTGGTCCCTGGACCTCCCGCTGGATGCTCCTGCGATGAATTACCAGATCAACAATCTGGCGGAGCTGAAAGACAGGAATGCCTCGTACTCCCAGCGGATCAGTCTGCCCAGGACGACCCATAACGAGCAAGCATTCCAATTCAGTTTTGAAGTTGGCTCAGGTTCGGGTGTGCCATACATGAAGTTTCCTTGCCAACTATTCTATGAGGGAGCACTCATATCCCCGGCTGGAGCAGTATTGAACATCGTAGACGTATCAGATACATCGATCGGGGTCCAGATCCTCGGGGCAACCGTTGACCTGTTCGACACACTAAACAACACTGACGCGAAGGACCCTGGGGATGGTATGTTCCTCCTCAAGTGGTACACGGACACAATGGGACAGACTGAGCGATACCTCTCCGGCTCCGGAGAGGCTAAAGTCCTGTACTTTTGGCTGTATGCAACTCTACAAAAGAACCCGAACTTCCCCCCTTTCGCCATGGAGGCAATCAGGCAAGTCAGTGAGTTGGACAAGTTCTACCCCCACCTCAACTGGTATGACTTGGTGACATGGATCTTCGATCGAGCAGGCTACAGTCTCGAGACCGACGTGGCCCCCGTCGACCGAGCCGAAATGTTTTTGCCTTGCACTTACCCCGTTTTGGCAGACAACCCCAAGGCTCCGAGAGCATCCGGAATTGGCTGGATCCGGAATCCCACGGTTGGCACCCCCACCGGGGTGATATGGAAAGGCTCCCCCGGGGTAACTCTCGGGGACCCGGTCGCCGGACGTTTGACTATAGGCCCCAAATCCGGAACATTCAGCTGGATGACTCTATGGGACACGACCATCACGTTTAGATTCTCGTGGTCCAATATTTCTGCCATCCAAAAGAGTAGTGTGACAGTCAAAGTTACCCACTACAAGAACGACGGAACCAGTGCTGTAGTGTTGACAAGGTCCTGGTCATCGGGGTCTTCTGGCAACGTTTCGGTCGACATCCAGATGGAGGCAGGGGAGCACATACTGGTGTCTGGAACTCTCGCCATAGTCACTAACCCTGGCAGTTCGTTTGACATGAGATTTCCGGTCAGCATTACTGCTCCTCCTGTGCCTGAAACTTCACCGGGGGATAAGCCCCAACCCGGACTAACCTATGACCTCCTGGCCTCTACTGGATTCAAAAGCTTGGGGGACATAGTCAAAGCATTTGTCCAGCTGTTTGGTCTAACCGTCGACGTTAATCCCGTCACAAAGGTAGCAAGAGCATACTCTATTCGGGAGTTTTACAACAGACGAAGTTCGTCCGGGAAAAATTGGTCTGACAAGCTGATAAAAGGAAAGGACACCAAACTTACGTTCCAATTGTCCAGCTATGCCCAGTCCAACGAGATAAAGTTAGAGGATAATAAGGACAACAACGTTACTGACTCGTACAAGTTCAGCATCCCGGACGTCAACCTCCAGCCCACCAAACTCCTGTTCCAAATTGGGTTCTTGGCAGGGCTCAACCAAAGCCTCTATGATGCGGACACTACAAATAAGATTCATACACTTGCTAACTACCCTATCTGGACCATCAATAGAGGTCGGATGGAGAACGGGGAAGTGACCGAGACGACTTGGGAGTACAATGTTCTAAGTAAGCCGATGGTCGTCCACATAGATAAGTCTGACTATATGCGGCCCAAGGTGAGGGTAGGCCACACCACTACCCAGGTACGACTATACACGGCGTATTTCAAAAATTTGAAATACTACGTTCCTAAGTACTACGACAAGCTCATCAACAATATACTCAAAAGACCAAAGATCCTACAGGTCCAAATTCTTTTGGACTCGCTCGACATTCAAAGTTTGGACTTGTTCAACCCGATATGGCTGGAAGAGCATGGGTTCTGGTTCTACGTTTCGAAAATAAACAACTTCCAAGCTGGAAAGATACCCAAAGTAGACCTAATACGAATGTGATATGGCCGAAAAACAGAAAAATACAATTTACAACGTCCGTGTAACAGCTGAGGATGCCCTCAAGACGTTAGCCGAATTGAAACTCCGGTCCCAGGAGTTGAGAGACCAGCAGAAGGCTCTCGGCAAAGTAACTGAGGAGAATGCTCAAGAATACTATGCGCTTGACAACCAGATCAAGGCAATCAACAGCGAGGCGAACAAGTACCAGAAGCAAATCCAGAACAACATTAAGCTCCAGAACCAACAGGAGGCAAGTTTAGCAAAACTTAGAACCCAGCTGGCTTTGGACAATGCCGAGTTTGCAGAGCTGGGCAACTCAATGCAGGACGCGGCTCGTAAAGCCGAGCTCGGCAAGCGCATTGCAGAAACCACCGAGGAGCTCAAAGCTCAGGAGGAGGCACTCGGGGACTATCGCCGGTCAGTTGGTAACTACGAGAAGGCAACGGATAACCTCAAGCAGGAACTCTCCGACCTTACCCAGACACTCATCCAGATGGCTCAGTCCGGGGATACGAGTTCTGAGACGTTCAAGGAGATGATTAAACGAGCCGGTGAACTGAAAGGAGCTGAGGACCTGGTCAATACAGCTATATCCAACGTTGGTAAAGGAACTGAAACCATACAGGCAGTTACCAGCGCCACGTCGGCTTTGACTTCCGTATGGGGCCTTTGGACCACAGCCACTCAGATACTGGGGAGCGAGAACGAGGAGCTCAATGCTACCATGACGAAGATGATAACCATCATCACGGCTCTTTCCTCTTTGTCTTCTCTCCAAGCAGCTCTCTCCAAGACCGAAGCCACTTATCGAGCTGCATCTAACTTGGTTCAGCTGGTTGGCATCAACCAGACTCTCGCCGAGACGAAAGCGATAGCTGCTAAAAATGCCGTACAAGGAGCTAGCAACATCCTCACCAAAGCAGCAGCAGCTGCCACATGGCTTTGGAATGCGGCTTTGGCTGCCAACCCCGTTGTATTGGTGGCAGCAGCAGTGGGCGGATTGGTGGCTGGAGTGGTTGCTCTTATGAACGCATTCAACAGTAACACGGAAGCTCAAGAGAGAGCAACCCGGGCAATGGAGGCATACAATCGAGCTGCCGAAGCCTCCACGTATGTACTGGATCAGATCGAGACCAAGCGGAACACTCTGTCCAAAGCCGAGGAGATCCGGGGCAAGAGAGAAATAGAAAATCTCAAAGCCAATCATGCCACGTCGGAACAGATCGCCGAAGCTCAGCTTAAAACAGCTAACAAGCTCCGCGAGATTGAGATGAGTGCAGCTCGTCAAAGACAGATGGCTGCAATGGATGAGTTCGACTCCTTGAAAAAGGTGATTGCAGCCAAGGAGGAGGAGCTCAACACATGGTCAGGAAGCTTGGCCAAATACAAGGAGTCCAAAAAGGAACTCGACGATTTGAAAGGCCGATACCAAGAACTGTTCCGGACAATCGAGAATGAGGGAGCCGCAATTGATAACTTGGCTCTTGAGATTGCAATAGCCAACCGGGAGGCTCAGCAGGCCATTGCCGATAAGGCTCTGGAGGTTGCTTTAAAGAACTCGGAAGCCATGCAGAAGATCCGGGAAGACGATCTCAGGTTCCAAACAACATTCCAGTCTACGAACATTGCCATCCGGATGGAGTATGAGAAAAAGCTCTACAAGGCAGCTCAGGATGGAGCCCGGGAGCGTCTCGCTCTCCAAAAAGCTTACGGCAAAATCACTAACAAGGAGTATCAGACGGCTCTGAATGCCCTGGCTCGGTCTGACAAGCAGTTCTACGAGAACCAAGCCAAACAGCTCAATGACTACCTTGCGGGGGTGAGAGCCAACATATTGGCTGTAGCCTCCGGAGGCACAGTCGACATGCAGATTGCCCAGGTTACTCAGAAGTACCAGGACGCCATGAAGGAGCTGGCCAACATTCAGTCTCCTCAGTTCGTGAGAGGTATGAGCGAGGAGGAATACCAGAAAGAGTATGCCGCTTATGAGCAGTTCCTGGTCAACAGAGCCGAACTCGAGAAACAGATTCAGCAAAACCTCCAGGATGAAATTAAAAAGATCCGCGAGGACGCTACCAAACAGCAACTTGACCGGTTCAACCAAGTTCTCAACGAACAGTATGCCGAGGACCTCTCGAAGGCAGCGGACAACGAAAGGGAGAAGCTGGAGCTCGAGAATGAGATGCTCCAGAAGCAAATCGAAGCCAGGAAAGCTGCCGGGGAGAAAACCTATGAGCAGGAGGCCCAGCTCCGAGCCAACAATCTTCGTCTCCAGCAAATGGACCTCGACAAGGAGCTCGCTCAAGCCGAATTAAATCACAAGTCCAAGTATGAGATCAGGAAAAGGTATCTGGAGGCAGAGTTGGCAGCAGCTCAAGGAAACGAGGACGCCATTGCTCAGATCCAACTTGAGATGGCTGAGAACGAGGAGGCTTTATGGGAAAAACGGATCGAGAAGCTCCGGGAGTATGCCGAAATGGCATCCGGCTTTGCTAATGCTTTCAATGACTTGGCCAGTGCTCTCGGGGAGCGCCGGGCTCAGGAGGTAGAAAACCAATACAGCCGGGAGGAGCAGGCATTGGCAAACATGTACGCTAATGGCCAAATCACGGAGGCCCAGTACAACGAAAAGAAAGTCAAGATGGAGAAACAGAAGGAGAAGGAGTTGGCCAAAATCGAACGGGAACAAGCTATCCGGGAGAGGGCAATGGGATCCTTCGAGATTGGCATCAATACTGCCATCTCCATCATGGCATCGGCTAAAATGGGATTCCCTTTGGCTATCCCGTTCATTGCAGCAGCTGCGGCTTTGGGAGCAGTTCAGATGGCAGCTCTTTGGGCAGCTCCTCTGCCGAAAGCCGCAAGAGGTAAATACATTGAGGGCCCCAGTCATGCCGCTGGAGGAGTGCACATTGAGGCGGAAGGAGGCGAGACCATCATTAACAAGAAGTCGAGCCGCATGTTCCTGCCTCTTCTGTCAGCCATAAACGAACTCGGTGGCGGAGTACCGTTCACTAAAGTTGGATCGGACGGGGGATATGCTATCCGATCATTCGCTGAGGCGTCGGAACCTATGAATCGGCTTGACATGGAGAGGGCAATTCAAAAAGCATTTGGCCAGGTGAGAGTGATTGCTACAATCGAAGATATTCGGAGGGAAGATGCTAACTACGTGCAGATTCAAGACCGGGCTAATTTTTAAATAGTCCAGCACAAATAGTATTTCAATATCTATTAGGAATAATTATATTTGTATTGAAATAATTTGGCACATGATATTCATCAACTTAAAAGGCGCAATTGACTCCGAAGAGAATCGGGTCATGATGGAGCTTTGGGGTGGGACCTCAGAGATCTGCTCCGTGGAGACCTTCCGCCGGGTACTTGATGAACACCCCGACGAACAGGAGGTGTGCATCAACATTGACTGTGACGGGGGCTCTGTTGAGGAGGGCTTCAAGATTTACGATCATCTTCGCATGAGCGGGAGGACTATATACACAAATATTGTCGGGGGATGCCACTCGATGGCAGTGTGCATCCTGTTGGCAGCTCCGGCAGAGAACCGGTCGGCAAACAGGAATTGCCGGGCA
>ENA-UEQE01000731-UEQE01000731.1-human-gut-metagenome-genome-assembly--contig:-NODE-731-length-28786-cov-7.782333_pt1 | contig 28786 bp, 28 predicted proteins | sample MGYA00242934_ERZ507935 | MGnify/ENA primary metagenome ERZ507935 (study PRJEB26167, sample SAMN06115423) | human gut metagenome | host: Homo sapiens | place: China:Anhui | collected 2015-03-30 | study... | reverse complement strand
AGGGCAACAGCCGCCCCCAGAAGGGCCGCTTCCGCCAGCAGGCGGAGTACATCGTCTGGGGCTCCAACGGGGATATGTCCCTGAGCCGCCCGGTGCCCTGTCTGCCCGGTGTGTTCAAGTACGGAAATCCACAAAATCGCATCCATCTGACCGAAAAGCCCCTTCAGCTCATGCGGGATGTGGTGAAGATCGTGGAGCCGGGCGGCCACATCCTGGACCCCTTTGCCGGCAGCGGCACCACGGTATTGGCTGCTGTGCTGGAGGGCTACACTGCCACTGGCATTGAAGTTACTGACGAGTACGCCCGCCGGGCTAGGGAGCGGATCGCAAAGGAAGTGGGTGTCTACAAGGACTTGAGTGGAGTGGCATCTTAATGGAAAAGCAAATTTCGGCCAAATTTTTCCGAAAACCAACTCATGTGTTAAGTTTGATGGATAGTACCGCTATCATCCGCCCTACACCCTTTCGAATCATCAGAGAGATCATCCTTACAGATGCCCAATACCACCGTTTCCAGTCTGATCTGCTGGCAGAGCGGCCATACATCGCAGCCAGGACCAAGCTTACCGGCTATGACCGGGAAACTGGAGGATTCTGCTGTCTGCTAGTCACCAGCCGCAATCGGAAGGATGGTATCCTTGTGGATGGTGAGGGTTATCACTATGCCAGATACGCGGCTTATGTCCCAAACAAGCAGGCACTGGATCTGCGCGGTGTGGTCCGGGATAATTTGGACTTAAAATCAAAAGAACGATGATTTCAAGAGTGGGTACAGCAAGGCATTTTGTGTATATGCCCTGCTGTTTATTTTCCATGGACGGCCAGGGGCAGGGTGTCATGTATTGACACCCTGCTTCAGTTTTTTGCGCAGTTTCATCAAATAAGGGTGTCAATACATGACACCCAAAGGAAGGAGGATACATGAGGACCAAGGAGAACAATCTGCAGCAGGAACAGTGTGGGAGTTTTTCTTTTGAGATGCGGCCCCACTGGGGCCGGGGCCTATGCTGCCCGCAGGCGGCGACGGCGCAAGCATAGCGCAAATGTACATTTTGCGCGCTTGCAGGGGATAAACCCCTGACCCCCATGCCGCCTACGGGCGGATATTCGGAGTGCGGAAGGAGAAAACAAGATTGACAACCCCTATTTAATAGGGTATAATTTGAATCGAAGGAGGGAAAAATGTGACAAGACTTTTTGTGGAGCTACCCTCCTTTCGAAATGACTGGAGGGCGCTCGGACTGGCGGATGGTGACTTACGTCGTCTACAGGAGGAACTGCTGACTGACCCGCAGGCCGGACGTGTCATGCAGGGGACTGGCGGCATCCGAAAGATCCGCTTTGCTTATGAGGGCCGCGGCAAAAGCGGCAGCATCCGGGTCATTTATATCGACTTCCCTGCTTATGGGAAATTGTATCTGTTGACTGCATATGCTAAGAATGAGGCGGAGAACCTGACCAAAGCAGAACGTAATGAATTGAAAAAATTAGTGGAGATCCTGGAACAGGAACTGCGTATGAAGGAATAGGAGGTGCTGGTATGGGAATGTTCGATAAGATCAAGACTGGTCTGGAAGAGGCTGTGGCCTATGAGCGGGGGACGCTACGAGCAAAGACGACCAAGCTGTCTGTCCTGCCTGTGGACCATTACGAAGCTGATGAGATCCGGGAGATTCGGAAAAGCACAGGATTTACTCAGGCTGTTTTCGCACAGTATATGGGTGTCAGTGTAAAAACGGTAGAGGCATGGGAAGCTGGAAGAAACCACCCGGAAGGGACTGCCTGCCGCCTCCTGGCCCTGACTCAAAAAGACCCTGCCTTCCCCATCAAAACGGGGATCGTAGCTCGATGATAGGATAAGAAGCTCGTAAAAGCCGCTGCTGGTGCAGCGGCTTTTTGCATACCAAAGGGAAGGAGCGTGAAGTCATTTCGGAACAGAGACACCATTTCCACATGGAATTGACACCGCAGCAATATGAACTGCTGTGTCAGCAGTCCAAACAGTGTGGCCTGAGCAAGCGGGGCTTTCTGGTGCGGCTCATCGAGGGCAAGCCAGTCAAGGCCCGCCCATCCCAGGAGATCAAAGTTCTGCGCACGGAGATCCACCACATTGGAAACAACATCAACCAGATCGCCCGCAGCGTCAACGCCGGGATCGCCAAGGCGGAGGATGCCAAGCGGGGGCTGTACCTGCTGGACCAGGTATATGAACTTCTCTATGAGGTGGCGAAAAAGTAATGGCCATCACCAAGATCCTGGCGCGGAAAGGGCGGCTGGATGTGGGTATCCGCTATGTCCTCAATGGGGATAAGACCCAGGAGCAGATCCTCACCGCTCACCTGAACTGTGACCCTGGCCGGGAGCTGCGGCAGATGCTGGAGACCAAGGCGCAGTACGGCAAGGAGGACGGCGTCCAGTACTACCACATAATCCAGTCCTTCCGGCCTGGAGAGGTGTCCCCGGAATTGGCCCTGGAGATCGCCCGGACGCTGGTGGAAGAACACATGCCCGGCTACCAGGCCGTCATCGGCGTCCATGTAGATAAAGAACACATCCACGCCCACATCATCTTCAACTCGGTGAATGCGGACACCGGAGAGAAATACCACAGCAGCCCCCAGAGTTACTACCGGCAGATCCGGGCCATCTCGGACCGGCTGTGCCGGGAACATGGCCTGTCCGTCATCCTGGAGAGCCAGGGGGCCAGGGCGGTCAGCTATGCGGAGTGGCTCCGGCAGTCCAGGGGCCAGCTCACCTTCCGCGCCATGCTGGAGGCGGACCTGCGGGACGCCATCCAGGACGCCAACGACCTGGGCCACTTCTTCCTGCTCATGGAACACAAGGGCTGGGAGATCAAGCATGGAAACCGTTTGGGCTTTCGCCTCCGGGGACAGGAGCGGTTCCTCATCCCTGGCAGGAAGGCCCCCCGGTTCACTGAGGAGGGCATCCAGGCTGCGATCCAAGGGGAATTATCCGCCATCGACCAGGGCCTGCGGCCTGCGGTTATTCCACGACCAGTGTACCAGCCATTTCGTCCGCACCCCAAATATAGGGGCTTTTTGGCACTGTACGTCCACTACCTCTACCTACTGGGCAAGGCTGGGCAGCGGCGGTATCCGCCCCGCATGACGCCCCAGCTCCGGCAGGCCGCAGCACAGGCGGAGCGATATCGGCAGCGATTCTATTTCCTGCGGGATAACGATATTGCTACGCCGGAGGACATGGCGGCGTTTCTCACTCGCACGGAGGATGCGCTGGCCAGCTTGACAAAGCAGCGCACCATCCTCAATGTGCGGAAAAAGAAACGACAGGTGCTGTATACGGCTCTGGCGGATGTGGAGGCCCTGGCGATAGCCAAGCAGCTCTATGAGGATGGCGTATCTGGGATGGAGGAACAGTTCGCCCGCTATCTGGATGCCGTCGCGCGGCTGGAGGGCTGTGGCTGCTCCAGAGAACAGCTCCTCCGGGAAAAGGCGGAGGTGTACCAGCGACTTGCCGAGGTGAACCGCCAGATCCGCCAAGAGCGGCAGAAGCTGGCTATATGCCGGGAGATCCAGAAAGAGGCGCCGCAAATGGAGCGCAGTATCCAATATACGATGGAACCAGAGGAGGTGAGACACGATGAACGTAGGAGGCGGTGAGGCGGCAGACCAGATGGTGCGTATGATGCTGTCTGGGACGGAAGTGGCTGTCCGGCTGTCCGGATCGGCGCTGAAGAACCTGCTGGCCCTCTCCCTGGCCCTGGCCAGGAACCATAAGCAGCTCTCCGGGAAGGTCAATTTGGGTAAAATGCTGCGGGAGACCAGGGATCTGCGTCAATTCCCCATGACTCCGGAGCAGTATCGTCAGTTTGAAAAGCTGGCAAAAAAACAAAAGCTGCTGTTCAGCACCATTCGGGATCAGGACGAACGGGGCAAGCTGGTGGATGTGATCCTGCCGGTGACTGAGCTGGACCGGGCCAACCAGATCTTTGAGCGGCTGTTGTCCCAGGTATCCAGTCAGGAGAAGGACGTTTCCGACTTGCAGAAAGCCCCGCAGGAGCGGCAGGACGTCCCTGTGCCTGAGCATCGGAAAAATCCGCCAAAAAAAGATTTTCGGTCGGAACGAGACTCACCCGATACAAGACCCAGATCCTCTACACCCAGCGAGAGCGCGGATATGAGGACGACCCATGACCGGCTCTCGGTTGAGGAACGGCTCAAAGGGTACCGGGAGCAGATGCGGAAGCAGTTTGTTCCGGCCAGACAGAGAACTAAAAATCGGACAAAAACGAAATAACAGGAAACGATCATACAGGCGATCCTTCTCACAGGGGGTGTCGGAACTCTTCCGACACCCCCTCTTTTTGCAGTTTGGTGAGGTGATCGTTACTGAGATCTCCAATCAAATCAGGCGGCCTGCTGGTCTGCCTGTTCTTGTATATCCCTGTGGTCTGGGGCGCGCTGCTTCTGGCTCAATCCTTGGGAGGGGGGCTGCCGGAAATCATCGCCAAGCTGACCGACGCCCTCCGAAATCCCTGGGTGGTGCGTTGGACAGACAAGAGCCTGCTGACCATCCTGGTCTGCACCGGCGCCTATGTCATGGCCCTGGCCCTGCACAGCGCGGAGCAGGGCCGCAGGCGGGACGGCGCGGAACACGGCTCGGCGGCCTGGGCCACACCCCAACAGGTCAACGCCCAGTTCTGCCAGAAGCAGAACAAGCTGCTGACCCAAAACGTCCGCCTGGGGCTGGACACCCACAAGCACCGCCGCTCCCTCAACGTGCTGGTCATCGGCGGCAGCGGCGCCGCCAAGACCCGTAGCTATGTAAAGCCCAACATCCTGGAGGCCAACACCAACTATGTCATCACCGACCCCAAATCGGAGGTGCTGCTGGCCACCGGAGGGTACCTCAAGAGCCAGGGCTATGACATCCGGGTGCTGAATCTGGTCAATCTGGCAGAGAGCGACGGCTACAACCCCTTCCGCTATATCCGGGATGAAAAGGACGCCCTCAAACTGGTGAACAATCTCATCCAGGCCACCACCCCCAAGGGCAGCCATGAATCGGACCCGTTTTGGACCAAGGCGGAGACGGCGCTGCTCCAGGCCATCATCCTCATGTTGTGGCAGGAGGCTCCGGAGTATGAGCAGAACTTCTCCATGGTCATGCGGGTGCTGGAATACGCCGAGGTCAAGGAGGAGAACGAGGAGTATGTCTCCCCCCTGGACCTCCTGTTCCAGGCCATGGAACGGGAGAAGCCGGACAGTGTGGCCGTCCGCCAATACAAGGTGTTCAAGCTGGCGGCGGGCAAGACCTCCAAGAGCATCCTGGTCTCCACCGCCGTCCGACTGGCCTCCTTCAATCTGCCTCAGATCAAGGCCATCACCGACCACGATGACATGGACCTCTACACCCTGGGGGAGAAGAAATGCGCCCTGTACGCCGTCATACCCGATAATGATAATACGTTCAATTTTCTGGTGTCCCTGCTATACTCCCAGGCGTTCCAAGCACTCTATTACAGCGCCGACCAGATCCACCACGGGGCCTTGCCCCGTCATGTCCACTTCGTGCTGGATGAGTTTGCGGCCATGTCCCTTCCTGGATTTACCAGGGAACTGGCCACCATGCGGTCCCGGAACATTTCCGCCAGCACCATCATCCAGAACATGGCCCAGATCAAGGAGCTGTATAAGGACTCCTGGGAGACCATCCCCGGCAACTCGGACACCATCCTCTACCTGGGCGGCAATGAGGCCAGCACCCACAAATACATCTCCGAGGCCCTGGGCAAAGCCACCATTGATACCAGGACCCACGGTCAGAGTAAGGGGCGCTCCGGTTCCTGGTCCACCAACTTCCAGATGAGCGGTCGGGAGCTGCTCACTCCAGACGAGGTGCGGGCACTGGACAACCGATACGCCATCCTCTTCATCCGAGGCGCCAAGCCGGTCATGGATCTGAAATACGACCTCACTTGGCATCCGGCCATCCGACACACAGTGGACGGCGGTGGGCCGCCCTACATCCATCACAGGCATCAAACGCCAGCGTTTACTGGTATTCCTCTCTTCACGGCATTTTCCGCTGAGCATAGATCCGAAAAGGAGAATGCTGCATGAATCAAAATCAAAATCTGAGTGACCGCAGGAAAAAGGAGCGTCGCGCCCACAGGGCATACGCTGCTCTGGTATGCGTCCTGACCATGACAGCCGTGATGACCGTCCCGGCCCTGGCTGCCGACGACCCGCTTTCTGTGGTCAACAGCCTGTCCGACTTTATCTTCTCTCTGATCCGGGCGGTGGGGCTCATCCTGCTGGGCTACGGAATTTTGCAGGTGGGCCTGTCCCTCCAGTCCCATGACCCCTCCCAGCGTTCCAACGGCATCCTCACCATCGCCGGCGGTATCGTGATCACCTTTACCAAGGAGATCCTCACTCTGATTACCGGAGGCTGAGGATGGAGGAGAAAAAATACCTGCCCGGACATATTGTTCCGGGCAGGTGGGGGGTGAACAAATAATTGGGTAGTGAAAACTGGATCGTAGACAACCTGAACTCCGCCCTGAACACCTGGAACAACAAACTGGCAGAGATCTGGCAGCTCATCAGCACCAGCCCGGAGGAGTTCAAGGGCGGTGGGATCTGGGATGTGATCGTGGGGATCAACGGCGGCTTACAGGCCATTGGATATGCCTTGTTGGTACTGTTCTTTGTGATGGGCATAGTCAAGACCTGTGGCAGCTTTACGGAATTTAAGAAGCCGGAATTGGTGTTTAAGAGCTTCATCCGCTTTATTCTGGCCCAGGCAGCAGTAGGACATGGGATGGAACTGATGATGGCTGTGTTCCGTGTCGCTCAGGGAATGGTCTCCTCCATCATATCCTCTTCTGGTCTCTCGGCTCTGACTGCCACCACGCTCCCAGATGAAATGGTGACGATCATTGAGGATGTAGGGCTGATCGAGAGCATTCCCCTGTGGGCCGTCACTCTACTGGGTTCCCTGTTCATTTGGGTCTTGGCTCTGGTCATGATCCTCACTGTGTATTCCCGCTTTTTCAAACTCTATATCGCCACCGCCATTGCGCCCGTCCCTCTGGCCAGCTTCGCGGGGCAGCCCTCCAGCAGTATCGGCATGGCCTTTGTCAAAAGCTATGCCGCCATCTGCCTGGAGGGCTGTGTCATTGTATTGGCCTGTGTCATTTTCTCAGCATTTGCTTCCACGCCGCCTGCCATTGTGGACAGTACCCTGGCCCCAGCCACCATCGTGTGGAACTATGTGGGTGAGCTGGTGTTCAATATGTTGGTGCTGGTGGGGGCTATCAAGATGAGCGACCGGCTCATCCGGGAGCTGATGGGCCTGGGATGATCATAGCCCCTCTGTGTTCACCATAGCAGTTCCCTCAGCTCTGGCCTGCCGCACCCGGCGGGCCAGGGCCGCGCCTGCCACACGGTCGGACAGGATGCCGCCAATGATCTCTGCGGCTTTGCGGATCAGTGCTACCACCCAGGAAAGAGCGGCCAGTCCCACCAGGACAAGAAAGATCCCATCTGCCAGGGTAGTGTGGGTCTGATACCAGCTGTGGAACACCGTGAGCATCCCAAGGGCAAAGAGAAGCGGGACACCCAGGCGGAGACGAAAGGCCAGCCGGAGCAACGGAAGCAGGAGCGATACACCAAGCATCAAAAACAAATACGCCATGCGGGAGACCTCCTTCTCTGGTTTTTGGCATGGTACCATAGCTGGGCGGCATTTGCAACGGTCTGTCTGGCAAAAGCAAAAATAGAGAGGTGAACGACATAGAAGTACGGATCAACAAAGAAGTCCGGGACTACCAGGAGGGCATCTTCTTCGGCCTGACCCTGCGGCAGTTCCTCTGCGCCCTTGGCGCCGTGGCGGTGGCTTTGGCAGTCTATTTCTTCCTGGGGCCAGCTCTGGGCGGTTCAGATATGGGCTGGGCCTGCGTCCTGGCCGCCGCACCCTTTGCCCTGTGCGGCTTTTACCGATACAACAGCATGACGTTTGAACAGTTTATTCTGGCGGTCATCCGCTCAGAGCTGCTCTATCCAAAGCGGCTCGTATTCAAATCGGATCACCTGTATACCAAAGCTCTGGAAAATACAACGATAAAGGAGGCTCTCAAACTTGATTAAGACCCTGCTGAATACGTTAAAGCAGGACAAAGAAACATTCGAGGTGCCAAGATCTGTACAGGACGCCATCCCCATCCGCCGCCTGTGGCCGGATGGGGTGTTTCAATTCGGCAGCAAATTCTCCAAGACCTTGCGGTTCAGCGACATCAACTATGCCATCGCTTCAAAAGAGGACAAGACGGCGATGTTCCTGGACTACTCCGAACTGCTCAATGCACTGGATGCTGGGTCCACTACCAAGATCACCATCAACAACAAGCGCGTCGCACGGGAAAATGTGGAACAGGAGATCCTCATCCCTCGCCGGGACGATCATCTGGACGGATACCGGGCGGAGTACAACACCATGCTTCTGGACAAGGCCACCAACGCTGCCAACAGCGTGGTGCAGGAGCGGTATATCACCCTCTCTGTCCACCGCAAGAGCGCGGAGGAGGCCCGGTCTTTTTTTGACCGGACCATGCATGATGTGACTGCCCATCTCCACCGTCTGGACTCCCACTGTGAAGAGTTGGATGCCGTGGAACGGCTGCGAGTCCTCCATGACTTCTACCGCCCCGGAGAGGAGAACGGGTTCCGCATCGACCTCCGGGACTGTATGCGGAAAGGGCACTCCTTCAAGGATGCTGTCTGTCCGGACAGCCTGGAGTTCAAGAAAGACCACTTCATCATGGGGAACAAGTACGGGCGGGTGCTGTTCCTCAAAGAGTATGCCAGCTACATCAAGGACTCCATGATCAACGAGCTGACTGCACTGGACCGGAACCTGATGTTGTCTATTGACATCATCCCAGTACCTACGGATGAGGCGGTACGGGAGCTGCAAAGCCGCCTGCTGGGTGTGGAGACCAACGTGACCAACTGGCAGCGGCGGCAGAACAGCAATAACAACTTCTCTGCGGTGGTGCCGTATGATCTGGAGCAGCAGCGGAAAGAGACAAGAGAGATGCTGGACGACCTGACCACCAGGGATCAGCGGATGCTGTTTGCAGTGGTGACGCTGGTGCATCTGGCCGATTCCAAGGAGGAACTGGACAGTGATACGGAGACGCTCCGATCCACCGCCCGCAAGCACCTGTGCCAACTCTCCACCCTCAACTGGCAGCAGGCGGACGGGCTGGTGACCGCGCTGCCTTTGGGCCTGCGGCGGATCGACGCCCTGCGCACCCTGACTACAGAGGCTCTGGCTGTCCTCATGCCCTTTAAGGCACAGGAGATCCGGCACCAGGGCGGCGTGTACTATGGTCAGAACACCATCAGCAAGAATCTCATCCTGGCTAATCGGAAGGAACTGCTCAACGGCAACGGATTTGTCCTGGGCGTCTCCGGCTCTGGCAAGTCCTTTACCGCCAAACGGGAGATGGTGGGACTGGCCCTTTCCACCGAAGATGACATCATCGTGATCGACCCGGAGTCAGAGTACCGCCCCCTTATGGAAGGGCTGGGCGGCGAGGTCATCAACATTTCCGCCACCTCCAGCAACCACATCAACGCAATGGACATGGAACAGGGGTATGGCGATGGGGATGATCCCGTTGTCCTAAAGTCCGAATTCATCCTCTCCCTGTGTGAGCAGCTCATGGGGGCCGGCAAGCTGTCCGCCAAGGAGAAGTCCATCATTGACCGGTGTACGGCTCTGTGCTACCACACCTACATCCAGAACGGCTGTGAAGGGACTGTCCCCACCCTCCGGGACTTCCATGCAGAACTGCTTCGCCAACCGGAGACGGAGGCAACGGACGTGGCTTTGGCCATCGAATTGTTTACCAAGGGCAGCCTGAACACCTTCGCCAAGCCCACCAATGTGGATACCAGCTCCCGTATCCTTTGCTACGATATCCGGGATCTGGGCAAGCAGCTTCTGCCTGTTGGTATGCTGGTAGTTCTGGACAGCGTATTCAACCGCATCGTTCGGAACCGGAAGCTGGGAAGGAACACCTGGGTCTATATTGACGAGATCTATTTGCTGTTCCAGCATGAGTACAGCGCCAACTTCCTGTTTACCCTCTGGAAGCGGGTGCGGAAGTATGGCGCCTGCTGCACCGGCCTGACACAGAATGTAGATGACCTGCTCCAGTCTCACACCGCCCGTACCATGCTGGCAAACAGTGAGTTCCTGGTCATGCTGAACCAGGCGGCTACCGACCGTGAGGAGCTGGCCAAGCTGCTGAACATCTCGGACAATCAGCTCTCTTACATCACCAATGTGGACTTTGGTCGGGGACTCATCAAGTGCGGTAGTGCGATCGTCCCCTTTATGGACAACTTCCCCAAGAATCATCTCTACAAACTGATGAGCACCAAACCCGCTGACCTGAATGCGGCATGATCGCCGGGGAGGTGATAAGGCATCGGAACGATCAAGGAGAAGCCAACGGCTACAAAGGCCGTGGCAGAGAAGGTCAGATCTGCCCCCAAGGAATTGGCACGCCGGGGACTGGAGAGTGGCGTGGAACGTTTGCGGGGCCAGCTGAGGGACACAGCCCAGTATGGTCAGCGGGATGAGTTTGGCGGCGACACACTGGAGGATACTGCAATGGGTGGTTTCCGCCGTGGGACCCGAGGTGTGGAGCGTCTGCTGAAAGGCAGGAAACAGGGACAGAAAAAAGAGAAGTTCCCAGCACAAAATAACTCCGGCACCCCGTCAGATGCCCCCTCTACTGGGGAAAAGCGGGGGACCGGATCGCTGCGGATCAAGACCCGTGAGGCTGTTTTGGAACAGGCAACGGCGGAGCGTGGTTCTGGAATTGTCCGCCCAAGGCCCGGCCCAGAGAAGGTCAGGACTGGAGCAGGATCGTTGGGATCAGAGAGGCCCGTGGAACCATGCGCCCGTCCTGCCCCGAATGCCACGCTCACACCCCAGGAGAGGGGCAGACAAGCGGCGAAGGAACAGGCCCGGCAACGCGCTGAAAAGAATAGCAGACAGCCCCAGGGTACCGCACATACCGCTGCCAAGACTGCCCCGCAGGATAGTCGATCCATGCCCTCAGAGTGTCATTCAGGTGAACAACACGCCGCCAAACAAGGGGGACGTCGCCCAACCGTAGCTTCCCCTGAAGCGCCCCGATGTACAGGCCGTGGAATGAACAGAGAGGGTGCGGCGCCGCCGTCTGTGAGAAAGCCGGTCCCGTCTGCCAAGCAGATAAAGACTGCCCAGAGGTCATTGGCCTCTGGGCAGCCGCCTCTGGGCCCTGCGCAGGTCAAAGCCCAGGCTGCGGCAAAGATTTCCGCCATACGGTCTGCCCGTGCTGCTGGTCACACATCCAAGGTGGCTGTCACATGGAAAGCGCGAACACGGGCAGCAGCCAGGGCAGTACAGTCCGTAGTCAGGGCGGCCCGCGGCGTTGTGGCTGCCATTGCAGCCGGAGGGAGCATTGTCCTTTCTATCGTGGTCGTACTCTGTCTGGTAGGTGTGCTGCTTGCCTCGCCACTTGGCATCCTATTCGCGGGTGGCGGCAGCGGTCCGGGTTCTGTTTCTCCATCGGAGGCAGTGGCTCAGATCAATGGCGAATTGGCGGAACGCCTGGAGCAAATGCGGGTGGATGCTGATTGCGACCGGCTTAAGATCACAGGTGCGCCGCCGCCCTGGCCGGAGGTACTGGCCGTGTTTGCAGTCAGGCAGTCAGGATCGGCAGAAAGCGGCAGTCCTGCTGTGCTGGACGCAGCCCAGGTCGAAGCCCTGCGGACGGTATTCTGGGACATGACAAAGCTCACCAGTGAGAAAAAGACAGTAGAGCATCCAGCCAACGGCAGCGCCGCAGCCTGGACAGAGGAAGTTCTATCCGTCACCATTACCCCCAGGACACCGGACGATATGCGGGTGTTCTATCAGTTTACAGCGGAGCAGGACCAGGCGCTGGACGCGCTGTTGGACAATTCAGAACTGCTGGCATCCTTGGCTGGTGATCTGACCATCAGCAGTCAGGCGGCAAAGGATCTGCTGGCCGCGCTTCCCGCGGACCTGGCACCGGAGCGGCGGGCTGTGGTCCAGACTGCCTGCCAACTGGTGGGTAAGGTCCGTTATTTCTGGGGTGGCAAAAGCCTGAAGATCGGCTGGGATGACCGCTGGGGAACGCTCCGCCAGGTGACTGCAGCAGGCAGTTCCACCACAGGTACCTACCGACCCTTCGGGATGGACTGCTCTGGTTTTGCGGATTGGGTATTCTATAACACCAGCGGTGGGGAGTATGTCATCGGACACGGCGGCGGCGCCCATGCCCAGCACACCTATTGCACCCCTATCTCCTGGGAGGAGGCCCTTCCTGGGGATCTGGTGTTCTATCCCGGAGACGAACACGTGGGCATCGTAGGCGGTCGGGACGAGGCGGGGGATCTCCTGATCGTCCACTGCGCCAGCAACGCCAACAATGTGGTCATCACAGGAAAAAGTGGCTTTACTTCCATCGGCAGACCTGTCTATTACAGAGAATGAACATGGGGCGCGGGAAAAAGACCCGCGCCCCGCCATTTTTCCGGAGCCGCGGGGCGGAGGGCTTCCGTCATGGGGTTCTGGGGAAAGGCGAATAGAAATGCAGAGGAGGATTCCAAATGGCGGTTTTTCGTGTGGAACGCACCCAAAACTATACGATCATGAGCAACTACCACCTGCGGGACAAGAGCATCTCCCTAAAAGCCAAGGGCCTGCTGTCCCAAATGCTCTCCCTGCCGGAGGACTGGGACTACACTTTAACGGGGCTGGCGAAGATCAATCAAGAGGGTAAGGATGCGATCCGTGCCGCTGTGGTGGAGCTGGAACGAGCCGGATACATCTATCGCTGCCAGACTGTGGATAAGGCAGGAAAATTCAGCAGCAACGAGTATATCATCCGAGAGCGCCCTGTTCCTGTACCTCCGGCAGGGCCGTCGTCTGCCTTGCCGTCATCGGAAAACCCGACAACGGAATATCCGGCGGTGGGCGGCACGGCGGCGGAAAAGTCAACGCAAATAATAAAAGAGAAACAAAAGAAAGAACAACAAAGAACTGACTCACGAAAAAAAGAATCGCTTCCTATCCCTTCCACCCCTTTTTCGGGGACGATGGATGCGAAGGGAAGGAAGCGGAGCCGGGAGAGACCTGTGGATCATCAGGAGATGGATGCCTATCGGTCCCTCATACGGGAGAACATTCGCTATGAGGACTTCGTACAGGAACGCCCCTGGGATGTGGGGCAGTTAGACGAGATGGTGGAGCTGATGGTGGAGACGGTCTGCTCCAACCGAGAGAATGTCCGGGTGTGTGGGAATGATCTGCCCCAGGCAGTTGTAAAGTCCCGGCTGTTGAAACTGGATGGAAGCCATATCCAGTATGTGTTCGAGTGCCTCAAGGACAACACCACTCACATCCGCAATATTCGGCAGTACCTCCTGACTGCACTTTACAATGCACCTGCCACCATGGAGAATTATTACGCCGCACAGGTGAACCATGACCTCTATGGCGTTGCAGCATAAACAAAGCGATTGCAAACAGCACAGAAAGGGTGCTTTATACATCGGGAATATGTTATTCCAATCGAGCCTGTAATTTGCTGAACCAAGTGTTTGTCTCCTCTTTGGTCACAGAGGAAGGAAATACTTTCCCTAAAAGCAGCTTTGCGCCGACACAGCTTGGAGCAAGATGGCTGTTGACCTGCTCCATACCGCTCCCACCAGATGTCGCAAAGGGAATGATGGTTTTTCCTTGAAGGTCATAGGATTCCAGAAATGTGTTGATGATGGTTGGTGCCACATACCACCAGATCGGGAACCCCACCAAAACCGTATCATAGTCAGCCATGTTGTCCCGCTTCGATGCGACTGCTGGGCGAGAATGGGGATCATTCATTTCAACGCTGCTTCGGGAAGTGTTATCCCGCCAGTCAAGATCCGCAGCTGTGTAAGGGACAGCCGGTTCGATCTCGAAGATATCAGCGCCGATAGACTCCGCCAGAGTTTCGGCAACTTTGGCAGTCGTTCCGGTACATGAAAAGTAAGCTACAAGCCGTTTACTCATATCGTCTCCGTCTCCTGACCGTTTGTGACTTGGATGGGAAGCCCGTTGACCTGAATATCATCCGCAGGGAGCAGAAGATAGGCGCAGCCATCGATTACCCTGGTGGTAACTGCATAGCTGAATTCCGGGTCGACCTGGATCGTGGCCTGGGCGGTCTTAACTTCATACTTGCCAGGGTCGATCAAGTTGGCAGGATCGAGAACGGCCCCGACACCGAACTGCTCCCCGCACTGCGCCTGGAATGCTGCAACATTTTCTTCCGTCACGCCGCACGCCAGCAGGACTTTCCCAATCTCACCTGCGGTCACGATCAGAGGCTCGGTGCTCTTGGACTCCTTATGCTCCCGGATCTGGCAGGAAAGCTGGTCATGGATCGCCTGGGCGACCTCGATGCTGCAACCTGCCCCCAGCGTATCTTCCAGGATCGATTCAAAGACCTCTCGCTGTTCTGCAGCGGACATAGGCGGTTCCACATGGAAGACCGCATCGATAAACTCCTGGTGGATCTCGCTGGGCTTTCTGGTGTAAAAGAGAGCGTTGTAGATATTTGCTGCCCGGTCATCAAAGGCCGGGAACAGAAAGCCAAGCTCCGGAGGAGCGACAGTTTGTCCGGCAGCACAGTGAAATTCATTGTCCCCAGGGAAATATCCCAGCTCTACCTTGCCCTCCTTGATGGGGCACACCACACAGACGATGTAGGTGAAGACCTCATCCGAGGCATCCGATTGCAGGGAATCATCCTTGCCGCGATGGGGGACATCGTAGCTGTCACAGGCCAGAAGCAGCAGGTAACTGCTGTTCCCCATGTCCAGACTATCGATCACCTTACGGTAAAAGGCTTGACGGGCCTCGTTGTCCTTCAGCTGAGAATCCCGCAGTGTGGTGAGCAGGCGGTGCTCCTCGCTGTCTGCCACCTGCTGGGTGGAGAATACGATGTCGATGAGGTTTTTTCCCAGGGAACCGGACAGTCCCTTCTTCAAAAGGCTCAGATACTTCTCGGCCTCCTCCTGGGGCATCATCCCAAGGGATTCGTCCAGATCAGAAACGATCTCTTTGCTGCTATTGACAAAACAGCCGTAGATCCGGCTGACAGCGTTTTTCTCCGGCCGCCAGCGGCGGCGCAGCTCATTCAATTCCTTTTGTATCATGGTCGATCTGCCTTTCTGCGTGATGATCAATGCGATAGGGGGATGGCTTCTTGGCCCTCCACCGCAGATGATTGTACCGCAGATGGATATAAAATACAACTGTGGCTGTCCATACTTAGATTAAAAAAGATAAATGCCATTTTCAAACTCAATCATTGATATTTCAGGACATTTCAGGACATTTCAGGACATTTCAGGACATGGCCAACGATTTCTATTGTTGGTTATCTACAGAGAAAACATAATAATTCTTCATCTTGATAATTTCCTTAGAATTGCCTGTTACCATAGCGGTAGAATCTGATAAGGAGACTTCTGCTATGGAAACGACACGCACATTGACCAAGACTGGAGGCATCAGTGAGACAGGGCTGAAATGGATCGCCCTGATCACCATGGTGCTGGATCACATCCACTACTTCTTTGGCTTCACTGGCATGATCCCGGAGTGGTTCAGTATGGTAGGACGGCTGGGCGCACCGCTGTTCCTTTTCTGCCTGGTGGAGGGCTTTACCCACACCCGCAACCGGAAGAAATACTTTGCCAAGGTTTATATCCTCTCTGCCGCCATGTCGCTCCTGCTGTTCTTCATGGCCTTCGCCGGCGTCTTGGTGAGGCCGGACGGCTTCTATCCCGCCAACGGCATGATGACCACCTTCGTCATTCTGATGATCATCTGGCAGGGGATTGACTGGCTTGGCCAGAAAAAGATCCTGCCCGGCCTGATGGCGGTGATTCTCCCGCTGGTGTGGCCCATACTGGTATCCTGGCTGTCCATCAAATATCCCGTTCTGGCTACTCCGCTGGGGATTGCTGCCTACTCGGTGCTGCCTGCATGGGGGACTACTGGGGACAGCAGCTGGCCGGTGCTGGTCATGGGGCTGGTGCTCTACTTGTTCCGAAAGCGCCGACGCGTGCAGGTGGCGGCCTTCTCCGTCTACTATATCCTCTACGGCGTGGTCTATATGATCCTCATGGCCTCTGCCATGGCTCCGGACTTCGTATGGTGGCAGATCTTCACCCAGTACTATGAGATCTACGGCATCTTGGCTGCGCCGCTGATGCTGTGGTATAATGGCCAGCGGGGCGGGGGGCACAAACTGCTGTTCTATGCCTTTTACCCCACCCATATCTATCTGCTCTACGCCCTCTCCTGGGGGGTGTATCTCCTGATGAATTGAGGTGAGCGGCTTATGGCCCATATTCTGGTGGTAGATGACGACAAAGACCTCTGCACCCTGCTGAAGACCGCTCTGGAGCGGGACGGGCACCAGGTGTCCACCCATCTGAGCGGCAGGGAGGTGGACGAGTCCGCCTGCCGCTGGGCAGACTGCATCCTGCTGGATGTGATGATGCCCAGGGAGGATGGGTTCGCCCTCTGCCGCCGTATCCGATCTCTGGCAGACTGCCCCATCCTCTTCCTCACCGCCAAGACCGAGGAGGCCGACGTGCTCACCGGTTTGGGGCTGGGCGGGGACGACTACATCACCAAGCCCTTCCGCATCGCAGAGCTGCGGGCCAGGGTGGCCGCACATCTGCGGCGGGAGCAGCGCACGCCCCACACCCGCCTGCGCCGGGGAGAACTGGACTTTGACCTGGGGGAGCGGGCGGTGTACTGGCAGGATGCGCCCCTCCGGCTGACCCGGAGCGAATACGCCATCTGCGAGCACTTGGCCATGCACCCGGGACAGACCTTCTCCAAGGAGCAGCTCTATGAGGCGGCCTTCGGCTACGACGGCGAGGCAGATGCCTCCGCGGTTACGGAGCACATCAAGAACATCCGGGCCAAGCTGCGCACGGCAGGAGTGAATCCCATCGAGACAGTCTGGGGGGTGGGTTACAAGTGGAAAAACGCATGAAACGGCCCGCTGGCCTGACGGCGCTGTTCTGGCGATATCTGATCACCACCGGCGCGGCTATGCTGCTTTTGGCCGTCCTGTGGTGGATCGGGCTGACCACAATGATGCGTTTCGGCATCGTGCATCCGGCCAACACCGCTGCAGGCGGAGTGGATACGGTGAGCCAGGCGCTCTCCACTGGTGAATTGGAAACATCGAAGATTCCATACTACTACCGCTGGGCCATCTTCGACGCCGGCGGTCAGGTACAGGATCAGGGAAACATGGACCAGCGGCACCTTGACTACGCCAGGGCCGCCCTGGCCGGGGAGCGCGATCCCCAGGGGATATTCTATTCCCAGTACCACCGGGTGACCCAACTGCCGGACGGGACCACCTGCGTGATCCAATATGACTACTCCATGCCCTACGGCGCTGAGGTGCTCCAGCGCCGTCTGCCGGAGTTCCAGACCTGCGCTACGATCGTGTTGCTGGCGGCCTGGCTATTGGCGGGTGCCATTTCCACCAGGCATTTTGCTGATCTATTGCGGAGGGATGCCGCTTTGCTGACTGGAGCCACAGAGGCCATCGCCCAGCGCCGGCTGGATGTGCCTATCTCCGGTCGGGCGAAGGTTCGGGAGTTCGAGGAGACACTGACGGCCATGGACGACCTGCGGCAGAATCTGGCCCAGTCCCTTGAGAGCCAGTGGGCTATGGAGCAGCAGCGCCGGCTGGAGCTGGCTGCGCTGACCCATGACCTCAAGACTCCCCTCAGCGTCATCAGCGGTAATGCGGAGCTGCTGGGAGAGGATACCCTTACCACGGGTCAGCGGGAGAGCGTGGATGCCATCCTCCGCAACGCCCTTCGGGTCCAGGACTATGTGGCCCAGCTACGGGCTATGACCGGTCCTGATGCTGTTCCCAGCCGGGAGAAAGAGACTGTCGCCCTCCCGGCACTGGCCGAAAGCTGGTGGGAGGTGGGACAGTGCCTTTGCGGGGCAAAACAGGTCACGTTCCGCTGTTCGGAGGCCCCACGTCTGGAAGTGGCGGTCTACCGGGGGGATCTGGATCGGGCGGTGAGTAATCTGCTGGACAACGCAGTACGGTACACACCCGCTGGCGGAACCGTAATGCTATCCATCTCCGCCGCAGAGGGCCGTTTGACCATTGCCGTGGAAGATACCGGCCCTGGCTTTTCGGTGGAGGCCCTGGCCCGTGGGGAGCAGGCCTTCTACACCAGCGATACCAGCCGACCCCAGGAGGGCCACATGGGGATGGGCCTTTTCTTCGCTGGACAGACCGCAAAGCGCCACGGCGGCTCCCTGCATCTGGTCAACACCGAGCACGGCGCCAGAGCAGAACTGGTTTTGCAGATAAGATGAAACCTGCTGGTTGTCCCATGAGGGGCAGCCAGCAGGTTTTTCCAGTAAAATTTGCTATATGAGGACTGTTTAAGCTTTCTTTGATAATTTGTATTACGGAATTGACGAACATCCTACTATGATAGCTAAATAAGCTCTGTACCCGGATGTTCTATAATCTGGACAGTTCGCCCCATGTGCGGGTGGATAAGTACATAAAACGTTGTTTGCAAAGCAGACCGATCTGGGCTATTCTGAGCAGCCTATGAGAAAACGCCGGACGCGGCCTGCTGGCCCTGCGCCCAGCGCTTTCTTATGGGAATTTTCCTACGCAATAAGAAGTCGGTTCTGGTGGGGATTTGATAATTTGTCCCGCCTACCCACCGACTATGCGGAAAAAGCCTTGAAATGGCGGGCCTTTCACCCGCCTAAATGCGTAGACAGAAACCAAAATATTTCATACTGTTTCCACATTGCTTTGGTATAATAGAGTTAGAGATGAGCAAAACATGGCCTAAAGGAAAAAGTGGAGAGGGTAAACAGGAGCAGATTGCAGAGCAACCAGCAAAAAAGAGCGCAAAGGCCAAGCGCGGCAGGGAGCCGAGCTGGTAAAGAGGTATAAGAGTTTCCGTCATGTGGTACGCCGAAGTAGCTTGGGAGAGCGGTAGGAGCGAGAACCAGACAAAACAGCGGCCAGAGCCACAGATAAAGCGGAAATATGGGCGAGTGTGTTGAGATTGGAAGTGCTTATTCCGTTATGCACCCAAAGCCGCTCCTGTCCAGAGGCTTTGAAACGGGAGTTGTATCTCTCGCACTCCGTGCGCAGGGCGTAGGTTCTCTTGAAATAGAGGCAGCTGCGGTCGATGGAAAGCCTGTAGTCTGTGGGGATCGTTTGGTATTTGGTGCAGCCCCTGTTTTTCTTTCCGTTGTTCCAATTCTTGTGGTTACAGGGACAAACGCCGGTTCTGGACTGGCGGAAGGGACAGCAGAATTTTTGGCGGGTGCGTCCGTTATCCGTTGTTTTTCCGTCCTTGTGCATGGAAAGGCGCGCGTCACAGATTGGATTGCCCGTGGCGAGTACTTTGCCGCCCTTAGCGATGCGCTTTTTGAGAGGGATAAAGGCTTCGCCGGCATAAACCGATTTCACGGTATTGTAGATGTTCTTCGCGTCATAGCCCTTATCGGCAAGGAACGAGCACTCCCGCAAGGGAATCGTTTGGTCAGCTGCGGCGAGGATGTCGGCAGCAACAGTGGAATCCATAACGTTGGCTGGCGTTGTCAGTTCATACAGGGGCAGCCCGGAGATACAGTCTACCAGCACATGGCTCTTGTAACCCCAGTAGAACTCATAACGCCGCTCGTTGTGCTGGTTGGAAGCGGAATGAACCCCCAGAGCACAATCTGGATCGCTTTTCGGGTGATGTTCTTTGGAAAACTTGTTTTTTACAAAGGATTTTGGATTATTCTGCTTTGTATTAGCCATGACAGGTGTGGAATCCAGTCCGATGAAGGATGCGTCCACCACACCCAGCTCATACAGCTGCCGTACCAAGTCTGCCATGACAGTCTTTAACTCGGCGTTGTCCAGTTGGCGCAGGAAACGGTCATACGTCCAGTAGGACGGCAGAGGCTCCATGATGTTAAAGCCGCAGTAATGGGCAATGAGCCGGTTGTTGTCCAGATAATCCACCAGATCGGTGATTTGCGAGAAGCCCTCACACTTCATCACGATGAAAGCGCAGACCATGGCTTCTTTCGGGAAGCCCCGCCGCCCAGTCGCCGCTCTGGGCAGCGTGAAATCCAGGCTGCTGAAGAGTTTATCGTAAAATGCTGCGGCACTTTGGGATGTGAACAGCGTTACATCCTGAATGATTTCCTGTCGGTAGATTGCGGCCAGCCCCTTTCGCTGTGATTTTTTCCAACTTCATTTTACCACTTGGCGCTGGCCGCTTTCTATATCTTTTGGAGTGATTCCGGTTTTCAGCCATGCCCGGAATCCATTGATACTACTATGTTTTTCGAGTTTTGCTCATGGCTGATAATGACAATTCCAGGAGGTGCCTTTATGAAAGAAAAAATCTTGATCATCGAGGATGACCCCATGATTCAAATACAGCTTAAAAACCTCCTGACCGGAAACGGGTATGAGGTGGAGGCGGTCACCGACTTTACAAATCCTGTGGAGCACTTCAGGGCGTTTGCACCTCATCTTGTCCTTTTGGACATCAAACTTCCGGGGAGCAGCGGCTTTGAGATTTGCACCCAGATCCGGGCCTTCTCCGATCTGCCGATCATCTTTGTGACCAGCAGCAACACGGACATGGATGAGCTCAACAGTATCATGCTGGGCGGGGACGCCTTCCTTACAAAGCCGTACAATCCGGCGATTCTGCTGGCCAAGATCGCCTCCCTGCTGCGAAAGGCAGGAGCCTCCTCCCAAGCCGCCGAAGTCCTCACCTGGAATGGTGCCGAGCTGCACCTGGAGAGCAGCACCATCGCATATGACGGGGAGGAAGTGGGATTGACCAAGAACGAGGTCAAGGTCCTCTACTACCTCTTCAAGCACGCAGGGAAGATCTGTTCCCGCAGCGACATTGTGGACTTCCTATGGGATAACCAGCTCTATGTGGATGACAACGCACTGAGCGTCAACATCACCCGCATCCGGGAGAAGCTGGCCGGCATTGGCCTGACGGACTTCATCAAAACCAAGCACCGGCAGGGGTACACGATATGAGCGGGAAATTGTATCTTAAAAATCAGGTGCCCATTATCCTTCTGAACCTGTTGGGGACTTTGGCTCTGGCCCTGTTCCTGCTGGCGGCGGGGAACGATATTCAAACGGTCCTGCTCATCCTGGGCGTCTGGATACTTGTCCTGACCCTGTACCTTGCCGCCTGTTATATCTCCCGGAAGAAGCGGCTGGATAAGCTGCTGGAGATGGCCGGGCAGCTGGAGGATCGGTATCTGATCTCCGAGGTCATGCCGGTGCCGGACCGGGCGGAGGAGCAGGTATTCTATCAGCTCCTGAAGATGGCTGAGAAGTCCATGCTGGAGCGGATCGGCCAGGTGGAGCGGGAGCGGGGCGAATATCGGGCTTATATCGAGCAATGGGTCCATGAGGTCAAGACGCCCATCACCGCGCTGAAGCTGCTGTGTGAAAACAACCGCTCCCCCTTTTCCCGGGAGGTGCTGGCGGAGCTGGAGAACATCAACCGCTGTGCGGAGCAGGCCCTCTACTACGCCCGCAGCGAGCACACAGAGAAGGACTACTCCATCCGGGAAATGAACCTGGCGGATGTGGTACATGGGGCCATCGCTGACAATAAGTATCTCCTGCGGCAGTGCGATATGGCCATTACGGTGGATGGTCTGGAGCAGGTCGTTTATGCGGACGACAAATGGGTGCGCTTTATCCTTGATCAGATCGTCAGCAACGCGGTCAAGTACCGTGCCCCGCAGCAGCCCGCCCTGCATATCTCTGCGGAGCGGGCGGATGATCGGGTACTCCTGTCCATTGCGGACAATGGGATCGGCATCCCGGAGAGCGACCTGCCGAGGATCTTCGAGAAGGGCTTTACCGGCCAGAACGGGCGGACCATCCACAGTTCCACCGGGATCGGTCTGTATCTCTGCAAGCGCCTGTGCGACAAGCTGGGGATCGGCCTGGCGGCATCCTCAACCGGCAGAGGGACCACGATCACCCTTTCCTTCCATATCAACGACTTTATTACAGGAGTGCAGGGCTGACCGGCTCTGCACTTCTTACATTTTTGTAAGAACTTCGAAAGAAAAGTTGATACAAAAGCGGCCGCATGGCAGGTAGAATAGGGGGTAAGAACCGAACATTGGGAGGCAGAACACATGGAGCCTATCTTGAAATTAGATCACATCCAGAAATACTATGGCAACGGGGGAAATCTCACAAAGGCCATTCAGGACATCAGCTTTTCCGTGGCGGAAGGGGAGTTTTTGGGGATCATGGGGGCTTCCGGCTCCGGCAAGACTACCCTGCTCAACTGCATTTCCACCATTGATGACGTCAGCGCCGGCCACATCTATCTGGAGGGAACGGATGTGACGGAGCTGCGGCCAAAATCCCTGGCCCGGTTCCGCCGGGAAAATCTGGGCTTCGTCTTTCAGGATTTTAATCTGCTGGATACCCTGACCATCTCTGAAAATATTGCGCTGGCCCTTGCCATCAACAGGGCACCCGCAGGTGAGGTGGAGCCCCGTATCCGGGAGATGGCCGAAAAGCTGAATATTACGGACATTTTGGATAAATACCCCTACCAGGTGTCCGGTGGGCAGAAGCAGCGATGCGCCTGCGCCCGGGCCATCATCAACCATCCCAAGCTGCTGCTGGCCGACGAGCCCACCGGAGCGCTGGACAGCCATTCGGCGCAGATGCTTCTCTCCACCATCCAGAGCATCAATGAGCAGTTAGGCGCCACGATCCTCATGGTGACCCACGACGCTTTCACCGCCAGCTACGCTGGCCGGATTCTGTTCCTGCAGGACGGCAAAATTTTCACAGAGCTGTGTCGAGGTAGTGACAGCAGAAGCGCGTTCTTTGAGAAGATCCTGCACGTCTTGACCCTGTTGGGAGGAGGGGAAAGCCATGTATGCTAAGCTCATTCTCCGAAATGCCCGTCGGTCGCTCCGGGATTACTTGGTTTACATCCTGACCATGACCATCTGTGTCACCCTGTTTTATTCCTTCCTCTCCATCTCAAGCAGCTACTATGAGCCGGATATTGGGGCGGAGTATGATTTCACCATGCTCAGTGACGGTATGAAGCTGGCCATCTGCGCTGTCACCCTGCTGCTTCTGTTCCTGATCCGCTTCGTCAACCACTACATGCTCCGGCGGAAACAGAGGGAATTTGCCATCCAGTCCGTTATGGGCATGGAGCAGCGGACCATCGGACAGCTCTTCTTTGCTGAGACTTTCCTCATGGGGCTGGTATCCATTGCCGCCGGGATCTTCTTGGGGGTGTTCTGTTCCCAGTTCATCACGGCGCTGCTGCTGACCTCCTATGGAAAGCAATATGAGATCACTTGGATGCTGTTTCCAGATACCGTGGCGCTGACGGCAGCATTCTTCATGCTCAGTTTCCTGGTAGTAGGTCTCTCCAACACCAGGGCCATTCGGAAAATGAAAATCATCGACATGCTCACCGCAGACCGGGAGAATGGACCGGAACTCCGCAAAAGCCGCTGGATCTGGGTGTTGACGGTCCTTTTTGAAGTGTTTTCGCTTTGGATGTGTGTGACCGGGGTACAAAAGGTCATATTTTACTGGGACAGTCGCTTTGCGCTACCTGTCCAGCTTATGTTCTGGGGAAATATCCTGTTCCCGGTCCTAAGCCTGCTGTGGCCTGTCCTCTGGGTGCTTCGGCGGAGACGGGGCGGACCCTCGACGCTCCTCCTCGGACTTTTGCTCTGCGCCCTGCTGAATACCATTGCAGCAGCCAGCGTGCCGGCATTGAACAGCCGGTATCTTCTGGCACTGGGAGGCGGGGCCGTCAATCAATATCTGCTCTTCGTTTTAGTGGATCTCATTTTCATGATCTGTGCCCTGCTCTATCTCGCCAGCAGCGTTCTTGTTGCGTGGAAGGAGGGGGCGCCGGAGCACCGCTATAAGGGTGAAAATCTGTTCTTCTTCGGCCAGATCACCTCCAAGCTGAGTACCACCAGCAAGACTATGTCGCTGACCTGTGTGACCCTGGTGCTGGCCATCTTCTTGTTCATCGCTGCTCCGGTCCTGGTGGGATGGGCCTCCGGGTATCTGGACACACGCTCTATGTACGATGTGCAGATCTTCTCCCGGTACAATGATGTGTATGAGGAGGAAAATCTGCCCCAAGACAGTTATGATGAGGTAACGGCGTACCTTGCCGAGCACCGCATCCCGGTGTCCCGTGACTGCACCTTCAGCCTGTACCTGCCAGAGCGGGTGGACTTTCACAGCCGGGTGAAATACGAGTTTCCTGTTATTGCCATTGCCCTGAGCGACTACAACACCATCCGGGAGATGCTTGGGTGCGAGCCTATCTCCTTGGCGGATGACGAATTTGCGACCCAGTGGAAGGCTATCGCCACAGAGGAAGATCGGGACATCTTTCTGCGAGAGCACCCGCAGGTACAAACTGATGCCGGTACGCTGACTCTCTCGGCACAGCCCTATTATGAAGACTCCATTGGGGAGACAGCCTATAATTCCTACACAGACGTCCTCTACATCTTTCCGGATTGGGTGTGTGAACAGCTGCTCCCGGTCATACGCAACCGTTACATCACTACAAAGGAAGCCATCTCATACGACGACGCTCGGGAACTGGAACAGGTCTTTACAGATCAGCACCCAGAATTGGCTGACACCGGTGTATCCTACTCGATCCGACTGAGCACCCTGCAGATCAACAGCACCAAGGCCGGGAACTTCGTCCTGCAGGCTGCCATGCTCTACGGTGCTGTGGTGCTGATGGTCATTTGTCTCACGGTGCTGTCTCTGCAGCAGCTCCTGGATGCAGGCCAGTACCGCTACCGCTTCTCCGTCCTGCGGAAGCTGGGCGTGGAGGAGGGGCGTATCGGGAGATTGGTGCTCCAGCAGCTGGGGGTGTGGTTCGGGCTTCCCGTCGCCGTGGCGGCTTTCGTCTCGACGGTGGTGATCGCATACTTCCTGCAGACCGTGTCCGCGGAGATCGCCGCCTACATCGGGTTTGGCACCCTGATGGCCCAGATCGCCGTGACAACAGGCATCCTGGTACTGCTGCTGATCTGCTATTTCCTCAGCACCTGGCTGCTGTTCAAAAAGGCCATAGGAACGACGCCCGACAGGAGGGGGTTTCCCACATGAAAGCAGGCTACCGGCTTTGTCACGCTGGCAGTCTTTTGGAAAAATACTGTTTTACCAGATGATCTGCGAAAACCCTGATACTTTCCTTATATTTCGCTGGTAAGATTTCTTCGTTGCCAGAACGCCCTACATCTTACAATCCTGTAAGATACCATACAGACTCGCCCGCCCTGTGGTATAATGCCAGAAGAATACCATGCCGGAGGGATGATTATGCATAAGCTCCTGCTTTTAGAGGACGATTTGAGCCTTGTGGACGGTCTGAGCTATTCGCTGAAGAAGGCTGGCTATGATGTTGAGGTGGCACGGACAGTGGGGGAGGCGCTGGAGCGACTGGCCACGCCGGAGCGATTTGACCTGCTCCTACTGGATGTGACGCTGCCGGACGGTACGGGCTTTTCTGTGTGCGAACAGGTGCGGCGAAGGGATAGCGCGGTGCCGATCATCTTCCTCACCGCCTCGGATGAGGAAGTGAATGTGATCCGGGGCCTGGACTCCGGCGGGGATGACTATATCACCAAGCCCTTCAAGCTGGGGGAGCTGCTCTCCCGCATCCGGGCGCTACTGCGCCGGGCGGGAATCTCCGCAGGACAGCCAGCCAATCAAATGCAGTGTAGAGATCTGACCATCGACCTGCTCTCCGGTCGGGCGGCCATGTGCGGGCACCCTCTGGAGCTGACCCAAGCAGAATTCCGCCTGCTCTGCCTCTTGGTGCGCAATGCCGGACGGGTGGTGACGCGGGAGGTCATTCTCAATGAACTGTGGGACAATGCTGGGGACTTTGTGGACGACAACACCCTGTCGGTCTATGTGCGGCGGCTGCGGGAGAAGGTGGAGAAGGACCCCTCCCAGCCCAAGTACCTGCTGACGGTCAGGGGCTACGGCTACCAGTGGAAGGGGGATGGGACATGAATTTCCTAAGGGACCGGCAGCTGAGGCGGTACCTAATCTTCCAGTTGCTGCTATGTGTGCTTCTGCTTGCCGCCGGTATCCTGGCATTGAACGGGGGAACGGCATCCGGCGGGGCCGCGGCAGGCATTCTTTTTGTGTCGGTCCCTTTGCTGCTGGGCGGGACCTTGTTCTTCCTACACCGCCGCAGCCGCCTGTACCAGCAGGCAGCGGAGATTGTCCGCCAATACATGGATGGGGACTTTTCCAGCCATCTGCCTCAAAACCAGGAGGGGGATCTGTTCCAGCTGTTTTCCGAAATCGAGCAGTTGTCTACGATGCTTCAATCCAAAAATGAGGCGGAGCATAAAAACAAGGAGTTCCTCAAGTCCACCATCTCGGACATCTCCCACCAGTTAAAAACGCCGCTGGCGGCCCTGATGATGTACCAGGAGATTGTGGCGAGTGAGCTGGAACATCCGGACACAGTACAGAAGTTTGTTGGCAAGATGGGTGTATCCCTTCAGCGCATGGAGCAGCTGATCCAGTCCATGCTGAAGATCACCCGGCTGGACAGCGGCAGCATCGTCTTTGAGCGTCAGGATATTCTGGTCACCGAGTTGATTGACCGCGCCGTCCGGGATTTGCAGACCAGGGCTGGTCAGGAGGGCAAGGGCATACAGTTGAAGGGGGATACCGCTGAGCATCTATCTTGTGATGCGGAGTGGACGGTTGAGGCTCTGGGCAATCTGGTGAAGAATGCTCTGGACCACACGGCGACCGGCGGCCATATCCGTATTGTCTGGTCCCGCACCCCCGCCATGCTACAGATCCAAGTATCCGACAACGGCAGCGGCATCGCCCCAGAGGACATCCACCACATCTTCAAGCGGTTTTACCGGAGCCGCCATTCCTTGGATGCGCCGGGGATCGGCTTGGGCCTTCCTCTGGCCAAGTCCATCATTGAAGGGCAGGGCGGCGTGATCACGGTGCAGAGTGTCGAAGGGGAGGGAGCAACCTTCACAGTTTCCTTCCTTACGAAATTGTAAGCCAAAATTCACCGGATTGTAAGGTTCCTCTGCTATCCTTTTGGATAAGGAGGTTTTGAGCCTATGGAAATCTTGAAAGTAGAAAATATGTGCAAGACCTACGGTGCTGGCGAATCTAAGGTCGAGGCACTGAAACATGTTTCCTTCTCTCTTGAGCGGGGAGAGTTCGCGGCAGTTGTGGGGGAATCCGGCTCCGGTAAGAGTACCCTGCTCAACTGCATTGGTGCATTGGATTCCCCCACTTCCGGGCATATTTGGGTGGATGGGCAAGACTTGTTTTCTATGAAAGAGGAACAGCGTACGATTTTCCGTCGCCGTAATATCGGCTTTATTTTTCAATCGTTTCAGCTGGTGCCGGAGCTGAATGTGGAGCAGAATATTGCTTTTCCTCTGTTATTGGATTACCGAAAACCGAAGAAGTCAGATGTGGATGAATTGCTGGAACTGTTGGGACTTACGGAACGGAGGTACCACCTGCCCAGCCAACTCTCCGGCGGTCAGCAGCAGCGTGTCGCCATAGGACGGGCTTTAATCACCAAACCTAATCTGATTCTTGCAGACGAGCCTACGGGCAATTTGGACAGCAAGAATAGTCAGGATGTTATTGCGCTGCTTACACAAGCATCTCGCCGTTATCAGCAAACGATCCTGATGATTACCCACAACAAAAACCTGACAACATCTGTTGACCGGGTATTCCGGGTGTCCGATGGTGTCCTCACGGACTTGGGAGGGAAAACAGATGAAGCGTTATCTTGACCTTGTCCCCATTTCTGCAAAAGTCCATCGAAAGCAGAGCCGAATGTCCATTTTCTGTATTGTGCTGGCAGTATTTCTGATGACCACTATCTTCGGTATGGCGGATATGTTTATTCGCAGCCAAGTTATCAAAACACAGGCAGAAACGGGAAATTGGCATATAGGAGTACAAAATATTACGGATGAAGATGCAGCTATTATCGCTGCACGTCCTGATGTTGAAGCCCTCGCCCCCTATGATGTTCTGAACTACAACAGCGACGAAGGGTACACCTTGAATGGGACAGAAACGCTTATTTGCGGCGGCAATGAAACCCTGTTTACAAAAATCTTTGCAAATATGATTGCGGCAGGCAGTTTTCCGCAAAGCAATGACGAGGCTATGGTAACGGAAAACGCCGAAGATATGCTCCATTTATCTATTGGCGATTATATTACTGTTGATATGCCGGACGGAGCTGAGCATACATTTCGTATATCTGGATTTGTCAAAAATACGGCCAATCTTATGAGTAGCGATTCATACGGGGTATTTATCACGACAGAAAAATTCCGTTCTCTTTCGCAAAACATTGGAAATAGCGAGTCACTTGGCAGCAGTACGGTTTTCTATATTCAGTTTTCTGACACAGGAAATGTCCAAAGTGAAATTTTGGATTTGAAATCGCAATTTGATTTAAGTGATGAACAGGTTTTTGAAAACACAAAGCTGCTTGGTTTGCTTGGGCAGAGCAGCAATTCTTTTATGATGCAG
>ENA-UEQE01000718-UEQE01000718.1-human-gut-metagenome-genome-assembly--contig:-NODE-718-length-28925-cov-6.997054_pt1 | contig 28925 bp, 20 predicted proteins | sample MGYA00242934_ERZ507935 | MGnify/ENA primary metagenome ERZ507935 (study PRJEB26167, sample SAMN06115423) | human gut metagenome | host: Homo sapiens | place: China:Anhui | collected 2015-03-30 | study... | reverse complement strand
CACGTTCTTCCCCTCCAGATACCGGTGGGGAATGCCGGCCTTCTTTTTGGCCTTCAGATCTGCTGCGGTGTCCAGGAACTGCTGGATCTCCGCCGGGGTAAAGTCCAGGAGCTTTAAAAAATGGGTGTGGTTTTCCATGGGTGTCTCCTCTCTGTCCCGCCATGGGCGCTTTTATCATTTAGTCCGGGAAAATTGTGTAAAATTCTCCGGTTATAGTTAGGGTTATAGTTAGGGTTATAGTTAGGGTTATAGTTAGTGTTAGTGTTAGAGTTATAGCGGGTGTTCGTGTAAGTGCCGGAGTCACGGCGGGGCGCAGCAGGTCCCCGGCCGGAGCGAAAAAGACAGATTCAGGAGAGCGTCTTTTTCAGGATCTCCAGCCCCTGGTCCATCTCCTCTTGGGAGATCACAAGAGGCGGCAGCAGCCGCATACCCGGTCCGGCGGTCAGCACCAGCAGGCCGTTTTCGATCAGCTTGCTTGCGATCTCCTTATTGGTCCAGCCGTCCTTCACCTGGATGCCGATCATCAGCCCCATGCCCCGGGTGGCGCCGAAGCAGGGCAGGTCCAGCGCCTCGATCTGGTTACGCAGATACGTGCCCTTGGCCCGGACGTCCTCCAGAAACGCGTCCGTCAGCGTCTCCTGCACCACCAGACCGGCGGCAGCGCACACCGGATTGGCGCCGAAGGTGGTGGCATGAGTGCCGGGGCCCAGCACGTCCCGGCATTTCTCATTGGCCAGAATGCCGCTCATGGGCAGTCCCCCGGCAATGCCCTTGGCGAAGGACGCCACGTCCGGCAAAATGCCGTACTGCTGGAAGGCGAAGAGGCTGCCCGTCCGCCCTACGCCGGTCTGGACCTCGTCCACCAGCAGCAGCCAGTCCTTCTCCGCGCACAGTCTGGCAACGGCCTTCACATAGTCACGGTCCAGGGGCAGCACGCCGCCCTCGCCCTGGACCAGCTCCATCATGACGGCACACACGTCGTCCCCCGCCGCGGCCTCCAGGGAGGCAAGGTCGTTGGCGTCGGCATACCGGAACCCCTCGGTGAAGGGGAAGAAATAGTTGTGGAACACGTCCTGGCCGGTGGCCGTCAGGGTGGTGATGGTGCGGCCGTGGAAGGAGTTGTTCAGAGTGACGATGGCGGCACGGCCCCTGCCGTACTTGTCGAAGCTGTACTTTCTCGCCAGCTTAATCATGCCCTCGTTGGCCTCGCCGCCGCCGTTGGCGAAGAATACGCTGCTCATGCCGGTCCGCTTGCAGAGGATCTCCGCCAGCCGGGCCGGTGGCTCGGTGTAGAACAGGTTGGAGGTGTGGCCGATCTTCCCCGCCTGCTTGGCGATGGCGTCCACCCAGGGCTGACAACCATAGCCCAGATCGCTGACGCCGATGCCGCTGGTGAAGTCGATGTAGGCGTTGCCCTCGGGGTCGTAGAGCGTGGCGCCCTGTCCATGGTCGATGGCCACCGGGAAGCGGCCGTAAGTGTTCATGATGTACTGCCCGGTCAGGGCCTTGATCTCTTGGCTGGTCATGGGATCAGTCCTCCTTTTTCAACATGGTGCCGATGCCCTCATCACTGAGGAGCTCAATGAGAATGGAATGGGGAATGCGTCCGTCCAGGATGTGGACCCGCTCCACGCCGCCGGCGATGGCGTCCACACAGCACTCCATCTTGGGGATCATGCCCCCGGAGATGATGCCCTGGGCCACCAGGCCCGGCACGTCGTAGGTGTGGACCACGTGGATCAGCGTCTCCTCGTCCCTGGGATTGCGCAGCAGGCCCCGCACGTCCGTCAGCAGGATCAGCTTCTCCGCCCCCATGGCGGCTGCCAGCTTGGAGGCGGCGGTATCCGCGTTGATGTTGTAGGCGGTGTCCGCGTCCACGCCCTGGGCCACGGTGGACACCACGGGGATATAGCCGCTGAGCAGGGCGTTTTCCACCGGCTCCGGATTCACACCCGTGATCTTTCCCACCAGGCCGTACTTCTCGTCCAGCTGCTCCGCCTGGAACAGCTGCCCATCCATGCCGCACAGGCCGATGGCCTGGCCTCCCAGCCGGTTCAGCTGGGCCACCAGATTCTTGTTGACCTTGCCGCAGAGGACGGACTGGACCACGTCCATGGTCTCGGCGTCGGTATAGCGCAGGCCGTCCACAAACCGGCTTTCGTGGCCGAGCTTCTTCAGCATCTCGCTGATCTCCGGCCCGCCGCCGTGGACCACCACCACCCGAATGCCAACCAGGGACAGCAGGATGATGTCGCACATGACAGCCCGGCGGAGTTCGTCGGACACCATGGCGTTGCCGCCGTACTTGACCACGATGGTCTTGCCGGTGAATTTCTGGATATAGGGCAGGGCTTCCACAAGCGTCCGCGCCTGCTGTGCGTGGGAGGACATCGTAACATCAACTCTTTTCTTGAAAATCGGCGGGATTCCGCCGGAGGGGGAGGAGGTGTCCCATGGGACGCGGGAATGGCAGCTATGATGACTGGACAGATGCACCCGCTACGGGGTGCGGATAGGCCGCCGGACAGCGGCCCATCTCCGCTCCCCGCAAGGGCACTATCGGGCATCCCGGTTTACGTCCGGTAATCCCCGTTGATCTTCACATACTCATAGGTGAGGTCGCACCCCCAGCAGGTGCAACTGCTATCTCCCTCGCTCATGGTGATGGCAATGGTGACATCGTGCTCCGTCAGGACCCTCTTGGCCAGATCTTCATCAAAATCCAGCCCCCGGCCCTTGGCGCACACCTGGACGCTGCCCGCCTGACTCTGGAAGGCCACATCCACCTTGTCCGGATTGAAGTCCTCCCCGGAATAGCCCATGGCGCACAGCACCCGGCCCCAGTTGGCGTCCGCACCGAAGATGGCCGCCTTGGTGAGGGCGGAGCCGATCACGGATTTGGCGACGGTCTCAGCACTCTGCTCGCTCCCGGCTCCGGTGACGGTGCAGGTGATGAGGTGGGTAGCGCCCTCCCCGTCGGAGGCCATCTTTTTCGCCAGCTCTACACACAGGGCGCGCAGGGCCTCCACAAAGGCGTCGTAGTCCGGCCCCTTCTCCGTGATGACAGGGTTCCCCGCCAAGCCGTTGGCCAGGACGCAGCACGTGTCGTTGGTGGAGGTGTCTCCGTCCACGCTGATGCGGTTGAAGCTGACCTGAACGGTCTCCAGCAGGGCGGACTTGATCATCTCCGAGGAGATGGCGCAGTCGGTGGTCAGGAAGCACAGCATGGTGCCCATGTTGGGGTGGATCATGCCGGAACCCTTGGCGATGCCGCCCATCCGGACGGTCTTGCCGCCGATAACGGTCTCCACTGCCAGCTCCTTCTTGACGGTGTCCGTGGTCATGATGGCGTGGGCGGCCGCGTCGCTGCCCGCCGCCGTGTGGGCCGCCGCCGCGCACAGCTCCGGCATCCCCTGCTCGATGACCGCCACGTTCAGCGTCTGACCGATGACGCCGGTGGCGGCTACCACCACATCCTCCGGCCGGCAGCCCAGGGCCTTGCCTGCCGCCGCGCAGACCCGCTCCGCGTTTTCCTCTCCCATGGGGGCGCAGGCGTTGGCGTTGCCGCTGTTGATAACGGCAGCCCGGGCCTTTCCGTCCGCCAGATGGCGCTTGTCCACATGGATGTGGGCGGCCTTCACGGCGTTTTTCGTATACACAGCGGCGCAGGCGCAGTCCTCGTCGGACACGATCAGCGCCACGTCCTTTTTCCAGGCCGCGTGGGTCTTGACCCCCACGTGGATGCCCCCGGCCCGGAAGCCCTGGGCGGCGCACACGCCGCCGGTGATGAAGTTCAGCATCGTATCATCCTCTCTTCAACAGATAAGGGACATCTCTCCCCCGCCAAAATCAGGGCGCGCCTATCCCTTATCTCTTTTCTTCACTTTTGCCTCACAGCAGTCCAGCGGTCTCCTCAAATCCCAGCATAATGTTCATGTTCTGCACCGCCGCGCCGGAGGCCCCTTTCCCCAGGTTATCGAACAGGGCGGTGATGGTGAATCGCTCGTCATTTCCCGCCGCCACCAGGGTCAGGCCGTTGTCCCCGGCTCTGGCGTTGCCGTACAGCTTGGATCCTGCGTCCGCGCTCCCCTCCGGGGCCACATGGACCAGCTTTTCCCCGGCGTAGTGGTCCGCCAGCGCCTGCCACACCTGATGGAGGGTGGCCTTCCCCGTCAGCTGACTCCTGTGCAGGGGCACTGTGGCAGCCATGCCCTTGTAGTAGTCATCCACGATGGGCGTGAACACCGGGGGCTTTTTCAGGCCGCAGAGCTTCTGCATCTCCGGCAGGTGCTTGTGGGCCTGGGTCAGGCCGTAGAGGCCGGGGCTGTAAAGGCTCTCTGCCTTCTCCGCCGCCTCGTACTGGGCGATCATTTTCTTCCCGCCGCCGGAGTAGCCGGTGAGGGAGAAGCAGCACAGGTCCGCGTCCGCGGACAGCAGCCCCGCCTGAACCAGCGGCGCGACAATGGAGATGAACCCCGTGGCGTGGCAGCCGGGGTTGGCCACATGTCGGGCCCCCGCGATGGCCTCCCGCTGGCCGGGCCGCAGCTCCGGGAAGCCGTAGACCCAGCCCGGCGCCGTCCGGTGGGCGGTGGATGCGTCGATCATCCGGGCACCGGAGCCCTCCGCCAGGGCCACGGCCTCCACAGCCGCCGCGTCCGGCAGGCACAAAAACACGATGTCCGCTTCCGCCATCAGCCGTTTCCGTTCGTCCGGGTCCTTCCGCTTCGCCTCGTCGATCAGCAGCAGGCCGATGTCGTCCCGCGCCGCCAGCCGGTCATAGATTTGCAGGCCGGTGGTGCCGTCCTTTCCGTCGATGTAGACCTTTGGTTTCATATCATCACCCCAGTGAAGATAAGGGATAAGAGATATTACCGGATCTGCCTATCTTTTATCCTTTTATCTGTTCTCTTTGATCTTCTGAATGAACTGTTCGATCTCCCCGATCTGCCTTGCGGTCTCCGCCACCGCCGGGCCGCCGTAGCTGCTCCGCAGGGCCATACAGTTCTCCAGGTTCAGCGCGTCATACACGTCCGCCTCGAAGAGCTCGGAGACAGCCTTCAGCTCCTCCAGCGTCAGTTCCTCCAATGTCTTGCCCCGGGCCGTGCACTGGGCCACCAGATGGCCGGTGACGGTGTAGGCGTCCCGGAAGGGCATCCCCTTTTTCGTCAGGTAGTCGGCGCAGTCGGTGGCGTTGATGAAGCCGTGGCCGGCGGCCTTCCGCATATTGTCCGTCCGGACGGTCATGGTGTCCAGCATGGCGACGAACACCGGCAGGCACATCTCCACCGTGTCCACGGCGTCGAACACCGGCTCCTTGTCCTCCTGCATGTCCTTGTTGTATGCCAGAGGCAGGCCCTTCATGACGGTCAGCAGGCTCATCAGGTCGCCGTAGACCCGGCCCGTCTTGCCCCGGACCAGCTCCGCCACGTCCGGGTTCTTCTTCTGGGGCATGATGGAGGAGCCAGTGGCATAGGCGTCGTCCAGCTCGATGAACTTGAACTCCCAGCTGCACCAGAGGATGACCTCCTCGGCGAAGCGGCTCAGGTGCATCATCAAAATGGACAGGCCGCTCAAAAGCTCCAGCGCGTAGTCCCGGTCGCTGACGCCGTCCAGGGAGTTGCCCATGGGTGCGGCGAAGCCCAGGGCCTTTGCCGTCTCCCACCGGTCGATGGGATAGGTGGTGCCCGCCAGGGCGCCGGATCCCAGGGGACACTCGTCCAGCCGGGCCCCGCAGTCCTCCAGCCGGGTCACGTCCCGGCGGAACATGGCGGCATAGGCCATCAGATGCTGGGCAAAGGAGATGGGCTGCGCCCGCTGGAGATGGGTGTAGCCGGGCATCACGGCGGTCTGGTGCTTCTTCGCCTGACGGCAGAGGACCGTCTCCAGCTCCAGCAGCTGCCCCACGATGACGGGGATCTGCTCCCGGACATACATCCGGAAGTCCAGGGCCACCTGGTCATTGCGGCTGCGGGCAGTGTGGAGCCGCTTCCCCGCGTCGCCGATCCGGGCGGTGAGCAGGGCCTCCACGTTCATGTGGATGTCCTCGTTGTCGGCGGTGAATGCCGCCTTCCCCGCCTCGATGTCTGCCAGAATGTCCTCCAGACCGCTGGTGATGGCGGCGGCGTCCTCTTTGGAGATGATGCCGCAGTCCGCCAGCATGGCGGCGTGGGCCATGGAGCCGGTAATGTCCTCCCTGTACAGCCGCTGGTCAAAGCTGATGGAGGCGTTGAGTTCATTCACCAGCAGGTCGGTGTCTTTTTGAAAGCGTCCGCCCCAGAGTTTCATAAGCTGTTGTTCCTTTCATGGCAGACGCAGGGCGAAGAAGCCTCTCCGCCCCGCCCCTGTGGTCTTGTAATGGTCTTGCCTCTCCCCGCCGGGCATATTGAAAACATTTTCGGCAGGGCGTGTACCTGCCGAAAATACTTTGCCCCAGCCGCCCTGGGCAGCGTTCACCAGTCTGAGGACTGGTGGTGGGGCGGCTCGGAGGGGAGCCCGCTCCCCTCCGAAATCTCTCAGAGCTTCCCCTGCTCCCGCAGTGCCAGCACTGTGTCGGGCAGGCCCCACAGGTTGATGAAGCCGGTGGCGTTGGTCTGGTCATAGCTGCTCTCGTTGAAGGTCACCAGTTCCTCGGAGTACAGAGACTCGGGCGAGGTGATAGAGGCCGTTATCATGTTGCCCTTATACAGCTTCAGCTTCACGCTGCCGGTGACGTGCTCCTGGGTCTTGTCAGCGAAGGCGCTGAGGGCCTCCCGCAGAGGGGTGAACCACTTGCCGTTGTACACCAGGTCCGCGAAGTCCACCGCCAGCTTGCTCTTCATGTGGGCGGTATCCTTGTCGATGGTAATCATCTCCAGACACTGGTGGGCCTTGTAGAGGATGGTGCCGCCGGGGGTCTCGTACACGCCCCGGTCCTTCATGCCCACCAGCCGGTTCTCCACGATGTCCAGCAGGCCGATGCCGTTCTCGCCGCCCAACTTGTTCAGCTTGCGGATCACGTCGCTGGCCTTCATCTTCTCCCCGTCCACCGCCACGGGCACGCCCTTTTCAAAGTCGATGGTCACGTAGGTGGGCTTGTCGGGGGCAGTGATGGGGCTGACGCTCATCTCCAGGAAGCCGGGCTTCTCATACTGGGGCTCGTTGGCCGGGTCCTCCAGGTCCAGGCCCTCGTGGCTCAGGTGCCACAGGTTCTTGTCCTTGGAGTAGTTGGTCTCCCGGCTGATCTTCAGGGGTACGTTGTGGGCCTCGGCGTAGTCGATCTCCTCGTCACGGCCCTTGATGTCCCACTCCCGCCAGGGGGCGATGATGGGCATATCCGGGGCGAACCGCTTGATGGCCAGCTCAAACCGCACCTGGTCGTTGCCCTTGCCGGTGCAGCCGTGGGCGATGGCGTCGGCGCCCTCCGCCTTGGCGATCTCCACCAGCTTCTTGGCAATGATGGGTCTTGCAAAGGCCGTGCCCAGCAGATACTGCTCATAGCTGGCGCCCATCTTCAGGGAGGGGATGATGACCTCGTCCACCATCTCGTCGGTGAGGTCCGCGATGTACAGCTTGCTGGCGCCGGTCTTGATGGCCTTCTCCTCCAGCCCCTCCAGCTCGTCGTTCTGGCCTACGTCACCGGATACGGCGATGATCTCGGGGTTGTTGTAGTGTTCCTTCAGCCAGGGGATGATGATGGATGTATCCAGTCCGCCGGAATAGGCCAGCACGATCTTCTTGATGTTTTTCTGATCCATAATGAATTCCCTCCGTGGAGTTTTGATTGATGATGTTTGGATTATACATCTTTCACGCATATTTATTCAATCATCATTTTGCACAACATTTCCAGCTTCTTCCGTGCATTTTTGCATAAAATTTCGATAGACATGTTAGAAAACCGTATATTTATTTCGATATTCAAAAAAATATGAATATATACACTCGCTCACACAATCTCCGCACCCAGCGCATAGGCTGGACTGCGGGGCGGTCGCCCCGCCGGGCGGACCTGCGCGTTTTGATAGAAAGGCTGGTCCTATGAAACGCTGCTTCTGTTATCTTCTGACCCTGGTGCTGGGGTCCCTGGCTGTGGGCGGCCTGGTGTTCGCCCTGCTGCGCACGGACGTGCTGACCCTGACGGCCGCCACGCCCACGGCTCTGTTCTTTTTCGCGGCCACCGCTGCCGCCGGTCTTGGCGGCCTGCTGGCCTATCTGCTGGGCGGCCTGCTGGCAGACCGCACGCCGGCCCTGGCGGACGCCTGGCTCTGCTGCGGGGAGGCCTCCGCTGTGGGCGCCCTGGGGGCGCTGCTGACGGCGCTGATTACCGCCCTCTCCACCGCCTCCGGCGTGGGGCTCCACATCGGCGCGGCGCTTTGCTGCGCCTTCCTGGCCCTGATGGGGGGCGGCATCCTCTGCTTTTTGCGGCGGTATGTCACCACCCGGTTCTCCTGCGGCTGCGGCCAGAGCTGCTGATAGAAAAGCCCCGGCGTGCTTTGCACGCCGGGGCAGTTTTGTTGCGCAGGCTCCCCTGTATCCCGCCAGTGGGGGCAGAGTCCTCCTGTGGGCACGCCATCCAGTCCTCATACGCCCTCCAGCACGGCGGGCAGGTTTCTCGCCTCCCGTCCCGCCGGGGAATGTGTCCCCCCTGTCCGGTAAACGTCCCGGAAACGCAGAGTATCCCACCGGGAGCGAATCTTTTCGTCCCCGGCGGGATACTCTTCTCTTATACCATTTTCTCCGGCCGTACCGTCTCGTCGAATTCCGGCCCCGTCAGATACCCCAGCGCCAGCACCGCCTCTTTCAGGGTAGTGCCGTCGTGAAGGGCCTTCTTGGCGCACGCCGCCGCTGCCTCGTAGCCGATCCTCGGCGTCAGGCAGGTCACCAGCATCAGGGAGTTGTGCAGGTTGGCCGTCATCCGCTCCACATTAGGGGTGATGCCCTCCACGCAGTGGACCCGGAAGGAATCGCACACATCCCCCAGCAGCCGGGCGGAGAGCAGAAAGTTATAGGCGCTCACCGGCAGAAACACATTCAGCTGGAAGTTTCCCTGGCTGGCGGCAAAGCCGATGGCCGCGTCGTTCCCCATCACCTGCACGGCCGCCATGGTGACGGCCTCGCACTGGGTTGGGTTCACCTTGCCGGGCATGATGGAGCTGCCGGGCTCATTCTCCGGGATGTTCAGCTCTCCCATGCCGCACCGGGGACCGCTGGCCTCGAACCGGATGTCGTTGGCGATCTTCATGAGGTTGGCCGCCAGGGCCTTCAGCGCCCCGTGGGCAAACACCAGGGCGTCCTTGCTGGTCAGTGCGTGGAATTTGTTGGCATCCGGGGTGAAGTCCACCCCGGTCATGGCCCGGAGCCGCCCGCACACCATCTCGTCGTACCCCTTGGGGGCGTTGAGGCCGGTGCCCACGGCGGTGCCGCCGATGGCCAGTTTGGTCAGCTCCGGCAGGGCGGCGCGCAGCATCCGGCAGGGGGCCTCCACCAGCTCCCGCCAGCCGGAGACCTCCTGGGCGAATTTCAGGGGCGTGGCGTCCTGCAGGTGGGTCCGGCCAATGCGGATCAGGTCCGGATAGGCCTCCTCCAGCCTCCGAAAGGCCCCTGCCAGCCGCTCCGCCGCTGGCAGCACCTGCTCCGTGACGCTCAGGGCCGCCGCGATGTGGAGAGCGGAGGGGAACGTGTCGTTGCTGGACTGGGAGGCATTCACGTGGTCATTGGGGTGAAGCCGCATCCCCCGGTCCGCAGCCAGGTGGGCAATGACCTCGTTGACGTTCATGTTGGTCTGGGTGCCGCTGCCGGTCTGCCACACCACCAGGGGGAACTCGTCATTCCACCTCCCCGCCCGGATCTCGGCGCACACGGCGGCGATGGCCCCGGCCTGCTCCGCCGTCAGCTTGCCGCAGTCCGCGTTGGCCTGGGCACAGGCCTCCTTCAAATAGGCAAAGGCGGTGATGATCTCCTGCGGCTGGCGCTGGCCACCGATCTTGAAGTTTTCCAGGCTCCGCTGGGTCTGGGCGCCCCAGTGATGCTCCGCCGGGACAGCAATCTCGCCCATGGTGTCGTGTTCCATACGGGTATTCATGGTCCAATTCCCCCTGATCGAAAAATCGTTGCCTCCATTATAACGGGAAACAGCGGCGTGGACAAGCCCCGCCGCCATTCTGCTCCCGCAAGTTTTTCTCACCCCGCCGGGTCCAGTAGTCCCATCTCCCGGACGGAGTAAGTGACTTCTCCATCCCGGTAGCGGACAATAAAGACGATATCAAAGTCCTCTGGGATCGGCCCCGCCTCATTGGGATAGCCATAGCCGGCGGTGATCGAGCCCGAGCCACTGGGAGCCCGGTCCGGCACCTCCCACATGTCTATGACATAGCCCGCCCGAACGATGACTCCATTTTCGTCTGTCTCTGAAAAAGGCTCTATTCTGGACCGCAGGTTCTTCTCATGCGATGAGCAGACATGTATCACGCCGCTCCAGTTCCCCTGTTCCAGCTCTCCCCGGCTCCCGTCTCCTCCGGAATCCTCCCCGGAAGTGAGGCCTGACCATTGCAGTTCCAGAGAGACCTCCACATCCCCCGCCGCCAAGCGGCGGCCCCAGAAGCAGGTCAGGAAGATCCCCCCCGCCACCGCCGCCGTCACCACTGCCGCCGTCACGGCGATGAGGACCTGCCTCCGCCGCCACCGCCGCTTGAAGCGCCGCAGGGGCTCCACCCCCTCCGGCTCCGCCGGCAGGGCTGTCCCCAAGCGCCCCAGCTCCTCCCGGCAGGCGGGACAGGACGCCAGGTGCTCCTCCACCAGGGCGACCGTGTCGGCGCTGGCCGCCTGGTCAGTATACAGGGGCAGCAGGTCCTGGATCACGTCACAGCTCACTTTCATCTCGCTCCGCCTCCCATTGTCTCAAGATCCGGCTTTTGGCCCGGTAGTAGGTCACACGGGCCCAGCCCTCCGTCTTTCCGAAGACCTGCCCGATGGCCCGGAAGGGCAGCTCCCCGAACACCCGCAGGCCGAACACCTCTTTATAGGGCTCCGGCAGGGTGTGGAGAATTCTGTGGAGGGCCAAGACCTCCTCCCGGTCCTCCAGCGCCCCGGCAAAGTCTCCGCCGCCGGGCAGATCCTCCCCCGGCAGCTCCGTCTCCCGCCGGTGCCGGCGGCAATGGTCCACCCAGACATTTCTGGCGATGGTGAACAGCCACGCCCGGACGTCTCCCCGGCCGTCGAACCGGTCCACCGCTCCCAGGGCCCGGGCAAAGGTCTCCTGGGCGATCTCCTCCGCCAGATGTTCGTCCCGAGAGAGTCCCCGGACATAACGGTAGACATCCCGGAAATACAGGCGATAGAGAATCTCAAAGTCCACGGTCCTCCCTCCCTTCACCAAATGAACGCACAGCGCCCCCGAAACGTTACAGATCCCCGGTGGAAATTTCCTCCGGGGATCTGATACGCGGTTTTTCTGTTGTGCCGGACTCAGTCCGCCAGATACAGGTCCAGCGCCTGGGCCAGCGCGGAGCGGGAGACATAGGTGACACCGGCCTCCTTCACGCAGGTGCCGTAGACCTCCTCCGTGGTGCCGTCGCTGTTCACCGCGGCGATGGCGCCGCCGGGCATGGCGGTCATCAGCGTCTCCGTGGTCAGGGGGGCAGGCTTCACCATGTCATCGCCATAGGAGACCACGGCGCCCTGCTTCGCGTCCCAGCGGACGCTCATGCCCAGGGCCTCCGCCACCGCCCGGATGGGCAGCAGGGTGTCGCCGTCAGCGGTGGTCTTGGCCTTCTGAGTCGTGGACTGGCCGTTGACGGACACGACGCCGTCCTCCGCCACGCTGATATAGCCCCGATAGCCGTAGGCGAACACCAGCACCTTCTCCGGCGTGCCCTTGGAATCGGACCACACCAGGATGCGGGCGCCGGGACGCAGATCGGCCAGGGTGACAATGTTCTTCGTCAGGTAGGGCGTCAGCTTTGCGGAGGCGGGCACGGTGATCGTGTCATTGCTGCCCGCCACATGCAGCACCGCGGACTCCTCCGTAACGGTGGAGCTGGTGATCTCATAGTACTGGGGCACGGCGTAGTCGGCGGGGATGTTGCCCACGATCAGGCTGGCCGTGGACTGGGGCGGCAGGCTCAGCGCCATGGCGGGGCCAACCCAGGCATAGACGGCGTCCCCGTCCTCCAGCGTCTCCAGGTTCAGGGTGTTGCCGGTGACGGCGTCCAGATAGGGGGCATCCCCCACGTGGACCACCACCGCGTCGCCCAGGCCGTCCTCCTTCCCGCTGTCCAGCAGGAAGGTGTCCTCATCCATCCAGGTGACAGTGCCCCAATAGGCCGCGGGGCCCAGGCGGGCGGGCGCTTCTTCGTCAGCGGTCTCCGCGGCCGCGGCGGGGATCGCCAGCATGGCGGCGCAGAGGATCAGGGACAGGCATTGCAGAATCCGTTTTTTCATTCTCGTTCATCCTTTCCAATGCTTTCGGGGGAGCATCTGCTCCGTTTGCCTGTACTGACGCAGGGCAGCGGGGAAAAGTTCCCGTCCAAGGCAGAATTTTTAACAAATATTTTTGAGGCGCCGCGGAGGGCGCTGTACCCGAGCCTGCGGGGCCCGGCATCCCGGAGCGGCTGGTTTCCCCCGCGGGGCAGTCCACCTCCGGGCCGCCGGGATCATCGCCCCCCTGCGGATGCGGCGCGGTCTTTCCCAACAGCCCCCGCCTCCTGCCCGGGCGGCAAACGAACAGGCCCCGGCCCCCTCCCGGGGGCCAGGGCCCATGCAATGGCCGGTTTACTTCTTGCCATGCAGCGCCTTCATGCGCTTCTCGTGGTCCAGAATGGCCTTGCGCATCCGCAGGCTCTTGGGGGTGACCTCCAGCAGCTCGTCGTCCGCCAGGAACTCCAGACACTGCTCCAGGCTCATCTGCTTGGGGGGCACCAGCCGCAGCGCCTCGTCGGAGCCGCTGGCCCGCATGTTGGTCAGCTGCTTCTTCTTGCAGATGTTGACGGTGATGTCCTCGCTCCGGGGGCTGACGCCGATCACCATGCCGCCGTACACCGGCACGCCGGGCCCGATGAACAGGGTGCCCCGCTCCTGGGCGTTGAACAGGCCGTAGGTGACGGACTCGCCGGTCTCAAAGGAGATCATGGAGCCGGTGCCCCGGCGGGAGATGTCGCCCTTGTAGGGGGCGTAGGAGTCGAACACGCTGGCCATGATGCCCTCGCCCTTGGTGTCCGTCAGGAAATCGCTGCGGTAGCCGAAGAGGCCCCGGGCGGGAATCAGGAACTCGATCTTCATCCGCTCGCCCACGGGAGTCATCTCCACCAGATCCGCCTTGCGGGCACCCAGCTTCTCGATGACCGCGCCCACACAGTCGCCGGGCACGTCCACCACCAGCCGCTCGATGGGTTCGCACTTGACGCCGTCGATCTCCTGGTACAGCACGCGGGCGGGGGAAACCTGGAACTCATACCCCTCCCGGCGCATGGTCTCAATGAGGATGGAGAGGGACATCTCGCCCCGGCCCGCCACGTTGAAGGCAGTCTCCTTGTCCGTGTCGGTCACACGCAGGGACACGTCCTTCAACGTCTCCCGGTACAGCCGGTCCCGCAGCTGGCGGGAGGTGACGAACTTGCCCTCCTTGCCGGCAAAGGGGGAGTCGTTGACGGAGAAGGTCATCTCCAGGGTGGGGGCGCTGATCTTCACGAAGGGCAACGCCTCCACGCAGTCCGGGACGCAGATGGTGTCGCCGATGGTGATGTCGGGAATGCCGCTCATGGCGATGATGTTGCCGGCGGTGGACTCGGTCACCGGATTCCGGGCAAGGCCCTCGAACTCGTAGATGGCGGTGGCTCTCGCCTTGCGGAGCACAGCCTCCGGGTCGTGGTAGTTGCACACGACGATGTCCTGGTTCTGCTTCAAGGTGCCCCGCTCGATGCGGCCGATGGCGATCCGGCCCACGAAGTCGTTGTAGTCGATGGAGCTGACCAGCATCTGGAAGGGCTGGTCCACATCCGCCTCCGGGGCGGGGATATACTCCAGAATGGTCTCAAACAGGGGCTTGAGGTCCGTGCCCGGCACGTCGGGGGAGTAGGAGGCGGTGCCGTTGCGGCCGGAGCAGAACAGCATGGGGGAGTCCAACTGTTCCGGGGTGGCATCCAGGTCCATCAGCAGCTCCAGCACCTCATCCACCACCTCGTGGATCCGCTGGTCGGGCCGGTCGATCTTGTTGACCACCACAATGACCCGGTGGCCCAGCTCCAGGGCCTTGGAGAGCACGAAGCGGGTCTGGGGCATGGGGCCCTCGGCGGCGTCCACCAGCAGGATGACGCCGTTGACCATCTTCAGGATGCGCTCCACCTCGCCGCCGAAGTCGGCGTGGCCCGGGGTATCCACGATGTTGATCTTGGTGTCCTTGTACCGGATGGCGGTGTTCTTGGCCAGGATGGTGATGCCCCGCTCCCGCTCCAGGTCGCCGGAGTCCATGACCCGGTCCACCACCTCCTGATTCTCCCGGTAGACGCCGCCCTGCTTCAGCATCTCGTCCACCAGCGTGGTTTTGCCGTGGTCGACGTGGGCGATGATGGCGACATTTCTCAAATGTTCGTTCTGCATAATTCTCTTCTCCTTCTTCTCTGGCAAGGCCGCGCCGGGCGGCGCGTACAAGTGTTTTGCCTGCGGCAAAACCTTGGCGGAGGCGGAATTCACTGCACAGCCGTTGGCGGCTTTCCCGCCTTACGGATGTGGCGTACCCCTTGCGGGTGCTTCCGCCGGGCATTTCTATCAAACGATCCCCGCAGGGTGTCAGCCCTGTGGGGCAGTCTTGCCGTGGTCGATGTGGGCGTTGATGGCGATGTTCCTCAAATGTTCGTTCTGCACATCTTCCATCTCCTTTTCTCTATGAAGGGGCCACGTGGGGTACGCCGGGCGGCGGATCAACACACGCGGCCTCCCTGCCGGCCGTCCGATTCCGGCCGCCGGTCGAGATTTGCACACAGTTTTGCATTATATGCCGTTCTCTCGATTTTTGCAAGCTGCTTTCAGGGGCTTTTTCAAAAAAACAGGACGATTCCGCAGTTTTCATAGGAAAGCGGCAGTTCCGGAGGCGCAGAACTGCCTTTTTGGGTATTTTCCCAGGCCGTTCCAAAAGTAATACCTCCCCAAAAACTTTCGGTCCAACCGGCCGCGGATTTGGCGGTTCGGCACATTGACTGGGACGGCGGCCTCTACCTATAATAGAAGATGCTGCGGCGGAAGCGGTGCCAGCACCGCACGTTCCCCCGCAAGTACCGCGACCCGCTGGGGCCGCCCAATGGAGGCATTCTGCCATGTACCGTATCAGAACATTCAACAAGATCTCTCCCGTCGGCCTGAACCGCCTGGATCCGGCGCTGTACGCCGTCTCCGATTCGGAGACAGACGAGGACGCCATCCTGGTCCGCTCCGCCAAGCTGCTGGACTATGATTTTCCGAAAAACCTTCTGGCCATCTCCCGGGCCGGGGCCGGCGTCAACAATATCCCCCTGGACCGCTGCTCCGAGGCGGGCATCGTGGTATTCAACACCCCCGGCGCCAACGCCAACGCCGTAAAGGAGCTGGTGCTGTGCGCCATGCTGATGGGCTCCCGGGACGTGGACGGGGGCATCCAGTGGGTCCGGCAGCAGGTGGCCTCCGGCGTGGACGTGACCACCGTAGTGGAGAAGGGCAAGGCCGCCTTCATCGGCCCGGAGCTGTACAAGAAGACGCTGGGCGTCATCGGCCTGGGGGCCATCGGGTCATTGGTCGCCAACATCGCATTGTCCCTGGGCATGGATGTGTACGGCTACGACCCCTTCCTGTCTGTGGATGCCGCCCTGCGGCTGGACCGCCACATCCATGTGGTGAAGGACATCAACGAGCTCTACAAGCGGGCGGACTATATCACCATCCACATCCACTACACCAAGGACACGGAGCGCATGATCGACGCCAAGGCCATCGGCGCCATGAAACGGGGCGTCCGGTTCATCAACCTGGCCCGGGGCGAGATCGTGGACGACGATGCCATGCTGGCGGCGCTGGACACCGGCTGGGTAGCGGCCTATGTCACAGACTTCCCCAATAACCGCCTGGTGGGTGCGCCCCACGTGCTGGCCATGCCTCACCTGGGAGCCTCCACACCGGAGAGTGAGCAGAACTGCGCGGTCATGGCGGTGGACCAGCTGCGGGACTACCTCGAAAACGGCAACATCCGCAACAGCGTAAACCTGCCCGCCGTCAGCCAAGAGCGCAGCGGCGTGTGCCGGCTGTGCCTGATCCACAAAAACGTGCCTGCCATGCTGGCCAGCATCACCACCCTGCTGTCCCGGGACGGCATCAATGTGGAGAACCTGAGCAACAAGTCCCGGGGGGACTACGCCTACACCATCGTGGACCTGAGCGCCCCGGCGGACCAGTGCGTCATCGACGAGGTGACGGCGCTGGAGAATGTGATCCGGGTACGGGTCATCCAGTGAGCGCCGAAGGGCTGCCGCCTGCGCGGCAGCCCTTTCCCATTGACAGCAGGGCGGAAAACAGGTACAATGGTTTCTGCCTATTTGATATGCCCCTGTAGCTCAGTCGTATAGAGCGACCGCCTCCTAAGCGGTAGGCCACCAGTTAGAGTCTGGTCAGGGGTGCCAAGTCAGCCGCTGTAAGCCAGTTTTCGGCTTACAGCGGCCTTCTTATCCGTTCCACCGCATTCCAGCGGCTGCCAGGTGCCTTTCATAGCGCGGTCCCTGCAAAAACTCCGGCTGATGTGCGATCCGCAAACTGCTTGGGCATCCTCTCAGGCCGCCTCCAGGCGCTTTTATACCCTCGTCCTCCTGCCGTTCTGCTGGATGGCGGCCCTGCGGCACGCCGCTTCCCGGCACAAAAAAAGAGGCGCCCCCGGCTAATGGCCGGGGACGCCTTTTCACATCCAGCGGAGACGGTGCTCTGCCGGAAGATCAATTCAGCACTTCTCGAACACGGTGGCAACGCCCATGCCGCCGCCGATGCACAGGGTAGCCAGGCCCTTCTTGGCCTCGGGCCGCTTCTGCATCTCGTGCAGCAGGGTCACGATGATCCGGGCACCGGACGCGCCGACGGGGTGGCCCAGGGAGATGGCGCCGCCGTTGACGTTGACCTTGCTCATGTCAAAGCCCAGCTCACGGGCCACGGCGATGGACTGGGCGGCGAACGCCTCGTTGGCCTCCACCAGGTCGATATCGTCGATGGTCACGCCGGCCTTGGTCATGGCCTGACGGGAGGCGGGCACGGGGCCGACGCCCATGATCTTGGGATCCACGCCGCCCTGGCCCCAGCCGATCAGCTTGGCCATGGGCTTCAGGCCGTACTTCTCCACAGCCTCACCGGAGGCCAGCACCAGTGCGGCGGCGCCGTCGTTGATGCCGGAGGCGTTGGCGGCAGTCACGCGCTGCTGACCCTTGTCGTCGGTCTCCTGGATGCCGGTGGGCTCAAAGGTGTGGACCACCTGGGGATTGGGGGACTCGGGCCCCACGGGGAAGGCGCCCTTCAGCTTGGAGATGCCCTCGGCGGTCACGCCGGCACGGGGGAACTCGTCCACCTTGAACTCCACGATGTCCTTCTTGACCTTCACGGGCACGGGGACGATCTCAGCCTCGAACTTGCCAGCCTTCTGGGCGGCCTCGGTCTTCTGCTGGGAGGAGGCGGCGAACTCGTCCATCTCCTTGCGGGTGATGCCCCAGATGTCCGCGATGTTCTCAGCGGTGGTGCCCATGTGATAGTTGTTGTAGGCGTCCCACAGGCCGTCCTTGATCATGGTGTCGATCATCTGGGTGTGACCCATCCGGGCGCCGTAGCGGCCGGTGGGAACGGCGTAGGGAGCGGCGCTCATGTTCTCAGTGCCGCCGCAGACAACCACGTCGGCGTCGCCGGCCAGGATGGAGCGGGCGCCCTCGATCATGGACTTCATGCCGGAGCCGCAGACCATGCCCACGGTGTAAGCGGGGACGGAATAGGGGATGCCGGCCTTGATGGAGGCCTGGCGGGCCACGTTCTGGCCCTGGGCGGCGGTCAGGATGCAGCCAAACATGACCTCATCCACCTGCTCGGGCTTCACGCCGGCACGGTTCAGAGCCTCTTTGATGACGATGGCACCCAGATCGACGGCAGGGGTGTTCTTCAGCGCGCCGCCGAAGGAACCAATCGCGGTTCTGCAGCAATTCACAACATAGAGCTCTTTCATGATCTTCCTCCGTTTTTATAAAAATATGGGATTGGCAGCTCCGACGGCTCTTCGTCAGGCGCTGCCGCAGACGCCAATCACAAGTTGAGGGTGGCGGCGAGAGTTTGTCAAAAGAAAAACATGATTGCCAAATTTTTGACAAATGCTCATACACCAACCGCTTGCTGATTTGATTATACTGGGTTTTTCCTGCCCCGTCAATGCAAATTTCTGTGAAATTCGAAAATTTGTTAAAACTTTATCAAAACCTCTGCGAATTTCGTCATTTTGCCAAAATTGGCACAAACACCCATCAGGCAACCTCTCCGCCGGAGGCATCCAGCTCCGCCCGGGCGGCGATGAGCTCGTCGTAAAACCGGCTCACATCCAGGTCCGCATAGGTGCGGGTGGTGGAGATGTCCGCGCTGTCCGCCGCAGCCTGGAGCAGGGCGTCGAAGTAGTCCGGGGCCACGGCCTCCAGGTCCACGGGCTTGCGCAGAATCAGGTAGAAGCCGTCATCCGCCTCCACCACGCCGCTGAACTGGCCCTCCTCCAGGGCCTGGGCCGCCTCCTCGCAGGCGGCGGGCAGCGTGCCGTCCCCCACAGTGAAGGTGTATCCGGACGGATGCTGGTCCCGGTCCGTCTCATCGCTGTAAGTGGCGGCCAGGACGGCAAAGTCGTGGGCAGGGTCCGCGCTGCCGTTCAGCTTGGAAAAGGCCTCCTCCGCCTTGGCCCGGCAGGCGGCCACGGCCTCCGCGTCCGCCGGGTCCACAGCGGCGGTGGAGAGCCAGATGTGGTCCACGGTGAGGTAGCCCTGCTCCTGGGCAAAGGTCTCCAGGTCATGCTCCGCAGGGGCCAGCTCGCTGCCCTCCGTGCAGTAGAGGTCGTACAGGTGCTCGTAGAGATAGTAGTCCCCGGAGATGGCCTCCGCTTCCGCCCGGTCCAGCCCCATGCGGGCCAGCACAGCCAAATAGGCCTCCTCCCCGCCGTACTGGGCCGCCCGGGCCGCCCACTCCCGGTCCATGGCGGTCCGGTCCTCGTCGGTGAGGGTGCAGCCGTAGTCCTCCGCCCAGGTCTCCACTGTGGCGTACAGGGCGGCGTTCTGCAGCGCCTGGTCCTTGGCGTAATCCTCCAGGCTCTGGCCGGAGACAGTGTCCCCCCACTGGATCCCCTCCCCGCTGTCGTAGTAGTCGGCGATGTAGTCGCAGGCGTAGGCCAGCCAGTAGAGGTATCGCTGGGCGGACACGTCCCGCCCGTCCACGGACAGCAGCACAGTGTCCGGACGGATGCCGGACGCCTCGCAGAGAAGTCCCCCCTCTGTGTCTCCGCCCCCGCAGGCGGTGAGAGAGAGGGCGGCCCCCAGGGCCAGGCAAAAAGCGATGCATCGTTTCATCACGGTTCTCCTTTGTCATTCCTCGCAGATTCCGTGGAAACGCCCCGCACAGGACAGGCGGGGGACGTCCCACCGCCACCATCCTATGCGGGGCATGGCAAAAACATGATGAAACTTACGGGGTCCCGCCCGCGGCCTCCTCCGCGGCCAGCTTCAGGTCCTCCACCAGGTCCCGGGCGGCCTCCAGCACATCCTCCCCGGGCTTGAGCTTCAGGGTGAGGGCAGGGATCTCCCCCGCCGCCAGCGTCAGCCGCTGGCGGTACTTGGCGTGGCCGCACACCGCCACCAGGGCCTGTGGGTGGAACACTCCCAGCTGCAGCCGCAGGAGGCTGCCCTTCTGGGAGATATCGGACACGCCGGCCTTGGCTGCGGCAGAACGCAGCAGGGCCACGTCCAGCAGGGCCAGAACGGACTTGGGCGCCTCGCCGTAGCGGTCCAGCATCTCGTCCAGCAGATCCGAGGCGTCCTCGTCCGTGCGGATGGCGGCGATGCGGCGGTACAGGTCCATCCGCTGTTCCGCCGAGGGGACGTACCGGTCCGGGATATGGGCGTTCACCGTCAGGTCGGCGGCACACTCCGTCTCGATCCGCTTCTCCTCGCCACGCTCCTCCAGGACGGCCTCCTCCAGCAGCTTCAGGTACAGGTCGTAGCCCACGCTCATGAGATACCCGGACTGCTCCGGCCCCAGCAGGTTCCCCGCGCCCCGGATCTCCAGGTCCCGCATGGCGATCTTGAAGCCAGAGCCGAACTCCACATACTCCCGGATGGCCGCCAACCGCTTGGCGGCGGTCTCCTGCAGCACCTTGCCCCGGCGGTAGGTGAGATAGGCGTAGGCCCGCCGGGCGCTGCGGCCGATGCGGCCCCGGATCTGGTGGAGCTGGGCCAGCCCCATCTTGTCCGCGTCCTCGATGATGAGGGTGTTCACATTGGGGATGTCGATGCCGGTCTCGATGATGGTGGTGCACACCAGCATATCCGCCTCCCCGTCCACCATGGCCTGCATGACGGAGGACAGCTCCTGCTCCGTCATCTTCCCGTGGCCGGTGACGATGCGGACCTCCGGCCCCAGCATCTTCTGGAGCCGGGCGGCGGTGGCATCGATGCTCTCCACCCGGTTGTGGAGGTAGTATACCTGGCCGCCCCGGCCCAGCTCCCGGCGGACGGCATCCTCAATGATGGCCCAGTCGTGCTCCAGCACATAGGTCTGCACCGGCTGGCGGTCTGACGGAGGCTCTTCCAGGGTGGACATATCCCGCAGGCCCGAGAGAGCCATGTTCAGTGTCCGGGGGATCGGAGTGGCGGAGAGGGTCAGCACGTCCACCTGGCGGCTCATCTCCTTCAGCCGCTCCTTGTGGGTGACGCCGAACCGCTGTTCCTCGTCGATCACCAGCAGGCCCAGGTCTTTGAACGCCATGCTCTTCTGCAGCAGCTTGTGCGTGCCGATCAGCAGGTCCACGCCGCCGTTTTTGGCGGCCTCCAGGATCCGCTTCTGCTCCCTGGCGGGGGTGAAGCGGGACAGCACCTCGATCTTCACCGGAAAGTCCCGGAACCGGCTGACGGCGGTGGCGTAGTGCTGCTGGGCCAGGACCGTGGTGGGCACCAGAATGGCGGCCTGCTTCCCGTCCAGGATGCACTTCATCACGGCCCGGAGGGCCACCTCCGTCTTGCCGTAGCCCACGTCGCCGCATAGCAGCCGGTCCATAGGCCGTGGCTTCTCCATGTCCGCCTTGATCTCCGCGATGCACCGCAGCTGGTCGTCGGTTTCGGTGTAGTCAAAGGACTCCTCAAATTCCCGCTGCCAGGGGGAGTCCGGGGAGAAGGCGAAGCCCGGCCGCTTCTGCCGCTCGGCATACAGCGCGATGAGGCCCCTGGCCAGATCCTTGGCGGCCTTCTTGGCCTTGGTTTTCTGCCGGGTCCACTCGGCGCCCCCCAGCTTATTGAGCTTGGTGCGCTCGGTGTCCTCTCCTCCGCCGATGTACTTGCTCACCAGATCCAGCTGGGTCACGGGGACGTACAGGCAGTCCCCGCCGGCGTAGTCGATCTTGATGTAGTCCTTCTCCACGCCGTCCACCGGCATCCGCTGGATGCCCACGAACCGGCCCACGCCGTGGTGCTCATGGACCACCAGGTCTCCGGGGGACAGGTCGGTGTAGGACTGGAGCTTCTGCCGGTTGGAGTCCTTCTTCACCCGCTGGCGCTTGCGCATGGCCGGGGCCGTCAGCTGGCCCTCTGTCAGCACCGCCAGCTTCAGCGCCGGCCACTCGCTGCCAGCGGACAGAGCCCCCAGGGAGAGGCGCACCTCCCCCGCTGCAGGCATGGCGGCGCCGCTTAGATCCAGGGTGGCCGGGATGCCCTTCTCCTCCAGCAGCCGGTGGAGATTCTTCGCCCGGGTCTCCCCACCGCAGAGCACCAGCACCGCGCTGCCGGAGGAGCGGTAGTGCTCCAGATCCGTGACGGCGGTCTCCAGGCTGCCGCCGTAGGAGCTGAGCTGTTTGGCATTCATGGTCAGGAGGCCCCGGGGCCGCAGGGGGTGCCGGGAGGTGGGCAGAGAGTCCTCCAGGATCACGGGGAAGTCCTCCAGCGCGGCGTACAGTTCCTCGGCGGTGAGGGTCAGATGGGCGTACTCCCCCGCCAGCACCCCGGCGGACAGCAGCGCCTCCACGTCCTGCTTCTGCTGGAGGACCGTGTTCTTCACCCGCTCGTCCACCCGGCCGCTCTCACTGAGGAACACCACCGCGTCCGGAGGCAGGTAGTGAACCCCGGCGGTGACAGTCGGATAGATGGCTGCCAGATACCGGTCCGCCGCCCCCGGGGCCGCGCCGCTGCGCAGCCGCTCCGCGTCCTCCCGCAACGTCTGGACGATGGCCTCCGTCTTCTGCTTTTTCGCCAGCTTCTCCGCCAGGGCGGTCAGCTGGTCCGCAAGACCGGGCAGGCCTCCGGGGGCGCAGTGGGGCAGCACCTCCGCCGCCGGCAGGATCCGGGCGGAGGACACGTTCCGGGTCCGCCGCTGGGTGCCGGGGTCGAAGGCGCCCATGGAGTCGATCTCATCGTCAAAAAACTCGCACCGCACCGGCTGGTCCATCAGGGGAGAGAACACGTCCAGAATGCCGCCCCGCAGGGCGAACTGGCCCACGCCCTCCACCTGCTCACAACGGGTATACCCGGCGGAGAGCAGTTGCTCCGCCAGCGCGCCCAGCTCTGCCTGCCCCCCCACCTCCAGGGTGATGGCCAGGGATCGCAGGGTCTCCGGCGGCAGGGTCCGGGCCATGAGGCCGTCCGCGGTGGCCACCACTACCGGCGCGTCCCCCTGGGCCAGGGCGTACAGCGCCGCCAGACGGCTCCGCTCCCAGTCCCGAGAACCCACGGCCCCGGGGCGGAACTGCCACTCCCGGCCAAGCAGGGTCACGGGGCGGCGGCCCGTCAGGGTCTCCAGATCAGCGGAGAGGACCTGGACCTCCCGCTCGTCCCCGCAGAGGAACACCGCCGGACGGCCGCAGGCTGCCGCCACCGCCGCGCCCACGCAGGCCCGCTGCACCGGCTGGAGGCCGCTGACCGCCGCGGGACAGCCGCCCTCCTCCACCCGGCGGATCAGCTCCGCCGCCTCGGGGATAGTCTGCAATTGTCTCAGAAACTGTTCCATAGGATGTGGTCCTTGTCAACATGAAAAATTGGGAAGACTCTCTGGGCGCCGGGCTGCTTCCGGGCGCATGGTCCGGTGGGCGTTCTCCGCCCGGCGCCTGTTTGGAGGCAGGGGCTGTAAAGCGGATGGACATGATTCTCCCACCCAGGTCATATCTACCGGCACGATCCGGGAAAATGGATCCGTCCTTAGTGTATTCCCCTTTACCGGGCGCCATGCCCGGCGGCAAAAAGAGGCGCGGCGAGCCGCCCCATTGGACGGCCCTCATTCAATTGAAGTCATTCATGGCCTTCTGACAGCCATGTTCAATGATACATTCCGCCGCGTCGATGGCCCGGCGGAAGCTCTCCACCAACACCTTCCGCTCCGCCTGGGAGGGCACGCCGATGACCCAGTCGATCATGTCGCCCCCTTCGCCCGGCGCGCCGGTGCCGATCTTGATCCGGGGGAAGTCCTGGGTCCCCAGGTGGGCAATGATGTTCTTGATGCCGTTATGGCCGCCGGCAGAACCGGAGGGCCGCACCCGGAGCTTGCCCACCGGCAGGGACACATCATCATAAATGACCAGTATCCGATCCGGCGGAATCTTGTAAAACTGTGCCGCCTCCCGCACCGCCTCGCCGGAGAGGTTCATATACGTCTGCGGCTTCATAACCAGGCACCGGGTACCGGCAAAGCGCAGGATGTTGTAGGCGGACTTGAACTTCACCTTGTTGAGCTGGACTCCGGCTTCCTCGGCCAGCAGGTCCACCGTGAGAAATCCCATGTTGTGGCGGGTGTTGGCATACTTCTGGCCCGGATTTCCCAGGCCCACCACCAGCCACTCCACAGCGGAGGATGCATTCCCAAACAGCATCACGCGCTCCTTTTTTTACAGTTAAATATACTGGGCCGACAGCGGACCCCGCCTTGACCAGTCCATTATTGATACGCAGAAATGCCGGAGCTCCGCCGCTTCTCAGCGGAACAGCTTGGAGATGGAGATCTCCTGGTAGATACGCTCGATGGCCTCTGCAAACATGGGGGCCACCTGCAGGTATTTGATCTTGCTGCTCTTTTTGGGATCAATGGCGGGGATGGTGTCCAGCAGGGCCAGCTCGGTGATGACGCTGTCGTTGATCCGGTCAATGGCCGGGCCGGAGAGCACGCCGTGGGAGGCGCAGGCCTGGACGCTCTTGGCGCCGCCCACCTCGATCAGGGCCTTGGCGGCGTTGCACAGGCTGCCGCCGGTGTCCACCATGTCGTCGAAGAGGATGCAGTCCTTGTCCCGCACGTCGCCGATGACGTTCATGACCTCGCAGCTGTTGGCCTTCTGCCGGCGCTTGTCCACGATGGCCAGATTCATGTGCAGCTTCTGGGCAAAGGCCCGGGCCCGGGACACAGAGCCCACGTCGGGAGAGACCACCATCATGTTCTCGCACTCGGAGCCGTACTTCTTGGCGTAGTAGTCCACAAAGATGGGGTTGCCCGCCAGATTGTCCACAGGAATGTCGAAGAAGCCCTGGATCTGGGAGGCGTGCAGGTCCATGGTCAGCACCCGGTCCGCGCCCGCGGCGGTGAGCATGTTGGCCACCAGCTTGGCGGTGATGGGGTCACGGGCCTTGGCCTTGCGGTCCTGCCGGGCATAGCCGTAGTAGGGGATGACCGCGGTGATGCGGCCGGCGGAGGCGCGCTTCAGCGCGTCGATCATGATGAGCAGCTCCATGAGATTGTTGTTCACCGGGGTGCAGGTGGACTGGACCACGAACACGTCGCTGCCGCGGACCGTCTCGTACAGGGAGACGAAGATCTCCCCGTCGGAGAAGGTACCGACCTCCGCCTCGCCCAGTTTGGTTCCCATCAACTTGCAGATCTCCTCCGCCAGCTTCGGATTCGCGTTGCCGGAAAACACCTTGATGTCCTTGCCGTGAGAAATCATTGTTTGAACGCCCTCTTTCTATGTTCTGAATGTTCTTGGTTTCTGTCAGTAGGATCGATCAGCCGAAGGAGCATCAGTGCTCCTGCCCGTACAGCTTCCGCCGCCGTTTGGCCCACCCCTCCTTGTTCTCCTGCTTGGCCCTGGCCACGGCCAGCGCGTCCGCGGGCACATCCTTGGTGATGGTGGCACCCGCCGCGATATAGGAACCCGCGCCCACAGTCACCGGCGCCACCAGATTGGTGTTGCAGCCGATGAAGGCGCCGTCCTCAATGGTGCAGCGGTACTTCTTCACGCCGTCATAGTTGGTGGTGACGGTGCCGCAGCCGAAGTTGACCTTGCGGCCCACGTCGCTGTCCCCCACATAGGTCAGGTGGGAGATTTTGGTGCCGTCACCGATGGCGGAGTTCTTCACCTCCACAAAGTCGCCCACCTTGATGTCGTCCCCGATGGCGCAGCCGGGGCGCACGTAGGCAAAGGGCCCCACGTGGGTGCGGCTGCCGATGGTGCTCTCGTTCACCTGGGAGGCATTGATCTCTGTCTCATCGCCGATGACGCAATCCCGCACCACGGCATTGGGACCGATGGTGCAGCCGCAGCCGACGGCGGTCTCCCCCCGCAGGATGGTGCCGGGCAGGAGCATGGTCTCCCGGCCGATGGTGACCCGGGGGTCGATATACACCGCGTTCGGGTCCAGCACCCGGACGCCGGCGCGGATGTGCCGCCGGACGATCCGCTCCCGGAGCAGGGGCTCCAGCTCGGCCACGGTCTCCAGACTGAAAACCGGCACCCAGCCGGGGATCAGCTCCGCCGCGGAGACGGCATTGGTCATCTTCTCCTGCCAGACCGCCTGGAGCTCGTAGCCGGCGGCGCCGTAGACAAAGCCGGGGCCCGCCTCCTCCATGGGAAGGGCGGCCCGGACAAACACGGCCACCGGGTCCGGCGTGTTCAAAAAGTCCAGCAGCTCGCTGTGTTGCTCAGAGATGGTCACGTCTGCGTCCTCCGGGAAGCAGGCGCGGACCTCCTGGGCAAAGCGGGGGCTGGAGACAGCAAAAAACCGCTGCACGCCGTCGGCCAACAGCTTGTCACTCATCCATTTTAGGATCGGGCAAAATAACACGGCTTCCAGCATCAGCGGTTTGGAGTGCGCCGGGAGGGAGGAGTCCTCTTCCAGAAAAAACACGGCGCGCTGCGGAAAATCCATGGGTTTTCTCCTCCTTGTTCGTTCGTATTTTTTATTATAACAAATATCTTGGGAAAATCCAGTATTTCCGGCGAATTTATAAAAGAAATTTCCTCCAGATTTTTCTTGTACAGGGACGTTTTTTTGTGGGAGACAACAGATCCGCTCCTGCGGCGCCCCCTCTTTCTGTCATTTCCGGCATTTTGCAGAAATCCAGCCGGATTTGTCGTGATTTTTTCTAAAAATCCGGTTTTCTTCACACATTACAGTTGAATTTGCCGGGGCGACGCGGTACAATGTGTTTTGACTGCATGAAAAGAGGGGGACAGCTGTCTATGCTTCATATCGTACTGGTGGAGCCGGAGATCCCACAGAACTGCGGCAATGTCGCCCGCACCTGCGCCGCCACCGGCAGCCAGCTGCACCTGATCCGCCCCCTGGGCTTCGACATCTCGGAGAAGGCCGTCCGCCGCGCTGGCCTGGACTACTGGAACCTGGTGGAGGTTTTTGATTACGAGAATCTGGAGGACTTTTTCCGCCGCCGCCCCGAGGCGGAGCGGGACCTGTGGCTCACCACCACCAAGGCGCCCCGGTCCTATCAGGAGGCCCGGTTCACCGCCGACAGCTGGCTGTTCTTCGGCAAGGAGACCGCCGGGCTGCCTCTGGCTCTCCGGGAGCGGTACCGGGACCGCTGCGTCCGCCTGCCCATGGTCAGCGAGGCCCGCAGCCTGAACCTGAGCAACACCGTGGCCGTCTGCGTCTACGAGGCGCTGCGGCAGAACGGGTTTCCGGGCCTGCTGGGAACCGGCGAGATGGCCTGGGGCTGAGCCCCGCCGGGCGGCGCCGATTCCGCTGGGGAGGCCCGGCTGCTTTTGCAGGGCGCGGAGCGGCCTTGCATTGCAGGGGGGGGCGGCCGGGGGTGAATTTCCATCCTTCGGTCCATACTAGTCCCTGAACGCGCTGACACCGCCGCCGAACGCCTCTGCGGCTTCGGCTGCGTTGGAATGAATCATGAGGAATCCAATGGAACGAGATCAGATAGGAGGACATCTCAGATGAATACCCATAAAAAGACGGTCCGGGATGTGGAGGTACGGGGCAAAAAGGTCCTGCTCCGCTGCGACTTCAACGTCCCCCAGGACAAAGAGACCGGCGCCATCACCAGCGACAAGCGCATCGTGGCGGCGCTGCCCACCATCCAGTATCTGCTGGAGAATGGGGCGGCGGTCATCGCCTGCTCCCACCTGGGCAAGCCCAAGAACGGCCCAGACCCCAAGTTGAGCCTAGCCCCGGTGGCGAAGCGCCTCAGCGAGCTGCTGGGCCGGGAAGTGATCTTCGCCCATGACGTAGTGGGCCCCGACGCCCAAACCAAGGCGGCCGCCCTGCAGCCGGGACAGATCCTGCTGCTGGAGAACACCCGCTTCGAGCCCGGCGAGACCAAGAACGACCCGGAGTTGGCCAGGAAGCTGGCCGACATGGCGGATCTGTATGTGTCCGACGCCTTCGGTGCCGTGCACCGGGCCCACGCCTCCACCACCGGCGTGGCGGCGTACCTGCCCGCTGTCTCCGGCTTCCTGATCCAGAAGGAGCTGGAGTTCCTGGGCGGTGCCATCGCCGATCCCAAGCGGCCCCTGGTGGCCATCTTAGGCGGCAGCAAGGTCTCCTCCAAGATCGGCGTCATCAACAACCTGCTGAACATCGCCGATACCATCATCATCGGCGGCGGCATGGCCTATACGTTCTCCGCCGCCCAGGGCGGCAAGGTGGGCGACAGCCTGCTGGAGGCCGACTGGGAGAGCTACGCCAATGAGATGGTGGAGAAGGCAAGGGAGAAGGGCGTAAAGCTGCTGCTGCCGGTGGACACCGTCTGCGCGGACGCCTTCGCCCCCGACGCCAAGAGTCAGGTGGTGAAGGCCGGGGAGATCCCCGACGGCTGGCAGGGCCTGGATATCGGTCCGGAGACGGTGAAGCTGTACTGCGGCGCCGTGGCGGACGCGGGCACCGTCATCTGGAACGGCCCCATGGGTGTCTTTGAGTTCCCGGCCTTCGCCAAGGGTACTGAGGCTGTGGCCGAGGCCCTGAGCCGTACGGACGCCATCACTATCATCGGCGGCGGCGACAGCGCGGCGGCTGTGGAGCAGCTGGGCTACGCCGACAAGATGACCCACATCTCCACCGGCGGCGGGGCCTCCCTGGAATTCCTGGAGGGTAAGGAACTGCCCGGCGTGGCCTGCCTCCTTGATCAGTAAGCTGCTGTGCCGCCGATCCACCGTTGCGGCATTGCGTTTCCCGGTTCCTCCCGGAGCCGTCAATCGCGCCGCTGGAATTTTTGGGGGGCAAAGAGCTGCCCCGCGTGGCCTGCCTCCCGGATGCTTAAAGAGGGGGACTGTGTCCCCCCTTTACATTCCTCCTCACCAATCTGCGGACTGGTGACACCGCCCAGGGCGGCTGAGGCAAAGTATTTTCGCCACGCACGCCCTGAGGCGAAAATGAATTTGAATGTTGCGGCCGCTTGCGGCGGCCGCGCCGAATCCGTCCCCAAACGCGCTTCATTTGTAGGTGTTACAATGATGAGTGACAACAGGAGAAAATAAAAGTAGCGAATAGGGGTGACGTGTGCTAAGGTTGAGT
>ENA-UEQE01000715-UEQE01000715.1-human-gut-metagenome-genome-assembly--contig:-NODE-715-length-28986-cov-27.504376_pt1 | contig 28986 bp, 23 predicted proteins | sample MGYA00242934_ERZ507935 | MGnify/ENA primary metagenome ERZ507935 (study PRJEB26167, sample SAMN06115423) | human gut metagenome | host: Homo sapiens | place: China:Anhui | collected 2015-03-30... | reverse complement strand
TATTATCTGCGCTTTTGGCTTAGCAGCTGTCGCACCTCGCTCGCCGTATCGGCACTTAGAATTATGCGGTATTGCCTAAAACCATAAAAGCCCCGGCCCTCTGTGTTGAACTGCACCCCATTTGTTAGACAGTATGGTATTACTGTCTAACAAATGGGGTGTTTTGGTATGCCAAGAGGAAGGCATTACGCAGAGCATGTCTCGAAAAGGAACTTGTCTGGATAATGCTGTTGCTGAGAATTTTGAAAAGACTATTGCCGATTGCATCGACCGCCGAATTCAATTAAAACGAAACGGCCTGAACCCTGTGCAATACAGGATTCAGACCGTTCAGGTTACTTAATTCTTGTCTTTGTCTAATTTTTTGGGGGCCCTTCAAACCTGCTCAACGGGCAAAGGGGTTATCTGCGCCCGGCACCGCCGCCGCGGGTGGAACCGCCGCCGGCGCGGAAGCTGCCGCCCCCACCGCGCGGGGCGCTGAACCCGCCGCTGCGTCCGGCACCGCCACCCGGCCGGGCACTGCCGCCGCCGGAACGGAACCCGCCGGACATTCCGCCAAAGCCGCCGCCGGGACGCGGACCGGAACTGCCAGGTCTGGCACCGGGGCCGGGCCCACCAAAGCCGCCGCCGGGGCGTGGGCCGGGATTACCAAATCCACCGCCCGGAGGGGGCGGCGGGGGAGGACGCCGGGGACGGCGCGGCCGGTAAACCGGTCCGCCGAAAAAGAATACGTTCGGCCCGCGGCGGCCGCCTGTGTAGGTGGGACCCTGCGGCCCGCGGGGTCCGCGCGGCGTTTTCAGGATCGCAATCACGATCACTGCAATAATAATCGTCAGTAAAATCAAGGTAAGCACCGACCCTCCATTGCTACGGCTCTGGGTGTTTTCCACAATCCTGCCGGAAGAATCTGCCAGGCCGGAGCCGATCGCGTCCATATCCAGGCTGACGCCATATACATCGCAGATGCGCTCGGCCATGGCCAGCACGGTTTTGCGTGCGCCGGTATCGTAATCCTGCTTTGCCCAGGAAGCTTCCAGGTTATCATACAGCAAATCGCTCAGCACATTGCCGGAAAACGCGCTTTCCAGCCCTTCGCCGGGGGTGGCCCAATAGTTGTCGTCCCCGGTGGCCATCAGCAGCACCATGCCGTTGTCCTGGTCAGTGCTGCCAAGGCCCCATGCCTGGAACACCTCGTAGGCATAGCCTTCCATGGTGTTGTTGCCGACGTAATCGGTGGTGTAAACGCCGATCTGTGCACCGCTGCAGTTTTCCTGCAGGGAAACAGAAATGTTGGTGATATATGTTTCGGTATCGCGGCTTAGAATATTGGCATTATCGGCAATGCAGCTGGTACTGCTGATGCCCTGAACGGAAGCAGCTGCCGCTGCCGGTACCGCCCAGACTGCCGCCGCGGTCACAGCCGCCAAAACGGCGGCTGCGGTGCGGGTCAAAATTTTCATCCGGCCCCCTCCTTTCCGGGGTCACTGCGCTGCATACAGCTCCACCTGCCCCGCGCCCCACAATGTACCGATCACATTGGCGGGGAAACCGGAAGCCATGGTGTTGTAGCTTTGGGCAGCGGTGGTATAATTCTGCGCAATTTCGCGCTGCAAAATGCTTTGGGTGCTCACATAGCTGGCATCCAGGCTGTTGATTTGATCCAGCGCATCGTCGGTGGCTTTTGCCTTGGCGGCGGTGTACATGGCGTCCACAGCGTTATCCAGCTGGTGGATGACCGCATATTGCGCGGCTGGGGCAATGGCGGTATCCTGCCACTGGGCCAGCAGGTCTGCTACGGTGGTGCAGTTGCTGTCAGCTTCGCCCAGTACCTTCTGGCAGGCACGCATCAGGTTGGCAGCGGTATCCGTCAGGGTGGTAAAATCCCCCTGGATGCTGTTGCCGTGCTTGTCAACCTCGCTGGTGTAAATTTCAGCCACATTGCGGTAACGGCTTTTCAGCTGCACGCCGCCAATGCCAAACACCGAAACCAGCACCATCACGGCCAGGAACCCGGCCGCAAAAGGCCGCTTTTTGGCGGGGGCGGGCAGTTTGCTTTCCACCTGGCCAAACACTTCCAGCTGCGGGCTTTTGATCTCAAATGTTTCCTGCTGCTCCAACTGCATGGGTCGTCCTCACTTAACGGGGATGCAATAATGCACCCTAAAAATAATTACTTATTAATTTCCAACAGCTTCTGCTTCAGCTCGCCCTCAATGCGGCCCAGCTCCTGCTCGGCGGCGGCGCGCTTGGCCTTGCCGTCTGCGCGGATCTTGTTCAATTCATCCAGTGTGCTGATCAAATCGCGGTTGGTCTGCTGCAGGGTCTCAATATCCACCACACCGCGCTCAGACTCTTTGGCGATGTCGATGGTGCCCTGCTTGAGGGTTGCGGCGTTCTTGCGCAACAGCTCGTTGGTGGCATCGGTCACGGCGCGCTCGGCCTGCATGGCCTGCTGGCTGTGTGCCATGCCCAAGGCCAGAACCATCTGGTTCTTCCACAGGGGGATGGTGTTCACAATGGTGGTCTGGATCTTTTCGGCCATCATCGTATCGTTGGACTGGATCAGGCGGATCTGTGGGCCCATCTGGATGGAGATATTGCGGGTCAGCTCCAGGTCATACAGCTTCTTTTCAAAGCGGTCGCACTGGTCGGCCAGGTCGCGGGCGGCCTGGGCATCTTCCGGCAGGCCGGATGCTTTGGCCTTGGCTTCAGCGGCGGCCAGGTCGTTCTCCCGCACCTGCTGCAGCTTTTTGCGGCCGGCCAGGATATACATGCTCAGCTCCTTGAAATAGACAAGGTTCAGCTGGTACATCTTGTCCAGCATGGCAATGTCTTTCATCAGGGTTACCTGGTGGTCCTCCAGTTGGGCCTTGATGCGTTCCACGTTCACATCAGCTTTGTCGTATTTCACTTTCAGGGCTTCCAGCTCGTTGGACTTTTTCTTGAAAAAGCCCAGGAAGCCTTTCTGATTTTCTGCGGTGGCGTCAAAGCCTTTCAGCTCGCCGATCAGCTGGGTGATGAGTTCGCCGGTCTCACCCATATCCTTGGTGCGCACGCGGGAAAGCGCACTGTCAGAAAAATCGCTCAGCTTTTTCTGGCTGGCGGCGCCGTACTGCAAAATCATCTGGGAGTTGGTCAAGTCGATCTTTTCAGCAAAATCCTGCACCATCTTCTGCTCTTCGGGGCTCAGCGGGGTATCCTCCACGGTAACGGGGGTAGCCTTTTTGGCTTCCTCCACCACCTTGGCATCCGCTTCGGGATCCAGGGTCAGGGTGGGGGCGGCAGGGGCCGCATCCAAGGTCAGGGAAGGTGCTGCGGGAGCGTTCAGGTCAAAATCCAGATCAGACATAGTGGCAAGTCCTTTCTCTTCTTCTTTTTATATTTTGGGTTGGGAGCATCAGGTCAAATTCTGACCGCGCATGATGTTTTCAAGCACTTCGATGTCGGTCGAAATATCCATTGCCTCTGCGGAATACAGGGCGTCCAGCTGGTTTTCAAATGCGGTGGCCATGGTGCCAGCGTTGCGGCGTACTTCGCTCAAGATCTGGGCGGCGTTTTCGCCGGTAATGCCGCCCTTTTCCATCTGGGCGTATGCGCTCATGATCTTGACCACTTCCGGCAGGTAATACCGTGCAAAGCGATCCACGGTGCGGGCTTTATCCGGCTTTTGCTCCACCGCCTGCACAATGCCGCGCCCGGCCTTTTCCATACGGTCCAGCTGGCGGGAAAGTTCGGCATCCGGGATGGCGTCATTCAGCTTGTGCAGCGCGTCCAGGTTGGCGGCAATGCCGTTCAGCATGGCATCGGTGTTCTCGCTGCCGGTGGCGTAGGGCTGTTCCACCCGCTGCACCCGCGTGGGGCAGAAGCGGGAAGAAACCAGATACACCACAGTGCTGAGTGCCGCAATGATAACCAGGTTCACCAGCCGGTAGGGCGGCAGAATCAGGGAAGCAACCGGCCAGGTCAGTGCAGCCAGGTACAGCGGCAGAACCGGGCGGGTGCGCTTTTCGATCCACTTGCTCATGGGTTCAAAGCTCCTTGTAGTAAGGTGCGCCCCGGCAAAGGCAAACGCCGGAGCAAAGGGAATACCCTTTCATTATAGTGCAACGGCGGGGACAATGCAAACAATTTTGCCCCTTTCGGGCGGCAAAACGGCGCTTTTTTGCGCTTTTTACGGTTTGTTCACATATCCTTCCAGCGCAGTGCCCCAGGCATCCAGCAACCGCGGCATGGTAAACGCCGCATTGGCCGGGCTGGTGGAGGGCAACACCACAGCTTCCAACCCGGTCAGGGGCTGGGCGTATTTGCGGTACAGCCTGCCGCTGGTGGCACCGTTGCAAAAAATGGCCTGTACGCCCAGGCGGTTCACCAGGGCTGCCAGATCATTCGGTTCCACATCTTTGATGGAAGCATCCGATGCCCCGCGGATGGAGCAGGCGTGGATGACATCCCACACCGCCAGCCCGCTGCCAATGATGATGGCGCGTTTGGCATCCAGATCCTCCCATGCGGGGGTGGGGCTGTGGGTCAGGGTAGCCATCAGCGGCCAGAACCGATTCTGCGGGTGGCCGTAATAAAACCCCTGTGCCCGGCTCTTTGGGCTGGGAAAGCTGCCTAAGATCAGCGCTTTGGCCTGTGCGCCGTACAGTGGGGGCAGCCCCGGCCCCACATGGGTGTACGGTTGTTTGGTGTTCAACGGAATATCTCCGGCCACAGACTGCGGCACAGCTGGGCAATGCCATCGGGTGCAGCGGCAGGGGCCAGCGCCTTGGCGGCAGCTTTGGCGGTTTTCATGCCGTCCGCCATGCAGTAGGAACGCCCGGCCAGCGCCAGCATTCCGGCATCGTTGGGACCGTCGCCCACGGCAACGCAGTCCGCAGCGGCCAGGCCCAGATGGTCCAGCAGTGCCTGCAGGCCGGTTGCCTTGTCCTGTCCGGCGCGCAGGATATCGCACCCCGTCACGTGGTAGGGCAGGAACTGCAGCCCCAGGTAGCCGTATTTGGCCTGGAACTTGGCGATATCTTCCGCCGCCAGCATGCCGAACGCGGAAAACGGCATATCCAACAGGTGGCGGTCCTGGTCCTCGCCGTCTTTCAGGCAACCTTCCAGTGCAGCGGCTTTCTCCTGCACATGGAAGGCCTCATAATCCAGGTAAACATACCCGCCGTCCGAAAAGCTGAATCCCAGCGGGTGCTCATAGTCCTCGCAAAAATCCACCAGAGCGTACATTTCCTCGGCGGTCATGTGGCTGGTGTACAGGGCGGTCCCGGCGGCATCCTCCACCTGGGCACCGGCGGCGCAGATCCAGTAATCCGGCCGGATGCCGCGCAGCATTTTGGCGGGGATCTCTGCCCGGCAGCGCCCCGTGGCAATCACGAGCTTGACCCCGGCTTTCTGCACGGTGCGCAGGGCATCGACGTTTTCTTTGGGCACGCGCGGCTCCCCATGGGGGCGCAGGGTGCCGTCAATATCTAAAACAAGCAAAGTGGCAGGCATGGCAGGTACTCCTTAACATTTGGTTTGGTTTGGTTTCTTCTATTATATCAAATCCGCCCCCAAAGTCTAGCAGGGGGCGGGCAAACATATAGTTGTGGAGAAAAACAATGAGCGAAAGGCGGGCGGCGCACCATGCGGCATACCAGACGAAAAGAACGGGACGGGCTGGACCTTGCGCGCCCGGCACCGCGCAGACGGCACAAAACGCTCCGGCAGCTCTGTGCGCTGCTGCTGGGGCTGGCGGGCCTTGCCCTGCTTAGCATGGCCGTGTGGGGGGCGGCTTTGCCCCGGCGGCTGGATGATGCCTTAGCCCAACACTATGCCGCCCAAATGAGCGTGATGCAGCGGGAGCTGTTTGCCCTGCGCCGCCGGCTGGCAGAACACGAACCGGATGCCGAAGAAAACGCCGCCCTGCGCAATTTTTTGCAAAGCAGGCAGACGGACGGCGAACGCTGGGACCCCGTGTGGACCGCCGCCCGCTGGCCCGGCGGATTTTTGCTGGCGCAGCCGGTGCAGGCGGGGGCCGCCGTGCTGGACCGCAGCGGCCGTTTTGCGGGCATTGCAGGGGAGCATGGCACGGTGTCCCCGGCGGGCAGCGGAGCGGGGGCAGTCCCGGCTCTGGTGGGGCAGGCCCTTGGCACGCTGACCCGCCAGAACGGAGTCCTGTGGGTGACCGGCCTGCCCTGCAGCTGTAAGGCGGCAGCGGGGGAGTTGGCCGTTACCGCGCAGGGACAGTATTGGGCCGGGCAGCTGGCAGCAGCGCCCCAGCCCGACCCCGGCGGCCTGACCCTGCGCGCCCCGCTGGAAGATACTGCCGATGAAACCGACTGCCTGTATTTCATCGGGGGCTGACAGCTGCGGCAAAACCTTGTATAATACCCATATGGCAAAAGGACAGACCAAAGAACGATCAGACCAGAGCAGGCAGTGGCCTGCCGGGAGGTGCGCATGAAAAAAGACGGCAAAAAGAGGGTGTGGTTCCTGCTGATTTTCTGCACTGCCGTGTTTGCGGCATTTTTGGTGCGGCTGTACTGGATGCAGTTTACCATGGCGGATCACTATGCTAAAAAGCTGGAACAGGCATCTCAGACCAGCTATACCGTGCGCATCCCGGCGGCGCGGGGAAGCATTGTGGACCGCAGCGGCACGGCGCTGGTGCAGGATGACACCGTGTATGACCTGGCGCTCTGCGTTCCGGCCCCACCGGACACCGAGATGGCGCAGACCCTGCAAACGTTAAAAGAACTGGATCTAGGCGGCAAGGATGTGGAAACACAGCTTGCCGCCTTTTGTTCTGCCGTTTCGGCGGGGGAGCTGCCGCTGGCTGAAAATCTGACCCAGGCACAGTGCCAGAGCCTGCTGGCTGCCGGTCTGCCCCAGAGCGGGGCGGTGCGGCTGACTGCCCGCGGTACCCGCACGGCGGTGGATGGCACCCTCGCTCCGCAGCTGCTGGGCGGCGTGGGGGCCATGAGTGCCGAGCAGTGGGCACAGAAAAAGGCTCAAGGCCTTGCCATGGATGAATCCATCGGCCAATGGGGGCTGGAAGCCGCCTGGGAGGATGCTTTGCGCGGCAGAGCGGGAAGCCTGAAAGTGACAGTTGACCGCAGCAGCGGCGGCCGCACCGAAACCATACAAAGTACGCCACAGGCAGGGGACACCCTGCACCTTTACCTGGATGCTGATTTGCAGCGCACCCTGCGCAGCGCATTGCAGCAGCAAATTGAAACTTTACAGGCCACAAAGCCGGAAGGCAAGGGCAAAGAAGCCTGCGCAGGGGCGGCTGTGGTGGTGGATGTGCAGACTGGCGGCGTTCTGGCGGCGGTCAGCCTGCCGGATTATAACCTTGCCAGCTGGCGGCAGGACTATGCCGCCCTGACTGCAGCCGAAACATCGCCGCTGGTCAACCGGGTGCTGAACGGCCAATATGCGCCGGGGTCGGCTTTCAAACCGGCAGTAGCGGCATCGGCCCTGGCGGCGGGGATCATTACCCCGCAAAGCACTGTAAACTGCGGCGGACGGTACACCTACTATGCGGGTTACCAGCCGCGCTGTTTGCAGCTGGGGCACCGCGGGGCCGTCAGCATGGTTACGGCGCTGTGCCACAGCTGCAACATTTATTTTTATGATGTCGGCCGCCGCCTTGGGGTGGATACGTTTTCCGCTACCGCGCAGCGGCTGGGCCTTGGAGCACCCTGCGGTACTGAGCTGCCGGAAACTACAGGCCGCCTGACCTGGAGCACCGATGAGAACTATCAGGCGGGCCTTGCACTGATGGCGGCCATTGGGCAGGGCAACACGTCGGTCAGCCCCTTGCAGCTGGCGGCCTATGCCGGGGCCCTTGCGCGGGATGGCCAGCGCCCGGCACTGCATTTTGCCCAAAGCACAACCGATGCCGCCGGGAATATAACCTGGCAGGCGCAGCCGGACGTTTTAGCCCAGGCACCCGGCGGGGCGGCAGTGTTTGCCCCCATCCGGGAGGGTATGGCCCAGATGGCCCAAACGCTGCGCACTTTGCGGGAATCGCCCATTCCCCTTGCCTGCAAGACCGGCAGCCCCCAGCTGGCGGGCACGCTGCCGGATGGCACCCACTACACAAACTCGGTGCTCATCGGGTATGGGCCGGTGCAGCAGCCGCGGTTTGCGGTGGCGGTGGTGATCGAATACGGCGGCGGGGGCAGCAATGCCGCGCCCGTTCTGCGGGCTGCGGCGGACTGGTTTGCAGCAGCCGGAATGGCCTGAACAGGATGGAATTTTGTGGGGAATTTTTGCATTCAACATGCAGGATGAACTTTTCGCTTTTTGTCCACAGACGGGGTGGGGAAAACCTGTGGAAAGTGAAAAAACGGGCAAAACCCCCGTAATAATTGTAAGTTTTACCCGCAAAAACGGGGGTAAAACTGGTAGTTTGCCCAGTAAGCGGGGGTGTTTATCCGTACTGTTATGTTGAAAGGTTTTCCACAATATGTTGAAAACACCCCCTGGAACTGTGGAAAACTGGCCATACAAGCGGGTTTTCCACGCTTTCAACAGGGTTTTCAACATCTTCAAAGGAAAACCTTTCCAGTACGGTTTGTATAAACCGCGAAAACACGCACAAAAGCACCGCGCAAAAGGGTGAAAAATCTGTACTTTTGACGCCAAGGAAAAAGGTGACAAAAGCATAGGAAATGTGCTATACTATATCTGTATAATTATCGAATCATGCCAGAAAGCTGTGCGGGCTGCCATACGCGGCAAAATGGCTGCCAAACGCCGCCGCACAGGGCTTTACCCAATCGTTTTAAGGAGTAACCACATTGCAGATGGAAAATAAAAAACGCATGCCCCAGCAGGCCCCCCAGGCCAAGGCAGACAAGGCCCCTGCGGAGCAGGATACCGCCCTGGTATGGGGCAAAAACCCCGTGACCGAACTGCTGAAAAGCGAAGCCGGGGTGGACACCCTGCTGCTGGCCGACAGCATGGAGCCGCGCATGGCCGGGTATTATACCGCGCTGGGCAAAGCGGCCGGGGCGGTCATCAAGCGTGTACCCGCCGGCAAGCTGCAAAAGCTGTGCGGTACCCAGGACCACCAGGGTGTGGCGGCCTGGGCTGCCCGCATCCAGTATGTTGGCGTGGAGGAACTTTTGCAGATCGCAAAAGACCGCGGCGAACAGCCGTTCCTCGTGCTGTGTGACGGTATTGAGGACCCCCACAACCTGGGCGCAATCCTGCGCAGCGCGCTGCTGTGCGGTGCCCACGGCGTGATCATCCCGCGGCGCGGCGGCGTTGGCGTGACCGGCACGGTCATGAAATCCAGCGCCGGGGCAGCTGCCCGCATCCCGGTGGCGCGGGTCGCTAACCTGCCGCAGGCCATCCGTGACCTGAAAAAGCAGAACATTTTTGTTTACTGTGCCGACCTGGGCGGTGCTCCGCTGGAAAAGACCGATCTTTCCGGCCCGGTGGCGCTGGTGCTGGGCAGCGAGGGCGCAGGCCCCGGCGCACTGGTGCGCAAACTGTGCGATGCCGCCGTTACGCTGGATATGGCCGGTGGCAAAACCGGTGTGGACAGTTATAACGTCAGCGTGGCCGCCGGTATTTTGATGTACAACATCATGCAGCGCCGCAAGTAACGGCTGCGCAAAAAAAGGAATCCCATACCAAAGGGGAGAACAACATGCCAAGCAAACGTACAAATGATTCCGTGGACCGCATTCTGGAAGAACTCAGCCATGAGCAGGCCGAACGCGGCATCCGGGATAGTGTAACAGACCGCCAGGTGGATGCCATCCTGCAAAGCCTGGGCCACGGCAGCATGGAGGAATCCTCCGGCGGCGGTTCGGCATTGGGGCCCATCCAGAAAGAGGACCTGCCGGATATCACGCTGGGCAAAGGCAATAATTTTAACACCGAGGACCGGTTTTCCACCGCTGTGCTGGACGACCTGCTGGGCGATCTGCCCAGTATGCGGGCTGCCAAAAAGAATAAACCCGGCCCCGCTGCCCCGGCCCGCCGGCCTGCTTCTGTGCCGGAGCCGCGCCGCATGCCGGAAGTTGAACCTAAAGTAGAAAAACAAAATAATATACAAACTGTACAACCGACTCAGCCGGTGCGCTCAGAACCTGTTCCGCAGCCTGCCCGCCCTGCCCCGGCACAAACTGCGCCCCAGCAGCCGGCCCCGCAGGTACAGCCGGAGACAAAACCGGCCCCGCAGCCGGAACCAAGACCGGCGGATGCAACATCAGGGGATACCACCCGCACCAGCATCATTAAAGCCTTTTTGGGCCGCATGGTGCCGGAAGCGGACAGCAAGTCCTTGGATGCAGGCAAAAAAGATTTTACCAACTTTTTTGGCACCAGCGTGGCCGTTGTTCCGGATGATATGAAGTCCGAGCAGGAGCGCCAGCAGACTCCCAAGAAAAAGGGCTTATTTGGCTTTGGATATGCTACCGATACCGGGGAGTTTGAGCCGATCAATGTTTCGGTCAGCGGCAGGGTAGAAAACCAGAGCACCCAGCAGCTGGAAGAACAACTGCCCCGGTTGCAGGATGTTTTGCCACAGGATGAACCGGACGAGATGGAGCTGCGCGAGCAAGAGCCGCCCCGCCACTACGCTGCAAAGAAAAAAGGCTTTTTTGCCAGCCTGTTCGGCGGCAAAAAGCACGATGTCTATGACGAGCTGGAATCCTATGACCCGTATGAGGGCGAGCCGGATACAGCCCCGGTAGAAAACTGGGAGGTTCCGGAACAGCCCCGGGAGGAGCCGGAAACAGAGGAAACGGGCGAGATGCCCCGCCTGACCGCTACCAACGCAGGGCTTTCCATCTCCGGGCGGCAGACTTCCCAGTTTGCCGCCACAGGCAAACCAATGCTTCCGAAGGATGAGCCGGCCCCGCAGCCGGAACCTCAGCCCAATGTTTACCGCAAAAATAAAAAGCGGGATACCGTGGAGTTCACCCCCCGCAAGGAGCGGGAACGCACCATGCCGTTCACTCGGCCTGCCCCCCGCCGCGAAGCGGAACCCGTGGGCGAGCCGGTCATGACCCCAAACGATACGGTGCAGCCGCAGCCCGCGCCTGCCCCGCAGGCGACCACCGGTTTTACCATGCAGCTGGGGGACGAGCCCGCACCGGAAAGCACCCAGTCGTTCCTGCATGAACTGAACGCAGCCCTGCCGCCGCGCCGCAAAAAGCCTGCGCCCAAAGCTGCCCCCGTGCAGGAAGAACCCGCCAGCGGCGATACCTTTGAGGAACTGCCGCAGGAGCTGGCCCAGACCCTGACCGGGCAAATCCGCCTGAGCGAGATTGCCGAAGGGGTGGAAGAGCAGCCGGAAGAACCGAAAAAGCCCGCCCCGAAAAAAGAGGAAGAAAGCTTTGAGGAGCTGATCGGCCCCCTGGTGGATGAAAAGCCCAATACCGCGGAATTTGTGCGCGGCATTGAACAGTCCATCAACCTGGAAAAGATCAAATCGGATTCAAAGGCAAAAACAGAAAAGACCGATACTGATTATCAGGCGGCTGCCCAGTACCTGAGCGACCCCAACGCCGGGGCGGAGCCGGAAGCACCGGAACAAAAAAAGCCCGGCAAAGGCTTTAACATCCTCCGGTTTGCAGGCAAGCCGAAGGACGAAACCACCCCCGATGGCGAAGCGCCTTTTGCCGCACAGGCCGCCGTCCTGCACCGCCACGAATACGAAAGCACCGATGATGCCCCCGTGGTGCGCCATGACTTGGAACTGCGAGTGATGATCACCACCGGCACAGCAATCGCTGTGGGCGCTGCAGCCCTGATTATGATCGTTCTGGGCACTATGGCGGCCACCGGAGCCAATCTTGGCCCGCTGGATACCACAGCCAGCACCAAACCGCTGCTGGTGACCATGCTGATCCTGCTTGCTGTCAGCGCGACCCTGTGCTGGCAGACGATGCTGGGCGGCCTGGCCGGGCTGATCAGCATGCGCCGGGGCAATACCGCAGATACCATGCCCGCCATGGCCGCGGTGGCCTCCATCCTGCAATGTATCATGTTTTTGGCAAAGCCGGAATGGTATAACCCCGCAACCCTCTGCCTGATGACCGGCCCCGCAGCGCTGCTGCTGTGCGGCAACGCTGCAGGCAAGGCAATCGACGCCCACACCATCCGGGATAACTTTACCCTTGTCAGCGCCGGGATGGACCACGCTGTGGCATATCGGCTGAAAGATGCCGGGGTACTGCGCACCGTGACCGCCGGGCTGGCGGAACCGCGCCCCAATGTGCTGGTCAGCCGTCCCACCCGCCTGATGAAAGGCTTTTTGGCGGGCAGCGAATCCCGCCGCACATCGGATAAAAACCAGCAGCAGTTTGCCCGCATCCTGCTGGGCTGCGGCGTGGCTGCATTCCTGTTCACCCTGCTTTACCGCAAGGATGCCGGAACGGCGTTCACTGCGCTGGCCGGTGTACTCTGCCTGGGCGCGCCGCTGGCCGGTACGCTGATCTCCGCCATGCCCATGCGTTTGATGCAGCGCAGTGCCGCGCAGATCGGCGCGGTCATCCCCGGTTGGAAGGATATCCGACTGCTGGGCCGTGTGAACGTGCTGCAGGTCACGGCGCAGGATCTTTTCCCCAAAGGGTGCATTACTCTGCGCGGCATCAAGCCGGTGCGCAAAGAGGATATTGAGCTGGCCATCATCTACTCCGCTTCCATGCTGGCCGATGTGAATACCCCGCTGAAAGATATCTTCCTTGGCATGACGGGCGATAACCGCAAGCTGCTGTGCAAGGTGGAAAACCTGGAAACGCTGGACGGCCTGGGCTATGTGGGCTGGATCAACGGCGAGCGGGTCATGATCGGCTCCCGCCGGCTGATGGATACCTATGATATCCAGCTGCCCAGCATGGAATATGAACGCCGCCATACCGTGAACCAGCGCCGGGTCATCTACCTGGCGGTTTCCGGCAAGCTGTTCAGCATGTTCCAGGTGGCTTATCAGAGTGATCCCGATACCGCCGCCGTGCTGGATTCCCTGCGCCGCGCCGGACTTTCGCTCATTGTGGACTGCGATGACTTTAACTGCGATGAAGCGCTGCTGCAGACTGCTTATAACCTGCCGGTTGGTACCGTCAAGGTGCTGAGCGGCAAGGAACACAAGGCGCTGGAGCCCGCTGTGGCCTGGCTGCCGGAAAGCGAAGGCAGCATGCTGCACCTGGGCAGCTTTGCCAGCTTTGTCGGCGGCCTGGAAGCCGCTGCGGGTGCGGCAGAGGGGGAACACCGTTCTTCGATGGTGCTGTCGGCCTCGGTGCTCATCAGCTGCATTCTTGCCATGATCATGGCGCTGGCCGGCGGCCTGGCCGGGCTGCCGCTTCCGGCACTGGCCTTGTATCAGGTCGCTTGGGCGGTTCTGGCCATGATATTCCCCCTGATCCAGAGATATTAAGGGATATCTGAAAACAAAGAATTGGATTGAGTTTTCGGCTTTTCAGATATATCCCAAGCGTTTTTGCGGGAAAAATAAAGGCAACACCGCACAATTCCCGCCTTGCGGCTTAAGCACCGCTCCGGCAGCTGCGGCACGGCATCTGCGTTGCCAAAATGCTCGATAAGACATCCAGTATTATCTGCGCTTTTGGCTTGGCATCTGCCGCACCTCGCTCGCCGTATCGGCACTTAGAGTTATGCGGTATTGCCTAAAAACGGGAACGACATAAAAAGGAATGGTGCAACCATGTACCGCACAATTCAACATCAGATGAGCATTGATGACTACCTGCCGCCCTATGAAGGCGAGCTGGTACAGGAGAACCGCTGGGTGCGCCTGGCCCAGGCCATTGACTGGGATGCCATTGAACAGGAGTACAGCGGCCATTTTGCTGCTGGCGGCAAGGTGGCAATTCCGGCCCGCATGGCGTTCGGTGTGCTGGTGATTCGTGCAGCGTGCCGCACAACGGACAGCGAAACGGTGGAGATCGTGCGCGAAAGCCCCTACCTGCAATACTTTTTGGGCTTTGATTCCTTTACCTATGATGTGCCGTTTTCTTCCCGCAGCATGGAGCGGTTCCGTACCCGCATTTCCCCCGCCCGTGTGCGGGAAGCCGTAGCGCTGCTGCGCGGCTTTGAAACCAACAAGGGCAGTAAAAAATGAAAAAGGGCCGCATGGCTCCGGGCAGCTGCTCCGAAGCGTGCGGCCATGTTATGCCCTGCAACCCCAACCTTTGCAACAGATAGGAGAATTATGGAAATTATTGTTGATGCTTTTTTGGATGCACTGATCGACGGCGTAAAAATGCTGCCGTTTTTGTATCTGGCATATCTGCTGATCGAATGGCTGGAACGCAACCATGGCGAGCGAATTGAAAAAGCGCTGGCTGGCGGCGGCCACTGGGGCTTTGTGCCCGGCGCACTGCTGGGCTGCGTACCACAGTGCGGGTTTTCGGCGGTAGCGGCCAACTTTTATGCCAGCCGGGTCATTACCCCCGGCACGCTGCTGGCCGTGTTCCTGGCAACATCGGATGAAGCCATCCCCCTGCTGGCGGCGGAGCCTACCCTGTGGAACAAGCTGGGCCTGCTGCTGGTGCTCAAAATCGTGTTTGGCATTGCAGCCGGTTTGGTATTGGATGTTCCGCTGCGCCGCATCCTGCCCAAAGGGCTGTATGGCGGCTATGAGGGCCATGCCGATGAGGTGGACTGCCACGAAGAACACGAGGAACACAGCAGCATTTTCCTGGCGGCACTGCGTCACACGCTGGAAATTTTTGTGTTCATCTTGGTGTTCAGCTTTATCATTGGGCTGATCTTTGGCCTTGTCGGGGCAGATTCCGCCGCGGCATTCCTGGGCAGTCTGGGCATTTTCCAGCCCATGATGGCCGCGCTGATCGGTCTTGTACCCAACTGCGGTGCCAGCGTGCTGCTGGCTCAGCTGTATATGGGCGGGGCTATTACCTTTGGCAGCTTTTTTGCAGGGCTGTGCTCCGGCGCAGGTATCGGCCTGGCTGTGCTGTGGCGTGTCAACCCCAGCTGGAAACAGAACTTGTTCATGACAGGGCTGCTCTGGTTCTGCGGCACCTGCTGCGGTATTTTGCTGCAATGGGTGGTGTAAGAGCTGCCGGCGGCCATAACCCGTAAAATAATAAGTAGGGGACGATGCGGAAGCATCGTCCCGCCCGCCGGGCCTTGCCACGTTGCTACCCCCAAAACGTGGGAAGAACCCTGCCGTGCACGCAAAGGCTCTCCCTCCAAATACAAATTTACCCCCAAAACAAAAAACAAACGCCGCAGGGAGCATCACGCACTCCCTGCGGCGTTGTCATTTATATCGTCTCGCCTTCAGCCTCTGCAGCCGGTTTCTTCTTCCCAGTCGCCGAAATCTTCGGCTTTGGCGATGGTGGTAGGGTCCACCTTGCCGTCCTCCGTCAGCTTAACGGGTTCGGTTTTGTCCTGTACCGGGTTCACGTTCGGCACATCGTCACCGCTCTGGATGGGAATGGTAACGCCGTCATCTTCCTGCGCGGGTTCTTCCACCGGGGCAGCAGGCTCCGCTACAGGGGCCTGCTCAGCGGGGACGGGTTCCTCAATCGGTGCGGGCTGTTCCTCGTCGGCATTTTCTTCGGTTTCGTCCGCATCTTCGGTGCTTTCGGAAGCTTCGCTGTCGTCAAATGCGGAGTCATCCACAATATGTTCGCTCTCTTCGTCCTGAGCCAGATACTTGCTGACAACATAAACGCCAACACCGATGGCTGCGCCCAGCACAATGGGAATCAGATGAAATTTTGCCATAGTAATTTCTCCTTTCGTGCGCGGGCAACTGGCCCGGCAGCTGTTTGGGGCGGTTGTGCCTGGAACGATTGGCACAACCTTAAGGCAATACCGCATAATTCTAAGTGCCGATACGGCGAGCGAGGTGCGGCAGCTGCTAAGCCAAAAGCGCAGATAATACTGGATGCTGCAAAGGTGAGCGCCGCCAGTGGCGGAAACAGCGAACCGAAGCAGGGGCAGCGGTCGCAGAGTGCGAGGGGCTTTTGCCCCCGAAGCACGATGCGGGTACCGCAACCCGACATTATCGAGCATTTTGGCAACGCAGATGCCGTGCCGCAGCCGCCGGAGCGGTGCTTAAGCCGTCAGGCGGGAATTGTGCGGTGTTGCCTTAAATTAGTGTCAGTATAACACCCTGCGGGGCAGAAATACAAGTCAAATTTGTTAAAAGTTACACAAAATCCAAAAACGCGAACTTGCTGCCTTACATCTTGTGGTCAGCAAACAGCGGGTCATCCTGCCACAGTACGGTGTGCCCGGCGGCGCGGGTGGCGTTCAAGTCAATGATGCGCTGGTTGCCGGAGCCGCGGAACCGCAGCGAAATATCGTGCTGCGCGGGGATGAATTCGCCGTCCACCAGCACATCGATCAGGCTCAGCATCTCGTCCGTCACTTCGCAGCGGGCGTGGCTTGGTTGCAAAAGTTCGGTTTCGTATACATTGCCGGTGTAGCACCAGATGGTTTTGTGGGGGTACAACACCCGTACTTCGTGCAGGAACGGCACCAGCGCACGCTGGTTTTCCGGCTCAAAGGGTTCGCCGCCCAAAAGGGAAAGCCCATCAATATAATCCGGGGCAAGGCTGCCCAAAATTTCATTGCGCACGGCTTTATCAAAGGGCAGGCCATAACCAAAATCCCAGGCAACGGCGTTAAAACATTCCGGGCAGTGGCGGCGGCAGCCGGAAACAAACAGACTGGTACGCACGCCCGTGCCGTTGGCAATATCACAGTATTTTATGGTTGCATAGTTCACGCGGGGAGCCTCCTTATAAAATGCAACACTATATCTTGTATAGTGCTGCGGCAAATCATCACAATAGGCAGATGCCTTGCACCAGTATACCAGCCGTGCCGGGCAAAAGCAAGCGGCCAGGGAAGAATAAAATCACATATCATCGCAGCTTTGAAAAAAAGTGCCTATTTTACCCAAAAAGCCAGCGCTTTTTTCGGCGTTTTGTTTTGAAATCTTTTTGAACGTTCCATCGCGCTATATGGCATATATGGGTGCTATTGTAAGATTATATACAATATATTGTGGTGTATTGGCTTGACTTTGCCGGGTCGATGCGGTAAGATAAATACGCTCGCCAAAATCATGGAGCGGTTTTGGCGTGGGGTATCAACCCGGCAGCTTTTATTGAGGTAAGGAGATAACAGTTCATGAAGATCATCAAGCGCAACGGCAGCGAGGCCGTTTTCGATATATCCAAAATTATTGCAGCGGTGACCAAAGCCAACAACGTTGTTGCCTCCAACCAGCGCTTGACCAAGGAACAGATCACGGCCATTGCCGACGATGTGGCGCAGGAATGCCAGAGCCGCAACCACGCCATGAACGTGGAGGAGATCCAGGATCTGGTGGAAGACGCCATCATGCAGACCAAAGCGTATGAGGTGGCCCGCAAATATATCACCTACCGCTATGTGCAGAGCCTGCGCCGTACCCATAACACCACCGACGACCGCATTCTGTCCCTCATCGAGTGCAACAATGAGGAAGTCAAGCAGGAAAACGCCAATAAAAACCCGACCGTCAACAGCGTTCAGCGCGATTATATGGCCGGCGAGGTCAGCAAGGACCTGACCATGCGTATGCTGCTGCCTGCCGAGATTGTAAAGGCACATGAGGATGGCATCATTCATTTCCATGATGCTGACTATTACGCCCAACATATGCACAACTGCGACCTGGTCAACCTGGACGACATGCTGCAGAACGGCACGGTTATTTCTGGTACCCTCATCGAAAAACCGCATTCTTTCTCCACGGCCTGCAACATTGCCACCCAGATCATTGCGCAGGTGGCATCCAACCAGTACGGCGGCCAGAGCATCAGCCTGACCCACCTGGCACCGTTTGTGGATATCAGCCGCAAAAAGATCCGCCGCGATACCGAAGCGGAGATGAAGGAACTGGGCATTGATCCCGGTGAAGAAAAGCTCTCCCAGATCGTTGAAGCCCGTCTGCGCGAGGAAATCAAGCGCGGTGTGCAGACCATCCAGTACCAGGTCGTTACCCTGATGACCACCAACGGCCAGGCACCGTTCATCACGGTATTCATGTACCTGAACGAAGCGGGCGAAAACCAGCGCCTGAAATCTGACCTTGCCATTATCGTGGAAGAAATGCTCCGCCAGCGCTACCAGGGTGTTAAGAATGAAAAGGGCGTCTGGATCACCCCCGCATTCCCCAAGCTGATCTATGTGCTGGAAGACGATAATATCCGCGAAGGCACCCCCTATTTCTACCTGACCAAGCTGGCCGCCAAATGCACCGCAAAGCGCATGGTGCCGGACTATATCAGCGAAAAGAAGATGAAGGAATACAAGCTGTCTAAGGGTGAGACCGAGGGCAACGGCGATGTATTTACCTGCATGGGCTGCCGCAGCTTTTTGACCCCCGACCGTTCCGGCACTGGCTGGAACAACGTGGCCAACGCCAAGAACTATGTGCCGGGCAAGCCGAAGTACTATGGCCGCTTCAATCAGGGTGTTGTTACCATCAACCTGCCGGATGTGGCCCTGTCCTCCGGAGGTGAGCCGGATAAATTCTGGAAAATTTTTGATGAGCGCCTGGAACTGTGCCACCGCGCCTTGCAGTACCGCCATAACCGCCTTAAGGGTACCCTGTCCGATGCGGCACCCATTCTGTGGCAGTACGGCGCTCTGGCCCGCCTGAAAAAGGGCGAGCCCATTGATAAGCTGCTGTACGGCGGCTACTCCACCATCAGCCTGGGCTATGCGGGCCTGTATGAATGCTGCAAATATATGACCGGCAAGAGCCATACCGATCCCGCCGCAAAGCCCTTTGCCCTGAGTGTGATGCAGCACATGAACGATAAGTGCAACGAGTGGAAAAACGCTGAAAATATTGATTACTCGCTGTACGGAACCCCGCTGGAATCCACCACCTACAAGTTTGCCAAGTGCCTGCAAAAGCGGTTTGGCATTGTGCCGGGCATTACGGACCGCAACTATATCACCAACAGCTACCATGTTCATGTGACCGAGCAGATCGATGCGTTCACCAAGCTGAAGTTTGAAAGCGAGTTCCAGCGCCTGTCTCCGGGCGGCGCCATCAGCTATGTGGAAGTGCCCAATATGCAGGATAACCTGGAAGCTGTCATCAAAGTGATGCAGTTCATCTATGATAACATCATGTACGCAGAGCTGAACACCAAGAGCGACTACTGCCAGGTGTGCGGCTATGACGGCGAGATCAAGATCGTGGAGGACGACGGCAAGCTGGTGTGGGAGTGCCCGCACTGCCATAACCGCGACCAGAGCAAGCTGAACGTTGCCCGCCGCACCTGCGGCTACATCGGTACCCAGTTCTGGAACCAGGGCCGCACCGCCGAAATCAAGGACCGCGTGCTGCATCTGTAAAACGTATAAAGATAATAGAATAAACAAAATGAGGCGTATCCACGATATATGGATACGCCTCATTTTGTTGCTAAGATAAATGAAACGGTTGAATTATAGAGGGGGTATTCTGATGTATTTGAGGGGAACTTATTTTGGTTGTAATTTATTGTTTTTGGAAATAACTTTGTAATAATATTTATTTTAGAACAAGCAAGAGTTTTTTGCATGAGTTCTATAAGTTTCAAATACTGAATTTTTTTTGTCTTCATATTTTTTATATCGAATTTCAGAATGGCTGGTAAAAATATAGAGCAATACTGTAATGATAACAGATAAAAGAGCAATGTTATTTGATGTGATATAGTGACTGATTTTTTCTAAACTGGGTTCCAAACCGTAAAGCAACCGCCCGGTACAAATCCTGTACCGGGCGGCTGCTTTATGATGAAATAGCAGAGAATGGCAGAAAGTTACAGCTGGTCGATGGTGGGGTAGCTGTCAATGGCACCGTAGCGCTGCACACTGTAACCGCAGAACCGGTTGGAAAAATCCAGCCACTGGTTCAGCTGGTCCGCCTGCAGAGCGGGCAGGGCGGCGCGGTCCACCCCGTTTTTGTGCAGCTGCCACAAGAATGAGCCGATGAACCCGTCCCCGGCACCGGTGGTATCCACGGCCTTTACCGGCTTGCTGGCGGAAAAGCCGTGGGTGGTGCGGGTGTAAGCGTGGGCACCGGCGCTGCCGCAGGTGTAGAGCACCAGCTGTACATGGCCCACAAACAGGCTGGGCAGGGCGGCTTCAATATCACTGGTGCCGGTCAGAAATTCCAGCTCTTCGTCCGAGATTTTGACCACATCGGCCAGCGGCAGGAACTCCAGCACCGTGCGGCGCAAAGCATCACGGTCCGGCCACAGCGGAAAGCGCAGGTTGGGGTCAAAGTCAATGATAGTCCCGGCGCTGCGGGCTGCGGCAATGGCAGTTTTGTGGGCTTCCCGCATGGGGCTTTCCACCAGGGCAACGCTGCAAAAATGCAGGGCATAGGCGTTGGCAAACAGGCTGGTATCCACCTGTTCCGGGGCGTACAGCAAATCGGCTGAGGGCTTGCGGTAAAAACTGAACGTCCGGTTGCCGTCCGCTTCCAGCGAAACAAAGGCCAGGGCGGTGTTGGCTTTGTCCGTCAAACAGATGTGGCTGGTATCAATGCCGCAGGCAGCCAGTTCATCAATGATCTTGTGGCCGAACGGGTCATCTCCCAGCTGGGTCAGCAGGGCAGAATCCCCACCCAGGCGGGCATAAGCACCGCACACGTTGGCGGGCGCGCCGCCCACACGGGGGCTGAAAGAGGGAACCTCGGCAAAGGAACAGCCGGTTTTGGACGGAATCATATCGATCAGCGCTTCGCCGATCGCATACAAGGTATCATGTGCCATGGAATGTCCTCCGTTAAATCGAAAGGGAATACAGGGTGCTGCCTGCGCCGCAAAGCTGCACGGCAACCTTGCCCGCTGCCGGGTAATACCGGGTGGAAAGCACCGCGGCACCGTCGTTCAGGAATATTTCCAGCGAGGAAGCATCCCCCACAACACGCAGGCTGCGGCAGGGGGCATCCAGCACAGCCTTGCGCTCGGTGCGCCCGGCGGCAATCGCTGCATCGGTAAAGCGCAGGGTACAGGTGCGGTCCGCTTCGGTGTAAGTCAGGGTCAGGCCGTTGGCAATGGTCAGGACAAAATCCCCGGCGGGGGAGGCGGTCAGGTCAAAGCAGGGGTCCGTTTCAACCGTTTCGCCGTCTGCCGGCTGGCGGGCTTCGCCGCGCAGGGCGTTCAGCTCGGCGGCGGGGGCTTGCAGCAGGCAGCCATTGCCGTCCTGGGTCAACACGCGGGGCAGGGTCAGGCAGTGCTGCCAGCCATACTCCACGGTGGGGTTGGTGTAATCGGCATCCGGCATGCCCATCCAGCCAAATTGGATGCGGCGGCCATCCGCGGCGGCAAAGCTTTGGGGCGCGTAATAGTCAAAGCCATCGTCCAGGGCGTGGAATTCGCTCAATGTGCAATCGGTGCGCCAGTCACCCTGCAGGGCAAAGTAACCGCAGCCGTACACGTTCTGGCAAGCAATGCCCTGGGGCGATACCGCCAAAAACCACTGGCCGTCCAGCTCAAACAGGTCGGGGCATTCCCACATGTAGCCAAAGGCTTTGGGGGTAGTGATGGTGTTGATGTGGTTCCAGTGCAGCTTGTCGGCGCTTTCAAACACCAGCACTTCGCCATGGTCGTCCAGTGTTCGGGCACCCAGCACCATATAGTAGCGCTCATCCAGCGCAAACACTTTGGGATCGCGCACATGGCAGGTCAGCCCGGCGGGATAATCCTGGTTGTACATCAGGCAGCGCTTGTTGTCCAGATGGATGGCATCGCGGCTGGTGGCAAGGCAGACATTGTGCCCGCGCCCCTGCTTGATGTAGTCATATTCGCCGGGGTGCTTGACATTGCCGGTATAGTACAGGTACAGCATGCCGTCCTCCACCAGAGCGGAGCCGGAATAAACGCCATGGCAGTCAAACGGTTCGTCCGGGTACAGCATTACGGGCAGGCGTTCCCAGTGGAACAAATCGCGGCTGCGCACGTGCCCCCAGTGCTTGACCCCTCCCGTGGGGTCAAACGGGCCGTACTGATAAAACACATGGTATTCATCGCCGATCTGGCACAGCCCGTTGGGGTCGTTCAGCCAGCCTACCGGGGGCTGAACATGCAGCTTTTGCCGGTGGGGATCCGCCGCCGCGCGGGCGGCCCCGGCGGCTTCCACCATGGGGACAAGACGCTTCAAATCACGCTGCAAGGCATTCATAACAGGTAGCTCCTTATTGATTGAGAGGGGAAAACATCAGGCTTTGGCTTCCTCGGCTTCGGGGGTCCAGATCACCCAGGTCACAGCGAAGGAAACGCCGAAGGAAATTGCCATCATGATGAGGTACTGCAGCGGCATGTGCAGATGCAGCAGGATGCCGAAGATGCCGGTCACGCCGGTGCCGGTGGCACCAAGGCCGGTCACACTGGCATACAAAGCGCCACAGGCACCGCCGACCAGACCGCCGATAAAGGGCTTAAAGTAGCGCAGGTTGACGCCGAAGATGGCGGGCTCGGTAATGCCCATGCAGGCAGAAAGGGCGGAGGGCAGGGCCATAGACTTAACTTTGACGTTCTTGCTCTTGAGGGCAACGGCAAAAGCGGCACCGCCCTGGGCAACGTTGGCGGCACTGGCCAGGGGCAGCCAGTAGGTGAAGCCAAACTTGGCCAGCTGGCCAAGGTCGATCAGGGTGTACATATGGTGGATACCGGCCACAACGGTGACGGCGTACAAACCGCCCATGATGAAGGAACCGATGCCGAACGGCAGCTGAATTAAAGCCTGAACGCCGTTGATGATGCCGTCCTCCAGCGTGGTGAAGATTGGGCCGATGACAGCGAGGGTGAGATAACCGGTAACGAAAACGGAGACCAGCGGGGTAACAAACAGGTCGATCATGGCGGGCACAACTTTGTGCAGCCGCTTTTCAATCTGGCACATCAGCCACACGGCAATGATAACGGGGATAACGTGGCCCTGGTAGCCGACCAGCGGAATTTTGTACAGCCCGCCAAACACCGACTGGTAGGTCTGCACGCCCTCAGAAGCAACGGTCCAGGCGTTCTGCAGGTTGGGGTGAATCATGATCATGCCGATGACAGCACCCAGGAACTGGTTGCCACCAAACACCTTTGCGGCGGAGAACGCGATCAGGATAGGCAGGAAGGTGTACGCCGTGTTGGAGAACAGCTGGGCAAACACATAGATGGAACCGCTGGTATCAATGTTCAGGAAGCCGTTGTTGACCATAAAGTTCAGCGCTTCCATAATGCCCATCAAAAAGCCGGAAGCCACGATGGCCGGGATGATGGGAACAAAGATATCGCCCAGCGTCTTGATGGCCCGCTGGTACCATGGTGCTTTGGAAGCGGCAGCCTGTTTGACTTCCTCCTTGCTGGCACCGGTGATTCCGGCCAGGGCGGTGAACTCGTCATACACCTTGTTCACAATGCCGGTGCCGAAGATGATCTGCAGCTGGCCCTGGGCTTCAAATACGCCCTTGGCGCCCTCAGCATTTTCAAGCTCTTTTTTGTTCACCTTGGAATTATCCGCAATCACCAGGCGCAGGCGGGTTGCGCAGTGTGCGGCCGATACAATGTTGGAAGCACCGCCGATGTTGTCCAGTACCTGCTGGGCTGCTTTCTTGTAATCCATGTTGCACGCTCCTTCTTTTATCTGTTGGCCCGGTAGGAGGTTCCGGGGCCTGTTTCATTTGACAGCTTTATTATATACGAAGGTGAGTGCTTTTTCTATTGACCAAACGACCCAACTTGCAAAGATTCTGTTATCGATTTCACACAGTTTCACACCGTTCTTTGGTAAAATGCACAAAAAACAGGGGGCTGCATGGAAAGGGTGCACAAAACAAAAACTTCCCCGCAGTGATGCAGGGAAGTGTGGCGCAAAGGATGCCTGTTATAGCGACCAGACATTTTCATCTGAGTTGTCATCCCCGGTGGAGGCCCGGCATTTTAACTCATAATCCAGCTTGATCATCTGCGGCTCGGCATGGGGGTCCGCCAGCATGTCCAGCAGCAGGCGTGCGGCTTTGTCCCCGGCGGTGCGGTAATGCAGATGGGCGCTGGTCAGCGGCACATAGGCAACGCGGCCAATGCGGTTGTCGCCCACAGCGGCAATCATGATGTCCTCCGGCACCCGCAGACTGTGGCTGCGGCAGTATTGCAGCGCACCCAGGGCGATGGAGTCGGTCGCGCAGAACAGGCAGTCCAGCCCCGGCGCACGGCCAAACAGCTGCTCCGCCTGGTGGTAGCCGGATTCCATGTTGAACTTGGCAATGCTCATTCGCTGCGGCTGGGGCACGAGACCTGCATCCCGCAGCGCACTGTCAAAGCCTTCGCGCCGGGCAAGGCCGACGGCTTTGTCCAGCAGAGTCACGCCCAGGTAGCCCGGCTTGCGCCGCCCCTTTTGCAGCATGTGGGCGGTGGCTGCCTGCGCCGCGCCGAAATCATCGTGGAACACGCAGCTGAACCCGGGATACTGCTGCCCCACGATTACCACCGGCACATGCAGGCTTTGCAGCACCGCGTGGTGTTCCGGGGTAAACATGGTGGCAATCAGGATAATGCCGTCCACCGTATCATGCCGCAGGGTATCCAGCGCGCGCACTTCGCGGGTGTTGTCGTTGGCGGTGTTGATCAGCAGCAGCTGGTAGTTCTGGTCGTCCAGTACCCGGCTGATGCCCTCCACCATGCGGGCGCAGCTTTCGCTGCTCAGCCGCGGCATGATCACCCCGATCTGCCGCGTGCGGCGGGTGCGCAGCATCTGGGCCTGCATACTGGGGCGGTAGCCGGTGGCTTCCACCGCAGCGGCAATCTGGGCGCGCTTTTCGGCGCTTAAGTACCCGCCGTTAAAATAGCGGCTGACCGCTGCCTTGGATACCCCGGCATATTGGGCAAACGCGGTAATGTTCATAGGCCGCACTCCTGTCCGGCTGCCGGCGGGGGAAACCTGCCGGTGCACTTTTTTATCAGTATAATGCAGAAACTGGCAGGGTGCAACGGGAAAGAGCGGAGAAAAGAAAAATAAGAATGAATGGCATGAGGCAAAGAACAAAATAGACAAAAAACGGGGATTGAATTTGTGCTTTTGATGGAGAAAGAAGAATGAAAGCTGAATACAAAAAAGCACACAGCTAAAAAGATTTACCGGAATGAATTTGGTGTAAAAGTTATCTTCCGCGCTGGCACAGGATGAAAAGATATGCTATAATATAATATTAGTTACACGATGAAAAAGTAAGATGCCCCTGATGCCAGTGCGGATGTGCGCAGGGCAATGATATGTGTTTAGTGAGGAAAAAGAATGGGACTGCTGCAAAAAATTCAGGCAAAAACCGAGGAAGCCCGAGCGAAGGAGAAGATTCGCCCGCTGCTGGAAAGCCGCATGATGCGGGACATCCTGCTGGAGATCGGCCAGCGCGGCAACGAAGCGCTGGACCCGCAGTCCGTTCCATTGGCTATGCGCCGCCGCGCCACCCAACTTGCCAGCGAAAGCGGCCTGAGCGGCCTGAAGCAGTGCGCTGTGGATGAACTGCATCTGGACGAAGCGGGAATCACGCTGGTCTGCAAGGGGGAGCACACGGCATTTTTGTACACAGACTATAACTATGAAAACATTGAGGATACCGACTGCCTGCCCGCTGTGGCCGAATACCTGGTGCAGCACATGCGCGGCTATTATAACATTACCCGCAGCTTTTACAGTGTGCCCAAAGCCAACGGCCATGTGGAGGAAAAGACCCGCAAGGTGACCGTGGTGCGCCACCACGAGGATACCCCCTTTGCCCCCGGCCCGGTGCAGAAACAGCATTTGTTCTGATGTACATGAGATATCCCCCAGCATACAGGAATTATGCCGCCCCGCATCTTGACGCGGGACGGCATTTTTGCTATACTAATTTAGTATCCGGCAGGAACCCAGAACATGGAGCATTCCCTAAGAGGTCGTAAGAGGGAGCACTCGAAAGTTTGCATCCAGCAGGTCACCTTGTCCGCAGGAAATCCCATAACGGCGGGCTTTATCGGGTGTCGCGTACCCAACCTTTCATCGTTATCTTGCATCGAAATCTCGCATTTTTCCAAACGCTATGCGAGGCGGTGCGATAAAAACTAAATAAGCAGACGTATCGAAGCGGTCGTAACGAGATTGACTCGAAATCACACCCTGCGGGAAGTTCCGCGCAACAAAATTAAATAGGCAGATGTACTCAAGAGGTCGTAAGAGGGAGCACTCGAAATGCTTTAGGACAGGAGACTGTCGCGTGGGTTCGACTCCCACCATCTGCGCCATATCCGTCGTAAAATCGAAAGATTTTATGACGGATATTTTTGTTCACAGCTTTGAAATGTGATGCTGTAAGTTTACGCAAGGACTATTACAAGCCAAAATCCACTTGCAACAATAATCTGCTGCAAAAAGCCATTTGTTGCCCGAATTGTTGCCCACAGTTCATGATTTCCTGCGCGAAGGGATAATAACTTATAAAGAGTTATCTCCAACAGCAGCGTTTTTCGGTGTTGCGAATACTGCTTGGTGGTATGCCGTCAGCACACTGAGTTTGCGCTGCTCCTGTACTTGTACATAGCGGGTCGTGACGGTGTTGATTTTCAGATTTACGCCCATTTGCTGGGAAAAATCGTCCACTGAATGTCCGAGAATTTGGCTAACTGCATAAAAATCACCTGTCAAATTGTACATATTGGTGCCCGCTGTGCCGCGCAGATCGTGAAATCGGATTTTCGGCATCCCAGTGCTACGCATAAATCCGTTAAACTTGACCGAAATACGCTTTTGTAAGTATGGCGAACCGTCCGGCTTGCACACAACAAGATCGTTATCGTAATACTTGACCCCGCCGAGCTTGCACAACCGCCGCTGGTCGGCTTGTTCCTGTTTGAGCCGCAAAAAGATTGGCAGTGCTTCTTCTGTAATGGGAAATGAACGTGTTTCGCCTTCGTCACGGTCTTTCAATGGTTCCAAGTGCGGCACAATTTTAGCATCTTTCGGCAGGTCACAGGGGATTTGACCTCGCAAGGTAATTTGCCTGTGCGTCAAATCAACATCACGCCAGCGTAACCCCAGTGCTTCGCTGAGTCGCAGCCCAAACAGAACAGCGAGCAGCACCACGGTCTCAAGTACATTACCATGTACAAACGCCAAAAGCTGCTGCACCTGTTCCACGGTGTACTTTTCATATTTGCGCCCGGCGTTCTTACTAAACCGTGTCATAATGTTCTTGGCTGGGTTGTTTGGAATGTAGCCATACTTTACCGCCGAGGACAGCGCAGAGCTTAAAATCCGATGGCAATAACGCACTGAATTCTCCGCCAGTCCCTTCTCACGCAGTTGCGCAATCATATCGTCAATCATTTGGGGTGTCAGTTTATTCAGAGGTACTTCGCCCAGCATGGGAATTAGATGTATGCTTATGCCGCTCCAATAGCTGTATCGTGTACTTTTTGCAAGGTTATGGTGGTAGCTTTCGTACCACTTGGGCAGATACTCTTTTAGCTTTTGTTTGCTCTCTGGTCCATAGCCGACCATAGCGGCGCTGCCAGTCTGTAACTCCAGCTTGATCTGTGCCTCATACAATTCTGCTTTCCTGCGCGTTGCAAATCCACGTTTGGCAATACTTTTCTGCTTGCCGTTCTCATAGACTTTCACATTGACATCGTAGACAATGCCCGGTCTGCCTGTTAAAATTCCTTGGCTGTTTCGCTTGTTTTTGACTTTTCTCTCGCGGATCGCCATATCAGCACCCACCACTTACAGACCTTGCTGGGGTCTTGGCACGGTTGTAATAATCCCAAATCGCCTGTTCGGAAATCAGGCGACGGTTGCCGTTCTGGATGAACTCCAACTCGCCGTTGTCCATTAACTGGCGCAGTCGATTTTCTCCGATGCCGGAAACAACTGCCATTTGTTCCACAGTTTTCAGCATCGGTTCAAACGGATTTCGCACAACTTGCGGTGTTTTTTGCTTTGCATATCTTGCCATAACTATCCCTCCTGCGGTATAATTTATAAAACAAATTGTTTGTGGTACTTGTGCGCAACACAGGAGCACAATCGTTTGTAAGGCTTGAAGATTTGGTATATTCAGTTTTCAAGGTTCTTGTAAACAAGACATACATTTTGTATTTCCTGCTTACAAGTATATTATATGACACACTTTTTGTATGTCAACTGCTTTCGGTATAAATTCTTATTTTTTTAACATTTGGGAGACTTGTTATGGATACCCAAGGAAGAAGAATAAAAAAATTGCGTTTGGCTAAAGGTCTTTCGCAAAAGCGCCTGTCCGATATGGTTGGAATTGTACCTACCCACTTACAGGCCTACGAATACGGAACACGCCACCCAAAAGAAGAAATTCTCAATCGGCTGGCAAAAGCATTAGATGTCACACCAAGTATGCTTCAACCGTTAGATGTTGATACTGTAAATGGTCTACTTGGCATTATCTATGAAATGCACACCAGTTACCATGGATTGGAAATTGTAGAAGAAGACGGACAGATTTCCATCCGCTTGCCAAACACCTTACAAGCAATGCCCGCCAAAAAATCACTGCTTAGGATCAAGAAAATTCTTGACGATAATACATACCAGTCTTATCCAGAATACCAGTCAGCGAAAGACATCCAAGAAGAAAATCAAATTCTACCGGATACGGGCGTTACTGTTGCGCAGGAGAAACGCTGGGTCAAAGAGCAAGAAGGTCTGTTGCTGCGAGCAACAGATTTATATAGCCCAGATGTGAATTACAATCAAATCGAGGCCGATCGAAAGGCGCTTCGTAAGCAATATCCGGATGACAGCGAAGATGAGGATTAACCTTTATGGATACTTATCAACTGAATGAACAGCAACAGCGATTAGCAGAAACTTTTTATAACGATTATTCTCTTATCAAATTTGGGGCTTATGGGCTGTGGGCTTGCCAGCTTTGATGATGTTGTTCATGATAGTATTCTCCTTTTTCAAAATAATTTCAGTATA
>ENA-UEQE01000711-UEQE01000711.1-human-gut-metagenome-genome-assembly--contig:-NODE-711-length-29060-cov-6.472725_pt1 | contig 29060 bp, 37 predicted proteins | sample MGYA00242934_ERZ507935 | MGnify/ENA primary metagenome ERZ507935 (study PRJEB26167, sample SAMN06115423) | human gut metagenome | host: Homo sapiens | place: China:Anhui | collected 2015-03-30 | study... | reverse complement strand
CAGAAGAAGTTGATCCTTACACCATTCACGAGTTTTTGGGAGGAAGCCAGATGGACTCTATGGGGCTCGGCTATGTCAAACATTTAATACCTCGATATTGTTTGTTTTATTTGTTCCTGTGGGTACGTGATCCCCCTTTCAGGGATGGATTGCAAGCATTTTGTCTCGTATTTATTCGATTTTATTTGAAAAGGGGCTCCCCAAAGGGAGCCCTTTTATTACATCCACGCCTCAAGCTGCCGGATGGTCTCTGCGGCGACGTCGTGGTCTTCCGGGATAACCGTGTCCACTGTCTGCCAGAGTGCCCGGTATATCTTGTCCGCAGGCAGGCCCGCGCAGAGCAGTTTGCAGCTCATGGACTCGGCAACGCCAAGACAGAATTGATCGATGGGGTCAGGGTTACCGACCAGCATGACGACGTCAGCCTGCTCGCAGCGGGCCTTCATCTCATAGATCGCTTCCCGCTCACTGGCGGTCTGCAGCAGTAGAGTCATCTCCGGGAACCGGAGCTGAAGAAGTCCCTTCATGAGCGACGTGGCGACGGTATTCTGCGAGCCGGTGATGAAGTACACAGTCAGCATGGTATGTTCTCCTATATGTTGATTTTATTGGATAACCTCTTCCCGTGACTGTGTGTTCGCTCTTTCCTCAGATGGTTGCAAGTCTTTTCTTACTGATATTATTCGTTTTTTTGTATTCGTGGGATACGCCCGGTTACAGCTTCATGATGAAGCACAAGGCGTAGTAAGGCGGCAGGGTGCTGAGGGCCTGAGCCGTAAGCGTGTGGTATGCCCGTCATCGGTGACGGCGTGTCCGTGTGCGGCGGTCGTGGCCATGCACGTTCGAGCCGACGGCGTGGCCGGGATCGGAGACTCCGTCTCTCGTGGGGTTACCTCGTTTCAGGCGGTGCCTGCAGGCGCAGCCTTTCGGATTTGAATGACGTTTCACAGTGGTTCTCATCACCAAACAGGTTGGCCAGCCCGTCGATGGCGTACATCGGCCACGGGTTCCCGTCTGCCGCCATACGGTAGGCTCGGCTGGACAGTGTTTCGTCCGGCCAGCCGCCGATGAGCGCATTGACGAGCTGGTCAACAGCGATGAGCAGGTTTTTCCAGTAGTTCATGCTGTGCTAGAAAGAGATTGTGATGGCGTTCAGCTCCTCAGCCGTAGCGGCAATATTGATTGCATCCCTGAGAGCCCATTTGCGGGCATAAAGTGCGGAGCCGTTCGCGATAATTTCCTGTTGCATGACGCGCAGGTCCGCCAGTGTGACCGTGTGGATTTCATTGTTGTAGTCACAGAACTGCAGGCTCTCCGGCGCGCCTTCGGCTTCCATAAGCGTGACAAGCCCGGAGACATTGCGGTTAGCCGCATCATTGGCGTCGATGTCGAAGCCCAGTGAACAGGTCAGATGGGCCGTGGCGGTCGCCTTTGTAAAGGCATTGGCCAGCTCCTCCTGTTTCCTGCCCCTGGTGGCTTCAACGCTGTTGTATTCGGCAAGGCGGGCGGCCTCGGCTGTCGCGGCCTCATCCTCAAGCCGGGCCTTTTCCGCTTCCCACAGTTCCACAAATGGAGCGACATCTTCCGCATAATCGGCAAGGGTCAAGGGGGGGTTGATATCATCCCTCCATTCCATTTCGCCCGTACCATTATGCCACTGGATGGCGTGCAGATTTTCAGGGACGGGGAAGTCAAACTGCAGTGGGGTGCCATCAACGATGATGAGACGGTCGGATGGGACGACGATGACATGCTGTTTCATGGAGAATATCCTTTCTAGTCTGGCTAGAGTTTCATGATGAAGCACAAGGCGTAGTAGGGAGGCAGGGTGCTCATGGCTTGCGCCGTGACCGCGTGAGTGTGTCCGCCATCGGTGACGGTGTGCCCGTGCGCGGCGGTCGTGACCGCGTGCGTATGGCCGTTGTCGGTGAGGCCGTGGCCATGTTCCGACGAACCAACCGCGTGGGCGTGGCCGGGATCGTAAACGCCGTGGGCATGTGCCCAGCTGTTGCCCGTATATTCAGAGTAGGTCCATGTATCGGGCGCGTCATTACAGACGCCGCCAATGCCTCCGCCGCTATGGGCATGTGCTTGATATCTGACGGCATGGTTGTGCCATGCCAAGGTGTTCCCATCCAGCGTCGAACCCTGAATGCCGATTCCGGTTCCAGCGGCCCCGGTCCAGATGTTCAGTGCGCAGTTCCAGATGGCTATGCCCGCCTTGGCGTTCCCGGCAGTCCCGCCGGGTGCGGCGGTGCCGAGGCCGATTCCCGTCTGGGCGCTTCCGGCGGCGACGCTGGGGGTAGCCGTTGCCGTGCCGCCGGTTGCGCCGGGCTGATAGGCTTTTCCCGCCCCGAGGATGAAACGGTCGGTCAGGTTGGGGGTGCCGTTGGTGCCGTCGCACAGCGCCCACCCCGTGGGGATGGTGCTTGCGGAGCCGGACCACATGCCGATGAAGCCCGTAGGGACGACTTCCTCAAGCCGGTTCAGGAGCTGCGGGAGTGCCATCAGCGCACCCCCCAACGGCCCGCCAAGCTAGGAACCGTCTCTCTCTCTCTCTCTCTCTCTCTCTCTCTCTCTCATGGGTATTTCCTTTTACAGTTTCATGATGAAGCACAGGGCGTAGTAGGGAGGCAGGGTGCTCATGGCTTGTGCCGTGAGTGTGTGGGTGTGCCCGCCGTCGGTGACGGTGTGCCCATGCGCGGCGGTCGTGACCGCGTGCGTATGGCCGTTGTCGGTGATGCCGTGGCTGTGCTCGGATGAGCCGACGCCGTGGGCATGGCCGGGGTCATAGACACCGTGGGCGTGTCCCCACGAAGCGCCTTGAGCGCCAACCAAATACTGGCCATCATGGCCGACGCCTACCCATCCGCGTTCTCTGGCATCGTCCTGATAGCGTCCAACAAGACCTGTATGGACATTCTGGCAATACCCTTGGCGAGTCGTATTGGTTACGCCCCAAACGGAATGGGGATGGTTGGGAAGGGTATTCCCATCCAGCGTCGTGCCCTGAATGCCGATTCCGGTTCCTGCTGCCCCGGTCCAGATATTGAGGGCAGCGTTCCATATGCCGATTCCGGTCCCGGCGTTCCCGGCAGTCCCGCCGGGAGCGGCGGTAGCGAGGCCGATTCCCGTTTGGGCGTTTCCGGCGGCGACGCTGGGGGTAGCCGTTGCCGCGCCGCCGTTTGCGCCGGGCTGGTAGGTTTTTCCCGCTCCGAGGATGAAACGGTCGGTCAGGTCGGGCGTGCCGCCAGTGCCGTCGCACAGCGCCCAGCCCGTGGGGATGTCCGCAGCCGTTCCCGACCACATGATGATGCCCCGGCTGGGCATCAGAAAGCGGCGCACTTCGTCGAGCGCGCGCATGAGCATGGGGTTGGCCATCAGCTCACCTCCACAAGGATATCGTAGTCCGTGGGGATCGCGTCGTGCCAGCGGATGACGGTCGAGGCTGCCCCGGCTGCCCCCACTTCCTGATACTGGTGTACGGCGGCATCGGCCCCGGCCTCGCAGCGCAGGCCGCACAGGTAGACCCGCAGCCGCTTGTTCCCCACGGTATAGGCGGGGACCGTGTAGTTCGTGCCCTTGGCGATGGCGCTTGTGCGTGAGCCCGCAGGGGAGAATGCCGACACGACGGCCGCCGCGAGCAGGTCCCGCAGGTCCTGCTTCTGTTGCTGCAGCTCCTCTTCCACGCCCTGCAGGCCGTCGGACTGCGCCTTGAGGGCGTCGTCCTGCGTTTTGGCGTTGGCGTCGAGGCCCTGCAAGGTCTCGCGCAGCCGCAGCACGTCGTCCTCGAGGAGGTTGTCCGGGTGCGGCAGCGGGAGTTTCAGGTACGTTGTCTTTTCATCAATCATGGCGGCTCCTAGATCACGGCCATGAGCCGGATGTTGCTGACGCGGGGACGGGCTGTGGCCGTGCCGGTCAGGGTCAGCCTGACCTTGGTCTCGCTGACGTTGGAGAGCGCCGCCTTGAAGCGGTACTCCACAAGCCCGTCGCCCTGATTGGTGGTGCCGTCGGCGGTGAGCGACTCCCATTCGCCGGAGTCCTTGCGGATCTGCGGGGTGACGGTCGCCCCTGAGGGGATGACGGCGTCGTAGACGAGCACGGCCTTGGTCGCGTCGCGGGCGGGGATGGAGCGTGTCGCATAGTCGGCGGTCAGGCCCACGGCCCCGCTGATGAGCTGCGTGCCGGGCCACAGCACGGGGCTGGCCGTCGGCGTCCCCGCAAGGCGGGCCTTGACGCTGATCGGCCCGGTCGTGGGCGTGGCGAGGCGCAGGGGCTGCCCGTCGGCCACGGTCAGGGTTTCCCCGCCGGGCAGGGCCATGTCGTACTTGACGCGGGTGTCGGCGTTCGGGGTTTCGGAGAGGGAGAGGAGCAGCAGGTCGGTGGCCCCGGAGACGGATACCGAGCCGAGTTCCTGCTGGCTCGACGCGCCGCTGAAGGACGCCTCCAGCAGCCGGAAGGTCAGGTCGCGGTCCTGATGGGCCGTCCATGTGCTGGCGTTGCTGGAGGAAAGCAGCACGCCGACCTGATAGGGCTGGCTGACGACCCACTGCTGCGCGGTGGCGTCGAACTTGCCGAGTTCGGCGACGGAAAGGGCCGTCTCCGCGTCGTCGCAGAGCACCACGAAGGCGTATTCGGTGCCCGCCGCCAGCGAGAGCGGCGAGGGCAGGAGCACGCGGGTGTGGCCGCCGCCGGAGACGACGATGGAAGAGGCCGGGATATGGGCTTCGGTGAGCACTGTGCGGGTGGGTACGCCGTTGGCCACGTCGCGGATCTGCAGGCGGGCGTCGCCGCCCTTCGCCGTGAACCACAGGTCGACCCCGGCAAGCTGCGTGGCCTTGTCCAGCACAAAGGTCTGTGCCAGCGGGTCCACCCAGATGGTGGTGATGGTGTTCACCTGCCGCAGGGTGTTGACCGTGAGCTGTCCCTGCCCGACGAAGACCGCCGAGGCCCGCGAGCCGCCCTTGCCCGTGAAGGTCACGGCCTTGGCCCCGGAGGGGACTTTGGCCGGGATATGGAACGAGCCGTCCAGCGTGCCGTTGCCGTCGGCGGTGCCGGAAACGGCCAGCGTGATGCCGTCGAAGGTGGCCGAGGCAAGCTGTTCGCCCGCGCCGAACCCTTCAATGTGATAGGCTACGTCGATCTGGCGCAGGTACTCCAGCGCATTGGTCGTGGAACCCAACTGTTCGGTACGGGTCGCGGTGTCTTCCCCCACGACCCACGAGACGCCCGGCACGTAATGCCCGTTGTTGAACCGTTCGGTCACGGCGCTGGCCCATTGGGTCTGGCTTTCGGTCCAGCGGTCCAAGGCGGGGTTCAGGCTCGCACTCCCGGGAAGCGGGTCAAAGGCCATGTAGGGGTTGACCTTCATGGAACCGGTACGCAGGGGCTGGGCCAGCAGGGGCGACGGCGTCCAAGGGTTGGCCGTGGGCGCGGCCACGTCATTGGGCAGGGCCGTTGCCGTGGCTTCGATGGGCAGGGTCAGGACGCCGCCCACCACGGCGGCGGTCTGGGAAAGTCCCTGATCGCGCATGTCGTCGTTCAGCAGCGGATCAACGAAGATGCCCGCCCGTGCCCCGGATTCGCGGGTGAACACGTCGGCCTCAAGGCGTTGCCGGGCGACTTCCTGCTGCACCGCGTCGATGCGGCGGTTGATGGTTTCGATTTCCGAGAAGGGGACTACGCGCACGCCGTCGGAGAGCACGGTGCGGGTGCTGCGCCATGTCTGGCCAACGGTGGCGATGGGCAGGAGCGACGCGGGCACGCTGGGGCTGCGCGGGGTGTTTTCGGAGGCCACGCCCTGCAGCCAGACGAACAGCCCTTCCTGATTGATCGCCAGCCGGTCGAGGCGCGGCAGGGCCTGCCGGTAGGTGATGAGGATGGAGGAACCGTTAACCGCGCCTTCGATGCGGAAGCCGTCGGCGTCCAGCCCCTTGGGTTCGGCGCTGACCACGCACTCGTAGGTGCAGGAATAGGTCGAGCCGGTGGCGGGCTCGTTGCCCGTGGGGGACCAGTCCACGGTGTCGCCGTTCTTTTTATAGTCCGTCCCCGCCGTGTAGACGGTATCACCCTGACGGCACTCGACGATGGAGACGACGGCGGTGTCCGGCAGGGCGTCGGCGGCCCCGGAGTAGCTGCCGTGGACCACGCTGACGGTCTTGCGCATGGTGATGCGCACGGCCTCGACGTCGTGCAGCGGGGGGTGGGCCACCGTGATGCGTTGTCCGCCGGACTGTGTGGACGTGGCGTCGGCGGTGTGCACTTCCGTGTCGATGCGGCGCAGGTCGGGCACGGCGGCATAGGTCAGGCGGCGGGAGGTGGGCATGTCCACGCCGTAGCCGTTGACGCGGGCGCGGCCTTCCGAAACCGTATAGACCTGATGCCCGTCGGCGTCGTCCCCGGCCATGAGCACGGTCAGGCCGTCCACGATGTACGAGCCGCCCGCCGTGGAATCGCGGTCGTATTTGGCGATGCTCTGGGTGAACGTGTCCAGCGTGGGCGGGGCTTCCTTGGCCCGCAGCTCGCCGTCGTCCACGGTATAGACGACGTAGAATTCCCCGTCGCCGTTGTCGCCGTCAAAGCCCCACGCGGCGTTGGCCTGAAGCCGCCAAGCGCCCGGCTCGCCCTCGCCGCGTGAGCCGATGGCGGGGTTGTACAGGGTGGGGTCGTCAAGCTCAGACACCACGCGCTGCGTGAGCCGGATGCCCACGGCCACCGTGCCGGCCACGGGGATGGTGAAGGTGGCCTCGGGCACGCCGCGCACCGCGCCCCGGAGGTAGACGGCCCCGGACTGGGCCCGGACTTCGCCGGTCTCCTTGTTCACGATGATCCCGGCGTCGCGGATGATGTCGCCGTCCTTGAACAGCGCGTCGGCCACACCCTGCAGGCGGTGCATGGCGGCGGACTGCGCCTCGTTCAGCTCCGCGCCTTGCAGCGTGTAGCCGTCGCGGTAGAGGATTTTCTCATAATTTTTCGATGCGTTGAAGTTGTCGTAATAACTGTCGGGCATGTTGGGCATGAAAGCCTCCTGAAAGTTGCCGGGCACAGTGCCGAGAGTCGTGTCCCCGGAGGGGCTCGGAAAGCGGCGCGTGGTGCGGCTGGCTGATTGGCGTAAAGGGGGGACGTTGCGGGGAGGGGCGGATGGCCCTAGATCGGCAGGACGAACTCGACGGTCTGGCGGACGGAGGGGCTGCGGTTGATGCGCGGCAGGATGATCTGTGCCGCCAGCAGCAGGCCGGGCTGTTTGAGGTCGGCGGGCGTGAAGTAGCGCTGGCCCTCGGGCAGCCCGTCAACGAACTCGGTGTCCATGAACAGCCCCATTTCCCTGATGATCGCGTTGGAGGCGTCGCTGTAGGCGTAGGCCGTCTGGACGTAGAGGTACGGGGTCGGCTCCGTCACGAGCCGGTAGCGGGCCTCCTGCACCGCGCCTTCGGAGCCGGTGGACACGGGGATGACGATGCCGCCCGCCTCGTCGGGCTCCACGAAGCCGATGTGCGAGGGGGTCCGGCGGCCCAGTTCGTTGAGCAGCGCGGTGCTGTCCACGAGGGAGGGCAGGGTTGCGCCGTCGGCGTCCCATGCGGGATCACCGGAGCCCCACGCCAGATGCAGGGGGCGGGACGAAATCGCCAGCGCGATGGCGGCGCGTCCGGTTTTGGTCAGTGTTGCGAGTGCCATGTTGTTCTCCTTATTGGATGGTGATGTGCGAGGGGGTTTTCCAGTCCTGCCCCGTTTGGGTCCATGCCCCAGCCCACTGCGGCGCGAACAGCGTGAGCAGGCCGGATGCGGGCGGGGCGGGGGCAAGGGCTGGCGTGCCTGTGCCGAGGGCGGACAGCCCGGCGCTTTCGGGCGCTGCCCATGTGTTGGGCTTCATGCTTAGGGCCTGCGCGCTCAGGATACCATGTTCCGGCTCCACTTCGGGCAGGGGGCTGCCGGAAACGGAGAGCAGGCCGGTCCCGGCGGCGAACGGCGGGGCCGGGTCAAGGGCTTCAGCGGGCAGGGCCAGCGAGGACGGCAAGGCCGTCTCCGGGGGTGTCCATGTGTTTTCGGCCAGTTTCATGGCCAGATCGCATTGGGAGACTTGTTGCACCCGTTCTGGGTCCGGGATGCCTCCGGCCGAGGCCAGCCATGCCGTGCCCGCCGCTTGCGGGGCGGGCGGGTCGAGCCGGGGCGTTTCCGTGCCTTGGGTCACGATAGCCATTTCGTGCAGCCGCCGTTCCTCGCGTCCGCACTCATGCCCGGACAGGGTGAAGGAACCGAGCCGGGGCGGGTTGCCGATGACCACCGCAAACGTCGCCCCGAGCCGCGAGTTGGTGTCCGCCAGCATGGATTCCGTGGGCACGAGCTGCGCGCGGGAAAGGCTGCGGCGGCCCATGCGCCAGCGCGGGAGCTTGCGGTCGAAGCCGGTATAGTCGAGCCAGCTCCGGGCGTCCCATTCCCCGCGCCACGAGCGGCCCAGAGTCTGGCGGTCGGCCCACAGGATGCTGAACAGCGCGCCCATGACGAACGGATGGTTGCGGGGCAGGGGCTCGGAGAGCCTCGAGCGCCCGACGATGAAGCGGTCGAGGTACGGCGCGGTGTGGCCGGACACGCACTCCGTCCCGAACGAGGCCGCATGGAGCGACGGCAGATAGGCTTCCGCCTGAAAACTCCTCTTTGTCCCGAACGAGACGACGATGTCGCCATCCGGGCCTTCGACGGGGACGCCGGAATAGAAGGACAGCCAGCCGTCGCCAAGGGCCGGGCCTTCCGAGAGCACGATGGGCCGCCGGTCGTAGGCGTCGGTGTACATGCGCCACAGGCGGCAGCGCGCCGGGGCCATCTCGGTGCAGATGGTGACGATGCGGTGCACGTCGTCCATGTCCGCAATCTGCGGCAGGCCAAGCTGGTACGTTGCCCAGTAGGCCCCGGGGCCGTTTTCTTCGATGGCGGCGGCATAGCCGAACCGGCGCAGCGCCGCGTAGAGGCTTGCGGGCGTGCCCTTGATGCTGTGCCATGCGATGGCGTCGAGGATGAGGCCCGCCAGTTCCGCGTCCGTCCGGGCCGTTTCGCGGAAGTCGACGTGCAGTTGCCACGCGAGACGTTCCAGTTCCGCCGTGTTCAGGGGCGTCAGCCCGCCGGACGCCTCGGCCACCCGCCCGATGGGGGCGAGCATGCCGGGGACGGGACGCCCCGCGGTGAGCGCCAGCCGGTGCCACAGGAGCAGGCTGGGGACGCTGCGGACGACGCGGCGCAGGAGCGTTTCCAAGGCCGAGCCTGCCGCGCCGAACGCGGGGTCGTCCGCGAGGGCGGGCGTGAGCAGGCCCCGGACCTGCGGATCTCCGAGCCTAATCATGGGGCCGCCCGTCACGGCTCGCGACTGCCGTCGGCTTTACGGTGTCTACCCAGAAAGAAAGGGTGCGCTTAGTCATCTTCAATCCCCATAAATTGCAGGTCGAGCGATGTTTCGCGGGCGATCTGGCGCTGTTCCAGCTTTTGGTAGTGCGGGCTGGCCAGTTCCACGCGCTTGGCCCCGGCGCGTTCGAGCAGGCTGATGAGCCGGGTGGGGTTGATGTCCCGGCCCGGGGCGCTGCGCTGCCACACCCGGTATTCTTCAAGTGCCGCTTTAATGTTTTGCGTCACGCTGGCGGCCAGCGGGCCGTTGTCCCGGTGCAGCCACCAGCCGCCGGAGACGGCGTACTCGACGGGCTCAGGCGCGGCCACGATGACCGTGTCGGTAAGCGGGCGCACGCCGTCGGCGCTCAGGCGTTCCCGCACCAGTTCCAGCACGCTTTCTGGGGGCAGTTCGCCGCCGTCCATGACCGGGCGCACGTCCACGGTTCCGGGTACGGGCGCGTATACGGCCACGTCGGCGATGCCCTGATGGGCGGACAGGGCGTGGTAGCGGTAGGCCCCGGAAGGCCCGGCCACGGAAAAGCGTTCCGGGGCGAGCCGGATGCGGGCGCGGTAGCTGGCGTCGTCCTCGACGTCGGCCCCGAGCCGGGTGGTTTCGGTGTTGCGGACGGCGTCCACATAGGCGAGCGGGTCGACCAGCCTGTTGATCTGGCCGGGGACCAGCCCGTTGGCGTGCACTCCGGCCCGCAGGCAGGTTGCCGCTACGTCCACGGAGCGTTCCCCGGCGGGGATGGTTGCCGTCTCGTCCGTGGCGAAGGTCAGCCCCGTGTCGCCGTCCCCGGCGTTGGCCCGGGTGCCCTGCGGGATAAGCACGGACCAGCCCAGCGGTTCCGCCGTGCTGAACCGCAGCACAGTGCGGGACGGGCTGGCGGGCAGCCGGGCCGTATCCACCAGCGCGCCGATGAGGTCCTGATGCGGCCCTCGGGCGTGGGCCAGATACTGCTGGTTCCCTGTTTCGTTGATGAAGGCCGCCAGCAGGCTGATGATGTAGGCGTTGGACTGGAGGAACAGCCGCACCGGGTCGCCGGGATAGACGGTCTGGCCCGAGGCTTCCTCGTAGGCGGTAATGACCATCTCCTCGATGCCGGAGGGCGTCAGTTCCGAAAAATCCACGGCGGTGAAGTCGTCAAGCAGGCTCACAATGCCACCCCTTCCCTGAGCTTGAAGGTCACGACGGGCCGGAGTTGCCCGTCGAGGGTTTCAGCCCGCAAAAGCCGGATGCTCACCACCTCGGTGCGGGGTTCCTTTTCTTCGATGGCGTCCGTCAGTTCCGCAATCCGGAGCGCGGCCATCACCGGGGCCGGGGCGTCGATAGCGCCGCCGTGCGAGGCGAAACGCCGGTCCAGCGGGACGGAGTAGGCGAACGTGGTCAGGATCATCCGGATGTTCTGGACGATGGCGTCCAGCCCCGTGGCCCCGATGACGAGCGGGGCCGCCTCGCGCATGTCGACGACGGGCATCAGTGGTACTCCTTCAGGGCCAGCGTCAGGCCGATGGTGTGGACGCCGCCGGGGCCGCTGTTGCGCCAGTCCTGCGTCACGCTTTCGATGATGACCTTGCCCCAGTTGAGCCCCCCGAGGATGAGCCGGTTGACCTCGCCGCGCTTGCACATGGCCCCGAGGCTGTCGGCTTCCTGCATGGGATTGACGCCGAGGGCGGCGCTGAGGGTCATGGAAATGGAGAAGGTCCCCAGCTCCGGGGCGATGAATTCGACGCAGGGGAGCGCGCCCTGCACCTGATGCTCCTCGATGCGGGCCTTGCGTTCCCGGGTGACTTGCGACGGGGTGAACACCCGCGTGTCGGACACTTCAAAGACGACGTTGCCGAGGGTGCCTACCTTCATGATCAGCCCCCGACCGGCGAACCGGAGGTATCGGAGCCGCTCCTGACGTTGTCGTGAACGTGACTGCGAACTGATACGCTTCCCGCGACGATGTCATTGTCGGGGACGGTGATGCCGCCATTGCGTACGGTGAAGGAACCCTGCAGCTCACTGCTGGCAGCGCCACCGCTGTAGCCGGTTTGGATGAGGTTGCCAGCCAGCTCAATGCTTGGAGCCTTCAGGCTGATGCGGGTAAGGCTTTCGACGGATATGTCTTTTTCGGCCTTGAGCGAAACGCTCCCTCGGACGTTGGCGATGAGCTTATGTTGTACGCGGTCGTACCAGAGTTCCGTGCCGTCCTCGTAGCGGACATAGTCGAGCGGAGCTTCTTGGCCGGGGGAAGGCGTGTTCGCCGTGTAGTGCGCGCCTAGGATGACGCCTTGTTCCAGACCCTGCCCGGAAAACAGGCAGGCCACGGGTTCCCCGATGTCGGGCAGGGTCTGCGCCTTGTCCTTCAGCGTGCGACGCCCAAGGACGCGCAGGGGCATGGTCACCATGCCGTCCCCGTCCGGGAGCTGGACGCGGGCTGCTCCCGATGCCGGGTCCACGCCGGTTACGATGCCGAAGCGCAGGCTTGCTCCCCGGTTGGCTTCCAGCGCCGCTATCCGTCGTTCCTGTTGCGCGTAGTCGAATCCGCTCATGTTGCCCTCAATAGTCCAGCGTTCGGCGTAGCTCCACGCCGGTCGTATATTTGCCTTCGATTCTGTGGGTTGCCGTGGTGACGAAATACTTGCCGTCGAATTTACCGAAACCGTTCAGCGTCAGCGTACACCCGGCCACCACGCCGGGGTGCCCCATGATGTCGATCGAGCCGGTGTTTTCGGCTTCGTTCTTTTCCCGCAGGGCACTCTTGGCGAAGGTTTCCGCTTCGGCCTTCGACTCGACCTTCTGGTTGATGAGCGTTATTTTTTCCCGTTGCCCGTCAGCGCCGGGCTCACCGAAGGAATAGGAGTGCATTTCCCCTGATTCCGGGTCCATGTACTGGACGTCGCAGCCTGTGTAGGCCGTCCCTTCCGATTTTTCCTTGAACGACCACCGCGATGGGGAGAATTGGCCGCCGGTTCTGGAGATGGCGACGGCGGCGGCCCGGGCGTCACCGCGTTTTGCGGCCTCACAGACGAGCTTGCCGTCATGGACCTTGACGTTCACCCCCCGGGAGGAGGCCAGCCGCTGCAGGAAGGGCAGGTCGGATTCCTCGCGCTGGTCCTGCCGGTTGAACGGAAAGGCATCGGCATTGTAGAGCAGTTCAAGCCCGTTGCGCTGGGCGATTTCCCCGGCCACGGCCTGCAGGGAATAGCCTTCCCATGCCTGCGTTTTTTTCGTCTCCCGCAGTCCGTCCGTGAGGGCGGCGGACACGGCCTTGATGCTGACCTTGGTCGACGGGCCGGAGTATTCCACCTCGTCGACCTTGAACGAGCCGCAGTTCAGGGAGGCGTCCTGTCCGGGGCCGAACCAGTCCGTGCACAGGATACGCATGGACACCTCGGTCCCTTTCTTGGGAGCCCACTCCCCGAGCCACTTGCCGTCGCGGTCGTGCAGATCGAGACGTACCTCATCGGCCTTGCCCGCGGCGTTGTCGGTGTAGGTTGCGGACAGGAGCGAGGGGGCGAGCGCGTCCGTGGCGTCATGGCCGCCGATGGTGACGGCGAGCCTCACGCGCCGGGCGTGCTCCTGCTCTTGTTTCCCGTTGGTTACATCCACGGCGGAAGGACCTCCTCCGCTGCGAAACGGCGAAGCATACGGCCGCGAGCAAGTCGCGTCCGTGCCGTTTCTGCGCTATCCGTTCGCCGCTGCTCGCGACTGCCGTCGGCTTTAAGGTTGGTTACATCCACGGCGGAAGCTCCATGTTGATTTCCGGTTTTTTGACGCCGTCGGGCACGTTCAGCCGGACCCCGGCGGGGAACTCAAGCATATCCATATGTTCGATGTTGGCGGCGATGAGCCTGTCCATGAGGTGTTCATCGCCCCACAGCCGGAGAGCGATGGCATCCCAGCAGTCACCTTGTTGCGTTATGTATTCAGTTGCCATAAGCCAACCTCCTCTGATCTCCGACGATGTTGCCGAGCATGCGGGCAATCCGTTCCTCAATGGCGGAAGCGCGGCTGTCGATGCTGCGCAGCAGCGCGTCGCCCATGTCCGCAGCAGGGATGCCGTTGAGGGTGACGGGCATGGAAAAATACAGATTGACTGGTTGCTGGGCGGATGGGGACGCCGTGTTCCCGGCGGGAGCCGTCCGCCGTGCCTCCCCAGACGCGGCGTATTCCGGAACCCGGGAAGAGGCCGGGGCTGTCCGGGCCTGCCCGGGGAGCTTGGCCTGTGCCGGTTTGGCCATAGCTTCAGAGAGGGCGGGTTTCGTCGGCCCGATGAAGGGGGTCCCCGCGGCTGCGGGCTGGAGCGCGGCCTGTTCGGGATTGGAGCCGAACGTGAAGAAATCTCCCACGCTTTCCCAGAACCCGGTCTCTTGTTTGGAGGCGGTGTCCTTGCCGGGATAGGCCGCCTTGGCCCCTTCCACAGCTGCCTTGGCGGATTGCGGCTCTTCATCGTCTCCAAATCCGAATGCGCCCTTGATATCCTTGTAGATGCCCTTGACCGTCTCAACGGGCTTCATGGCCATCGCCTTGACGCCCTCCACCAGTGTGTCGATGAGCTTGGCTCCGGCGTCGTACAGCGACATGCCGTTCCAGAGGTCAGAGATGAACGTCAGTGTGCCGGTAAACGCGGCTTCAACCAGTTCAAGGATGGGGCACACGGTTTTCAAACCGGACCAGACGGTGTCCACGACGGCCCGGAATCCTTCGAATTTGTTGTAGGCCCAGACGAGCCCCGCTCCGAGCGCAGCGATGCCCACGATGATCAGCCCGATGGGATTGGCTGTGAGTGCCGCGTTCCAGAGCCACTGTGCGGCGGTGATGATTTTGATTTTGGCGGCGCTGGCCAGAGCGACTGCCGCGTGGGCCTTTTGCGCCACGGTTGTCGCGATGACGGATGGGCGCAGTGCAGCGAAGATGCCCTTGGCGATCTGCCAGCCGTCCGAGAGGACGGTCGCCGCGTAGCCGCCCGCCAGCGCGGATACCTTGAGTCCAACCAGTGCGATGCCGACGAGCATGACCCCCTGCGTGACGCCGGGAAACGCTTCCGCTAAGGCCCGGACAGGCTTGATGACGGAGGTGACATACTCGGCGGCTGAGGCAAGGGGCGGCAGGAGCACACTGCCGATGGTGATGGCGAGGATTTGTCCGGAGGCCGCCAGCCGATCCAGAGCGCCCTGCGTCGTCTCCGAGCGGGTTTTGAACTCGGCGAGCTGGGAGCCTTTGGCTTCTTCGGAGTTGGCCAGCGCGAAAATCTCACGCAGTTTGTTGGGATTGTTGATGAGCGGGGCCAATGAGGCGAGCGATTCCGTGCCGAACAGTTCCTTGGCGATGCCAGCCTGTTCCGCTTCTGGCATTTTCTTGATGGCTCCGAGTACCGTGAGCAGGGTGTTTTCCGCTTCCTTGCCGCCTTTTTTCATGCCTTCCGCTATGGCTCCGACATTGCGAAACCCCAACTGCTTCATGGTCTCTTTCTGAGCCTTGGTCATGGCGTTGCCTTGGCTCAAGGTCAGCAGGAAGTTCTTCATGGCCGTCCCGGCGGTTTCCTTGTTTTCCGAGGTTGAAACCAACGCGGCGGCCAAGCCTACGATGGACTTTTCGGAAAACCCCGCCATTTTTCCCACCGCGCCCATCCGGGCTACGACTGAGGATGTGTCCGCAGCTGTGGCGTTCATTTTTGAGGCCACATAGTTCATAGCATCGCCCATGCCGCGGGTCTGCTCCGCCGTGAGCTCCATGCGCGACTGGTAGGTAGCAAGGCGCTCCCCGGCTTCCTCGGCGGTGATGCCGTAAGCTACGGACATTTCGGCGGCGTCGTTGAGGAATCTCTTTATTTTTTCGGGATCAAGATTACCGTCTGCATCGTTGGCCACACCAGCCTCGGCAGCGGCAGCGGCTATCTTGGTGACTTCGTTCGGGCCGAGCCCCGTCCGTTCCGAAACGGAGAAGATGTCCTGCTTAATCCGTTTTTCGTCGTCATCCTTGGCAAAATTGGCCACCTTTTTGAGGTCGGCCCAGTTGCTTTCGTAGTCGATGGCAAGCTTGACCGGGGCGACCACCGCGGCGGCCGTAGCCACCGTCCCCATGATCTGCCCGTGGTACTCTTGCCGTTTGGCTTGGTTGGCCAGCATTTTCTGCTGGCGCCCGAGAGCGGCTTCGGTGCGCCCGATGGCCGCTGCCGTTTCGGATTGTGCCTTCGCCATGTTCTCGACGGTGACGCCGTATTTTTTTGCCGCCCGTTCCGCGCTTTTGAAAGCCCGCTCGGAGGCTTGCACTTGCCCGATCAGCTTGGTTCTGGTCTCGGGGAGGAGTGGTCCAGCATTGAGACGGGCACGAGCCGCTTCAAGTTCCGCGCTGGCTTTAACCAGTGCCCCTGATTTCTGGGAAACGGTCTGTAGGCCTTTAAGATCAGACTTGAGCCCTTTGACGCGGGAGGAAACCGTGGTAAAGGCGGAAGCGACGGAGGCCCCTACCGCGGCCCCCACAGCAAACGTCACGCCAAAAGAAGTGCCCATGAAAACCTACCAAGAGTTGATGCCCAAACAGTATGCAAGCTGGTGGCCGCTGTTCGTTCCCGTTGCGGCCATAGCCGCCTGTATCGATAAATGGTTCCTCGATGCCACAAGCTGGCCGGAGGCGGCGGGGCACAGCGTTTTTGCCGGGCTCTGCTTCATGGCCCTTGTGTACGCGGGAAAGGCCGTGCGGCCCTTCCCTTGGGTGATTCCCGTGGCCGCCGCCGTGACCTGCGCCCGGAAGTGGTTCTTCGACGCCCCGACATGGACGGCGGCGCTGGACGCCGGGCTGGTCACGGCCTTTGTGCTGCTGGTCGTCCTCCATCTGATGAAAGGGGCACGCTAGGCGGAGAGCCGTTTTTCCAGCTCGCAGGCCGTGTCCAGCCAAGCCTCGGCTTCGTCAGGCGTCAGTGCCAGCACATCCCGCAGGGGCCACCGGGTCAGCCGGGACAGGCTCACCACCAGCATCCGCAGCCCTTTCTCCAGTGTCCCGTCCGGGTCTTTTCTGGCCCCGAAACGTGAGGAGCTGGTCCTGTAGCCGCTCATAATCCTCCATATCCAGTTCGCGCAGATCTTCAGGGCGCAGCCCGGTGAGGGCGGCGACGAGCGTGGCCTCTTCGTCGAGCCCGCCGTTTTTTATGGGGTAGTCCAGCATGTCGCCCACGGTGGGGCGGCGCATGGTGATGGAGGACAGGGTGCGGTCGGAAAGCTGCGCCGGATACCGGAGCGCGATTTTCGCGGTCTTTTCCATTGGGTTACTCCATGCCGAGGTCGCCACGGACTTGGGCGAGGTAATCGGTTCCGGCGATGGTGCAGATGAAGTTCAGCTTGTCGATCTCCACCAGTTCCTTGCCGCCCTGCGAAAGCTTGAGGTAGTTGACCTCGAGCTCGGTTTCCGAATCCATTTTCTTGCCCGGTTCGGCCTTGCCGACGCCGAATTTTTTGGGGACGGTGCGGGCTACCAGCTTCACGGCGTCGGTGCCGAACTCGCCGTTCCCGGCGTCGAACTTCTGCACGCTGGCCCGGACGTCGAGCTGGTGCGTTTTCGGCGCGAGCAGGGTGACAGCGTTCTCGTTCACCGTATTCCATTTCAATTTCAGGCTGATGGCCTTGAAGTGCCCGATGACGGGCGTGTCCAGTTCCCCGGCGATGCCGAGCCCGCTCATGGACTCGGTGACGTATTCGAGGCTCGGCAGCTCGATGTCGGCCACGCCGAGCAGGGCGGAGCTGCCTTCCATATAGACTTTGGCGTTGATGAGCTTGTCGGGGATGACGTTTGCGGAGGGAAGGTTCATGGCGTCTCCTTACTCGGCGAAAAGGTTGGTCAGATACGACGGGTCGTATTCTAGCGTGAAGCGGATTTCCCGGGCCGGGGGCGGGGGCGCGATGAAGACGTGGAACCGGGCGATGCCGTCGATGAGGTCGGTGCTCGGGTTTTCCCCGGCGAGGAAGGCCACCTTGCCGCCGAGGATGTATTCCCGGGCCGCGAGGCCGTTGAGCCAGAGGTTGAACGAGTCGCAGATCTGCTCGATGAACCGGCGGCGCAGGGGCGAGTCGGTGAACTGCCACGCGGTCAGTACCAGCGTGTTGCCGATGTAGTTGAACATGCGGCGTACCGGGATGAAGGTGTCCTTCACGTCGGTAACGGCGGGGTAGGCGGCGGTGCGGTTGCCCCAGACGGTCATCTGGCCGGTAAAGTTGAGCCCGGTGACGATGCCCTGCCCGTTGAGGTAGGCGGCCTCGGAGGGGGTGAGGGCCAGTTCCCTGCCCGCGTGGGTCAGGCCGTTGCAGAGCATCCGGCGGTTGGACGGCGACCAGTAGGGCACGCCCTCGTTGTCGGCGTCGCGGCTGGCGACCGTTGCGGCCAGATGCACGGAGCCGTGCTCGACGGCGTTGCCGAAGACCGGCGAGCCGAAGAAGATCTGCAGGGCCGGGTCGGTGAGGTTGTTGTCCTTCACCCATGCCGGGACGTCGGTATATTTGGCCACGCTGGACGGGACATCGACAAGGCCGGTCGCCTTGAAGTGGCCGTTGATGTTCGCGGCCTTCGCGCCGATGACCACGGCCACCGCCGGGTCGTCGGAGAAGCCGGGGGCCAGAAGCTGGCCGGGGACCAACCCGAAGCGGGGAAAGACTTCCTCCACCAGTTCCAGCCCGGTGCGGCTTCCGGTGGAAACGTCGATGCCGCCGATGACGTCGGCCTTCGTGACCTTGGAGACGTCGGACTTGGCCGGGGTTTCGCCTTGTGCGGGCGCGGTGTGCTTCGCCGGGTCAAAGACGTTGATGCAGACGATGGGGGCCACCCCGTAGCGCGACAGGTAGACGCTGGCGGCCTCGTGCAGCGTGAAGCCGGTTTCGTCCTCGCCGGGCGCGCCGAGCTGGGCCGTGAATTCCGCCATTGAGAAGATGAGCAGCGGTTTGTTGACGGGCCGTTCCGTGCCTTCGGGCAGGTTGTGGACCGGGGCCGTGCCGATGATGACCGGGAGGGAGACGTCCACGCGCACCGGCGCGACGATGCCGGTGGCGGCTTCTTCCCAGTAGACGCCGTGATTGTACATGGTTACCCCTTGATGTGGTTGCGCTTCACGCGTTCGTGGGTCGTGAAGAAGCCTTTCTTTTCCCGCATGCCGCGCAGGGCCTCACCCGCCTTGTCCAGCGGGAGGAAACAGGCTTTCACGTCAGGATCGGCAAACAGCTTTCCAAGGTGGCTGGGAATGCCTCCCTGGAACACACTGCCATACATGAGCAGTACAGGCTGGCGGAATGTCGGCCCGAGGTAGATGAGCGTTTCAGGGAGTGGAGGAGTCGCTTTCGTCTTCTTTTCCGTATCCATAGTTTTTCCTTTTATTCCCAGCCCTTCATAGTCCATTGCGACAGCATGACAGCCTGAAGGAAGGGCCTTGGTTTCGTTTCGGCCTTTTCCCATGCCAGCAGCCGTCCCCGGTGATCGGGCACGAGCTGGAAGCGCCGTTCCAGCGGCGTTTCCCGGCAGGCTCCGAGTACGCGGGTGATGCCGGACATAAGGATTGCCAAGTCTTGTTCCGCGCCCTCGGCGTCTCCCGGTTCCGGGTTGTAGACGCAGCAGATGAGCGCGATGACGGCGGTTTCTCCTCCCTCTTCATGATAACCGTTCACGGGTACGAGGATGATGCCGGGAAAGGGTTTCCAGCCATTTTCGGGCGGAGGCAGGTCTCCGATAAAGACTTGTACGGGCTGTATAGTGTCGCCTTTGGCGGTCTGGCCGAGCAGGTGCAGATCGGCAAGGCCGTCCGTCAGATAGGTTTTCAGGGCGGGTAGGATGTGCGGGTTCATTTCGCGGCCTCCAGAGCCAGCGTCCGTTGAACGTGACTGGCCAGCACGACAGGCAAGCAATCATCAATTTCTCTCATGCACAGTTCCCAGACTCGGTACGATGCCACGTGATATTGAATTGTTGGCCCATATAACTCTCGAATAATTTCTTTTTGATAGGTTCTCTTTGAGTTGGATACCTTCCAGTACTTCACGCCCATATGTCCGCCCTGCATTATTGCGATGAACGGAAGGCTCGCGCCTTCAATGCGACTTCTTCCGTCGCGTCGTTCTCCCTTGCGCAAGGCAAAGGTGAAATCCGGCCATTCCTGTGGGCGTTTCCCCGGGCGTGCCGTTACAGCCTTCTCTTCGACATCGTAGTGAATGAGCGGCTGCGCTTTGCTGCGCACTGTAATGCTCCCAGAGACCGTCCCGCCTCGGCTTATCGGTTTTCCAAGAAGAACCGCTCTCTTAAGAGCCTTTTGGGGAAGTGGAATCTCTCCAATGAGATACTCAACAAGGACATCCCGTACATGCTGCATCGTCTCGGCAATAGCCGGATACATGGCCTTCTGGATGCCGTAGGGCACGCCCTTGAGCTGGCGCAACGCCCGCGAAAAATCCTCGTCACTGATGCCGATCTCGATCATGCTCAGGTTCCATTCCGATAAAGGTTCACCCGGATCAGCCCGTGTTGATCCACGGCATCGTCGACGGTCCAGAGGGTGCCGTCGATCCGCATGTCTTGCCGGGGACGGGGGAGTGGGACAGCCCCTTCCCCGGTGGACGGCACATGCAGCGCGCGGCGTAGCTGGTGCACGCCCCACGTTTCCACGTTGCTTTCATAGCGCCCTTCTGCGGGGGCCACGGCGTCATCCCAGATGCCGACGGTGTCGAGGCCGTCCACGTTCATGGGGACGCCGAACTCGGCGGGGTTCAGGAAGGCATGCCGCACGTCGAAGGCGAGGGCTTCTTCAAAAAAATTCCGGTTCATGGAGTCCCCCTGACAAGCGACTTTACGTCCGCCTTGATTTCACGCAGGTCCAGCGACACGGCGTCCATCGTTGCTTCGGTTTTGGCTAGACGGCGCTCGTGGTCGTCCGTGCGGTCGCGCAGGGTCGTGAACATGCCCTCGTGCCGGGCCTACGTGTTTTCGAGGCTCGACAGGCGCTCGTCCATTCGTCCGATGTAGATCGCGCTGGTGACGGCGGAGGAGCCGATGCCGACAAGGATGGCGACAAGCAGCGGTATGACAACCGACTGGATATACTTCATGATCAGATACTCTCTGCCTGTTCGATCCACAGTTGCAGCTCCCCGGCCTCCTGAGCCGGGAGGTGAACCCATTCCCCGGTTACGGTCTTCCATTGTCCGGCCTCCCTGTATGCCCATCCGTCAGTCACGAGGGCTCCCGGCGTCGCTGGAGCCGGGGGCAGGGCGCTTGTCCGTCCCGCCACGGCGTTGCAGCCACTGGTCAGCAGGGCCAGAGCGCACAGCGCGAGTGCGAGCTTGGCGGCGGTAGTCCCGAAAACCTTCAAGGAACAGTTGAAGGATGCGGACAAGCGCGGCCCAGACATCACTTGCCGCCATTGGCCGTGTCGTCGGCGTTCTTGGCCTTGCCCTTGTTGCAACCGATCCAGTTGAGCAGGCCGTACACGAGGCGGTAGAGCGCGCGGGACTGTTCCGTGGGCGCGGGCAGGAACACGCAGATAAACGCGCATACGCCGGACAGGGCGGCCAGCCCCTGCGCGAAGACGCCGGATTGGGTATCCAGCAATGCCGAAAAATCCATGATGGCCTCCTACACGGCGCGGGTCATCCAGCCCGCGAGGAATTTGCGCTGCGAGAAGCTGCTCGCGGCGATGTCGAGGTATTTCTTGCCCTGCGCGGCGTTCAGCGCGTGGACCACGTCCCTTTCGGCGCGGTATTCAAGCACCAGCGCGAGGGCCTTGACGGTCTTCGGCCCCACGGCCCCGTCTTCGTCGAGGTCGTCAAAGAGCCGCTGTTCCTTGCCGTTGCGCCGGACGTAGTTCATGGCGTTGCACACGCGCTGGAGGAGCTTGCCGGAACCGCCCCGGCCCAGATTGACGGCCTGTTCGAACAGTTCGTTGGCCACCAGTTGCGGCCAGCGGGCAAGGCCCATCTTGTCCCACCACTGGACCCGGTAGAACGCCGTGACGAGGTCCTCCAGATTGGGAAGGGTGGTCAGGTGGCGCGAGAAGGCGAGGCTGCCCTGCTGGAAAGAGGGGTGCGCCTTGGCCGCGTCGATGAAATGCCAGCCCGGCCAGTCCGGGAAGAACGCCCGGGCGATGCCCGCATACGTCTCCCCGCCCTTGTCGCCGGGGACGTTGCACCAGTCGCCCTCGAACGTGCGGACAGGGTTGTAGGCGATGTTGAAGTCGGCGCTCATTGAGTGCCCTCCCCGGCGCTTTCGGGAGTCGCCTCTGGAGTGTCGGCGTCCCCGCAGGGGGCCGCGTTTTCGTCGGGAACTATCCCTTTTCTCTGCCCTCTCTTTTGGGCCTGCGCGGGCACGGGGGCCGTGACATGCAGCGGCGTGGCGTAGCCCTCACGGATGAGCGCGTCGGCCTTGTCCGCGTCCAGCGTGACCGCTTCTCCGGGAAGGAAGAGATGCTCGCCGTTATCAAGGGTGACGTGCAGGCGCACGTCCTTGGCCGTCTCGCCCATCACGCCACCGCCTTGATGAGCACGGTCGCGCCGGGCTGCTTGGGCCACGGCAGGGGGCGGGACTCGGCGATGGTGAAGATGCCGGAGGGGTCGCCCTGCTTGAACTGCTTGGAGAAGATTTCCACGGGGCCGGTGCAGTCCACGTCCATCGGCTGGCCGAACTCCATGACATTCTCGGCGTCGGATGCGGCTAACAGGGCATATTCGGGCGCGAGGTAGTATTGGACCTTGCCTTCGATGTCCTTGTAGGTGCCGGTCACCAGCCAGATGCGCAGGCCGTTCCAGATGCCCTTGAACTTGCTCTGGATGCTCGGGGAGAGCTGGCCGATGTTGATGTTGTTGCGGTCAAGGTCGTCGCGGACGTCGGGGTGCTTCCTGAAGGCGGCCCATGCCTTGCGGCCAAGGTAGAGGTCGGTCGCGCCGAGGTTGGCCTCCTCCTGAATCATTTCGTCGTAAGTCTGGAGGGAGTCCTGCAGGTCGGAGTTCTCGCCGGTCCATTGGGCCGCGCCTTCGAGCACGACGGTGTGGGCCTGCGGACGCCGGAAGTCGACGGTGAACGTCTTGACCACCTTGCCTTCCACGGCGTCGAAGAGGTCGATCTTGCCGTGGACGATGGCCTGCGCGCACATGATCTCGACCATAGTGTCAATGTCGGCGCGGTGATCGTCCATATCCTCGGCAATGGCGCGTTCCACGGGGTTCACGTTGAGGTCGTAGGGCGCCTGGCCTCCGGCGTGCTTGAGCAGGTCGGCGGCATTGAACAGGCGTTTCGGACGGAAGCGCGGGGCCTTGACCGCGAACGCGGCACCCTCGCGCCCGCTGCGCATGGTGCCCCCGGCGGCGTTGGTGATGGAGGGGAGCATGGAGACGCCTCGGGAAACGACGTGCAGCTCGAACAGCTCGGTGGCCTTGGGGGACTGACGGCGGAACATATTGCCGAAAATATCGTATTTGACCGGGCGCTTGTTGATGACGCCGGTGAGGACGCGGGAATCGAAGTAGTCGATGTCGGCCATTGGTTTCTCCTTATGCATCTCCGGCGAAGACGCCGACCTTGCGAAGTTCGGTGAGGGCCGCCTGCTGATCGGCGGCTGAAACGCCGTCGTCCCAGATAAGCTCGGAGGCGATGACGGCGGCGTGGACATAGACGAGCGCGTAGGCGTCGCCCTCGGCGGGGATGGCGACGTCTTCGGCCAGCACGCCGATCAGGGCGGCGATTTCGCCTTCCCCGGGTTTGGCATAGGCCCCCACGGTCGTGGTGGAGGTGGCCGTGACGGTCTTTGCGGCGATGACGGTCCCGGCGAGCAGGGTCTGGGCGGTTCCGGCGCTCGAAAGCACGATGCGCTGCGTGACGACGGGGTGGTCCTTCAGGAAGACCCGGCGCTTGTACGATGCGATTTCCTGCATGGTAGGCTCCTTACAGGGATGCGATGCGGTCGATGGTTGAGGCCATGCCGTCGCTCTTGAGCCCGGCGCTGGTGTTGAGGGGGCCGGGCGTCTGGGCAGTAAGGTGGGCGAGGATGGCCTGTTGCGCCGGGGTTCCGGCGGCCTGCCCGGAAGCGGGTGCGGGGGACGGGAGCAACGCCCCGAGCGCCTGAAGCTGCCCGGAGGTGATGCCGGCGGCGGCCAGCGTTTCCACGCGCTGGGCGGCTTCGGCCCCGGCAACCGCCGCGAACAGGGCCATGCGGTTGTCGAGGGCGGCCTGCACAGCCTGCTGCTGTTGCGTTTCCATTGCGGCGTTCGCTTCGGCGGCCCCCTGTTTCTTGGCGTCCGCTTCGATCTGCGCCAGCAGTTCGGGATGGCTGGACGCGAGTTCTATGCGATCCATAGGTTTCTCCTTGGTGGTGTTGATGAGCGCGATGAGCGCGTCCATGCCGGGCACGATGCCCGTGACGAGGCCCAGCTCGTGGGCGCGGGATGCCAGAAAGACCTGCCCGTCGCCCCATGTCTCCGGGGCGGATGCATCGACCGGCATGTGCGCGGCGACGTCGGCCCGGAACATCGCGTGCAGTTCGTTGATGGGTTGCTGTAGGTAAGCTTTGACCTCATCGGTCAGCGGCTCGGCGTCGTTGCCCGCGGCCTTCCATGCGCCGCCGGTAAGGTGGGTGACGCGGACGCCGTATTTCTCGAGGAAGCCGGACCAGTCCATATGCCGACAGATGACGCCGATGCTGCCGACGGTGGCCGTGGCCGGGGCATAGACGCGCCCGGTGGCCGCCGCGAGGTAGTAGGCGGCGGAGGCGCACAGGCCGTCGGCGTAAGCGTACACGGGCTTCGCGGTTTGCGCGGCCAGCCACGCCGCCAGCTCAGGGACGCCGGAGGCCACGCCGCCCGGCGAGTTGAAGCGGAGCAGCAGCGCGGAGGCGGATCTGTCCCGCATGGCCAGCGAGACGGCGGCCTTGATGGTGTCGTGGCCGACGGCGTCCCACTCGGGATCGCCGTAACGGTGGATGGTGCCGGAAATGTCGATGACCGCCACGCCTTCCCGCACGGCGTAGAGGAGGGGGCCGCCGCCATGAGAGGCGATGGCGGCGGCCCGGGGTGCGGGTGCGGTGTCCTTGCCGTTGGAGGAGGCAAGCATGGCGTCGAGGGACGACAGGGCGTCGGGCGTGATGGCCCAGAGGCGTTCAGTCATCAGTTCGGCAAAAAGGGGATGAAGTTCAGGCATGTCACTGCACCTTTTCCGTGGTGGGGTCCGCGAACAGCGAGCTTTCGCGCTTGCGCTGCTTCACGACGCTGTCCAGATCGCGCCCGCGTTCGGCGAGGGCTTCCCGGCGGGTCTTGAGGCCGTAGTCGATTTCCTTGCACACGGCGTTGACCTCCTTCACGGGGTCGACATAGCCCCGGGCCGGGCCGATCCACAGTGCGGAGGAATAGAGGCGAGGGGCGTCGTAAAAGTCCGGGGCCTTGGCCGGGAATTGCAGCTTGCCGCGCAGCCACGCTTCCTCGATGACCATCTGGAAAATGGGCTGGCAGTAGTGCGATACGAGCCACTGGCGGTAGAGCGTGAAGACCTTCCACGCCTCGAGCATGGCGGCGCGGGCGGAAGAGTAGTTGGTCTGGGAGAAGTCCTTGGTGATGACCTCGTAGGGCATGTCCACGGAGGCGGCCATGCTGCGCAGGACGAAGCGGCAGAACTGCTCGAAGTTTGGGGACGGGCTCGAGGTTTCGAGCATGTGCGGCCTTTCGTTGGGGTTGCCGTACATGATGGTGCCGGACTCGACGCTCTGGTAGTAGCGGGGCGGCTCGGAGGCGCTTTTCCTGCGGGCGTGGACGTAGTCGGGGAGGATGTTGTTGCCTTCGTCCAGCTCGATGAACATGGTGAGGCTCGAGGTGATGACCTGCGAGAGCAGCTCGTTGTCAAGGGAGTCGGAGAGGTGCCGGAACAGGTTCATGCCCGGGGAGAGCACCGGCACGCCGCGTTCCTGCTCCTCATCAATGTGGCGGAATAGATGGAACACGCCGGGCCGGTGCCCAAGCCTCGCGGGGATGCGGGTGAAGTCCCGCGAGGTCAGGCTGGAGGGGGAGACGAAGCTCCCCAGAGAAGCCGGGGGCGGGGTGGCGAGCCAGTAGGCCGAGGGGGAGCCTGCCGCATCGTACTCAATCCCGTCCCGGATGGAGGGCGAAAAGCGTTTGTCAGAGGGCGTCATGAGCCGCGTCGGGTGGACGGCCTGGATGGCGAGGGAGAGCGGGCGCAACGGGTCACAGGCCATGACCGGGACATGCAGCAGCTCGCCCTGTCGGAGCATGGACCGGAGGCCGAGGTATTGCAGATCGCCGAAGTGCATCATGCCGCGCACGTCAGCCGTCGGCACCCAGTCTTCCCAGACGCGTTCGATGGCGTCTTGCAGCTCCAAGGCTTCCTGTTCGGAGATGCCGAGGCGTTCCCAGTCGAGATCGGATTGCGGCTGCAATCCCTGCCCCACGGCGTTGGTCGTGATGGCGTTGACGGCGCTGGAGGCCGCCCAGTCGTTCGCCGTGAGGTCGGCAGAACGGCTCTGGATGAGCGCACGCTCCTGCGCGGCGTTCTCCGTGGTGGCGACGCCGGGCACGCGGTAGCCGGACATGCCGCCCCGGAACGACCCGGCGTTCCGCGAAGGGCGGGGCATCGGGCTGGCGGTGCCCAAGGGGGAAGCCATCTGCGCTTCGGCCTGTCCCGTGGGCGCGGAGCGGGCAAGCTTGCGGGGGGTGCGTATCGTCCTCATCGGATGACCACCCCCTGCACACGGACCGGGCCACGCGAGGCCCCGCCCAGCGTATCGACGATGCCCGAGAAAAATGCGATCTCGCGGTTGATCTCGCCAAGGTCATAGCGGGTGAGGCTTCGCGTGCCGACGGTATAGCTCTTGCCGACCGCGGCGTAACGCTTGGCGGTCTTCCAGACTTGCAGCTCGGACTGCGCTTCGGAGAGGGTGTACCCCCGGTAGGTGCGGGCATTCATAGCCTCGCAATCTAGCCGTTTCCAATTGCGGTGTCGTGCCGAATATGGGGAATGTGGGGAATATGGGGAATAAAACGCGAAAAAAGATTGACTCAAGCGGTAACGTGTACCCAATATAGGACACAAAGAGGGCGCCATAAAACGGATTCACGCGATTTACTGCCCAAATCGTTCATGGGGCAAGGGCTCTATGCGTTCAGAACAAATCTGTCGAGCGTTCGGGGCACCCCGGTCTCGGTAAGAAGGAGGAGACATGGTTCTTGAAGGATTAACCCCCGGTGATGAGCTTGATAACGACCAATTGTGTGCGAAGTTCATGTGCTCGCCGCAAGGGGGAATGCGATACTCAAAGAGGACGGAATCCCTTGTATTGGTCTCCAACCATGTAAAATCCCTCTATGACGATAGATGGATTGGAAACGTATTGCATTATACAGGCATGGGAACCATAGGGGACCAAAGCCTAGAGTTTATGCAAAACAAAACACTGTATCTGTCCAACGAAAACGGTGTTGCCGTTTACCTTTTCGAAGTATTCCAAGAAAAGCGCTACACCTACACAGGAAGAGTGTACCTCAGCGCGCAACCTTACCAAGAAATTCAAGAAGATGTTGAGGGAAGAGAACGTAAGGTCTGGATTTTTCCTCTCAAGCTCCTGAATGCAGCACCACCGGTCAAGGCGGCTATTTTAGAGCAGCTTGCCCAGCATAAAGCGAAGCAGGCGAAAAAGTTGTCTGTTGCGGAACTGCGCAAACGTGTGCAGTCGGCCCCCAAGATACCGGGTTCTCAAAGAACAAAGACGGTTGTCTTTCAGCGGAACCCGTATGTTTGTGAGCTCGCCCAGCGTAGAGCCAACGGCGTGTGCCAACTGTGTAGCCAGCCGGCGCCGTTTTCACGGAAAGACCATTCACCGTATTTGGAAGTACACCACGTGATATGGCTCTCCGCAGGGGGAGAGGATAGTTTGTCCAATACCGTTGCCCTTTGTCCGAATTGCCATCGAAAGATGCATGTCCTTGCCCGGAAAGAGGATGTTGAACAGCTTCAACAAAAAGCTCAAGAGCCTTACACAGAGTAATCGCTACGGCACGCTGACACACTCTCAGCGTGCCGTTTTTTCTAGGCATAGAAACGCATCAGGTGAGGGCCGCTTGCTGTTTTCCCCAATATCGGGCCATCACCGCCAGCCCGCGGAGGCGGTTTTCCTCAAGCTCGGCTTCCGTGGGCACCTTGAAAGCCGTATCGGACACGCAGGAGCGCTGCGCCGGGAGCGCCGGTTTCGGGGCGCTCGTTTGGGGCCTGTCGTTTTTTTGGGGCTTGGCGGCGTTGGCGAACCACTTTCGGAGAAAGAGCAGGACGTTTCGGATGGCCTGCCCGCGCAGTACGCACCAGTTCCGGGCTCTGGCGAGCTGCTTGCCATAGTCCACTTCCGGGAAATCCCGCTGGAGGATGCGGGCCACCTCGTCGGAGACGACCAGCGGGGCGGGGCTGCTCTCCGGGGCCTTCGCGGGCGCGCCTTCCACAGGCGCAGCGCCCGCTGATATCTTGTCTTTTTCTTTTATCTTATATCGTGAGGATACCGATACCGTATCAACACCGTAGGCGTTCGGCCTCGGAGGACGCGGGCCGGAGTCTTCCATGATGTGTGGGTAGCGTTCGATGATGGCCTTGCGGATGGTATCCGACTCGACCTTGGCGAGCTGGCCGCGCATGGCCGCCACCATCTTCGGCGAGGACGTGCACTGGTGCCGGATGTAGCTGGCGAGCCACACCTCGCCGCCGTCGATGACGGCCTTGCCGTCCCGCCGGAAGCGTTCCAGCGCGGCGTCCACGTCCGGGCCGGGGCAGGCGGTCTGGAAGGCGATCATGCGCCGGGACGCCTGAAACACGCCCACGAGGTTGGTGTGGGCGCTGGAAAACAGGTGGATGTAGACGAGCTTTTCGGTCGCGCTCAGGGACTCCACATACGGGTCCGTCCAGTACCGTTGGTCAATCGAGCGGAGGGCCATCACTCCACCTCCTTGGGGCAGAGGGTGGAGCGGACGTTGTCCAGATTGGTGGTCAGCTCGTCGAGGGCGACGATCATCCCTTCGCAGCCGACGAAATCCTTGCGCGCGTCATTCAACAGGCGCAGATGCTCGGAAACCATTATGGCGAGAAAATAGGCGTCGTCGAGATCGAGGCGGATCAGCCGAAACGTTTCTTGAGACTTGAGGACAGGGGGAGTGAAGGGGAGTTCCTTGCGCATTACGCCACCTCCTTTGACCACTCGCAACGGCGGGAAAGAAGCGTGGCGAGGCAAGCTCGTCCACGCCCGCCGTGCTCGTTCAAAGCGCCGCACGCGGCGCGACTGCCGTCGGCTTCAATGGTCAGGGAGGTGCCGCACAAGGTCCAGCGCACGCGGCGCTGATAGGCGAGGGGAAGGGACTGGAGGGAGGCAGCCGCGGCATACTCCCCAAAACGGAGGAGCTTGGAAATCAGCAGCTGCAACGGCAGACGACCGGCGCACAGGCCGGGGCGGGAAAGGCTCACGATAGCCGACATAATGTACCTCTGGCGAAGGTTCTTATTCGGAGCTTGCAAAATACAAAAACTCCGGGTGCTAAGAACTGTCGCCAGACAGCGGGCGTATTCCCTCAAGAAGAGGTCTTTTATTAGCCCACACCCGGAGTCGAATCTCCGATAAACCCTTTTCATCCACCGCTATCGTAATTCGGTTGGATGTCGGGCACAAAAAAGCCGCGTTTGGGAGACGGACGCGACGCCGTCT
>ENA-UEQE01000709-UEQE01000709.1-human-gut-metagenome-genome-assembly--contig:-NODE-709-length-29081-cov-8.037478_pt1 | contig 29081 bp, 35 predicted proteins | sample MGYA00242934_ERZ507935 | MGnify/ENA primary metagenome ERZ507935 (study PRJEB26167, sample SAMN06115423) | human gut metagenome | host: Homo sapiens | place: China:Anhui | collected 2015-03-30 | study... | reverse complement strand
AAATTGCACAGCGCGCTCATGGAACTCAAAAAATATCAAGAAGCCGACAAGGACGGTCGGCTGGTGGTGCTGCCGTGTCAATCCGGAGATCATGTGTTTGCCATGCTTGACGGCCAAAAGCGTGTGCGAGAATGCGAAGTTAAATACGCAGTTTTGGACGGTTGGCTGAAAGTTTTATATCTTGCACCAATCGACGACCACGGAAACTTGTATAGTGCGCCATTTGGGGCATTTGGCCAGTCCATATTCCTCACCCGAGAGGAGGCCGAAGCGGCATTGGAGGCGAAGAAGGATGAGTAAGGCTGTTATGCTGAGCATCCGCCCCAAGTGGGTGGAGAAGATCGCCAGCGGCGAAAAGACCATTGAAGTCAGGAAGACCAAGCCGAAGCTGGAAACGCCGTTTAAGTGCTATATTTACTGCACAAATATAAGGCCATTCCTTGTGTGGGGAGATGTTTTCCGTGGTGATTGGTTCACAGAGTTTACCCGGATTTCAGGGTATAGCAGAGCAGAAGCGGACAAAATCTGGGACGTTTTCAACGGGCATATTGCTGGCGAGTTTACCTGTGACCGGATTTATGAGCTTGCGCCCCTCAACCATGCACCGGATGACATAGAAAAGCAAGCCTGCCTGACACGGGAAGAAATTGTGAACTACCTAAAGGGAACCGGCTACGGCTGGCATATCTCCGACCTGAAAATCTACGATGCACCGAAAAAGCTGGGGGAGTTTTGGCGAGACTGTCTGGAATACTCGGAGCTTAGCACAAACTGTTGGTCTTGCGAAAATGTTTGCGGAGATGGTGACGAAACGGACTGCAACACGGACGGGCAGCTATATCTTCACCGCGCGCCCCAAAGCTGGTGCTATGTGGAGGAGGGCTGACAATGGCTGAATATAAAATCTGCTTTAGAGTGGCTGGGGCGTTTGGCGCTCAAATCAGCTTTGAGGCAAAACCCGGCGTATCCTATGAGGACGCTGCGGCGGCCCTTGACAAAGACAAACTGGCAAAGCTGATATGCCTCGACACCTTGGGCTACTCCGCAAAGGATATTGAGATTATCACGCCGGAACAGTACGAGGCGGAATTTGGAGGGGATGAGGATGGCTGAATACATTGAGCGGGAAGCGTGGGTAAGCGAGGCTATTGCTTGCCCATGGTGCGGGGCCAAGATGGACGGAGGTGCTGGACATGAGGCTGGTTGATGTTGATGATTTGGGCGTGGGCCGGTGCAGCAAAGATGTTCTCCCTGCGGCGTATTGTGCTGGTTGGAACGGCTTACTTGGCTTGATCGAAAAAGCCCCCACCGTGGATGCCGTGGTCGTGACGCGGTGCAAAGACTGTAAGCATTTGTGCGTGTGGAATCGAAAAGATATATACGCATTTTGCTCCAAAACAAACATCGCGTTTTTGCCGTTTGAGCTGGACACAAGGACATTCTTTTGCAGTTACGGCGAGAGAAAGGACGGCGGGGATGGCTGATTGCCAGCCGCCCCACGCAACAAAAGGAGGTAAGCTATGGAGGATCGGGACAGAAAACTTTTGAAAGCCTATGCGGAGAACAACATGAGCATGAAAAAGACCAGCGGCGCGGTTTACCTGCACTACAACTCCATCCGCTACCGCTTTCGGCTCATTCAGCGGGAAACCGGGCTGGACCCACGGAATTTTTACGATCTGGAAAAGCTGTTAGCCATGATAGATGCGCAGGGGTCCTGACCCCCTGCATCGGTAGGTCAAAGGGGAAGGGCACTTCATAAAGGAGGCCCATTATGAAATACCGATACACCGTCCAGCAGCTCAAGAAAATGGAGCAGTGCCGCTATCTCACCGACCGGGAGCGGCGCGTGTTCAATCTGGTTTGCCGCCGCGGCTGGGCGATTGAGGATGCGGCAGCAGAGCTGTACTTGTCCCGATCCTCCGTCACCTCCTGCCTGCGCTCCATCCGGGATAAAGCGGGCATATCCCGCCCAAGCAAAAAGCATCCATAAGCCATGACAAGCGGTGTCCTGTGGTACGGTAACCATAGAGCACCGCTTGTTTTGCGCGCGGAAACAGGGGGTGTATTTTTGGAGAAGGAGGAATTTCTCTATGGCTGAATTTGCAAGCAAGGGCGTCGCGGGCACTGCTCTCGGCACCGGCATTGCCGGTCTGTCTCTGGGCGTCCTGAACTCTCTGGGCGGTCTTGGCGGGATGCTGCTGGGCAATCGCGTCATCCCCTTTGCCGCTGGTATGGCGGCGGAGGCCGGATGCAGCGAGAACCACACGGTCAACCGCTACGAGCTGTCCATGGTGCAGGAGAACGCCAAGCTCCGCAGCGACATTGCCCTGCGGGATGCCAACACCTACCAGGACCAGAAGATGTTGGAGATGTACAAGTACATCGACGGCAAGCTGGGCGAGGTGCATGGTGCGCTGGCTTCTCAGGCGGTCAATAATCAGGCCACCAAGGACAGCTTCCAGCTGTTGCAGGAGCGTATGGACTGCTGCAAGAACGAGCTGTGCGGGGCCATTTCCCGGGAGCGGGACGAGCGGAAGTGCGCTGACAATACCATTGTCACCTACACTAACGCCACCTTTTACCCCAAAATGGTCGCGGACATCACCACCGGCACCGGCACCACGCCCCAGTCCACCTATAACCCCCTCCCCGTCTCCACCTGCGGCTGCGGCTGCGGTCGCTAAGAGGCGAAGAGGGAAAAAGAGAGGGGCATAGCGCCCCTCTCTCCCGTCATTGGAGGAATCTATGGTAACATTGGATCAGATCAAGCAGGGCGCTGCCCGCTATGTGGACGAGGAATTTACCGGCAAGCTCACCGGCTGGCAGAAATGGGCCGTTGGCGCCGGGGCTGCTATGGCTCTTGGCAATCTGGACGCCAGCCTTTCCGCCCTCCGTGAGCATCCCGCCGTAAAGGCCCTCGGTGTCTTTGACGAGGCGGGGAACGTAGATATTGACAAGATCTACGCCTGCCTGAAAACCGAGGCCGCCAAAGGCCCCGTCACAACCAATATCCCCCTGATCGGGAACGTCACGCTGAATGAAGGGGATGTGGACAAGCTCTACACCCTGATCAAGCAGAGTTAGGAGGATCGTATGTACGAGATCAAACACTTGGCCGAAGAGATCCGGGAAGAACTGGACGATGCCGAGAAGTACGCACGGGAGGCCGTCAAGCACGCCGAGGACCCGGAGGACGCCAGCACCTACGCCGACCTCAGCCGTCAGGAGCTGGGCCACGCCAATCGGCTCCACGAAATGGCCGTTCGCCATATCGAAAAGGCGAAGGACGCCGGTCACCATCCCACGGAGGCCATGCAGGCCGTCTGGGACTGGGAGCACGAGCGGATGCTGGACCGCGCCGCCCATGTGAAAACGCTCCTGTCCATGATGTGAAAAAGCAGAAAGAGACACCCTCGCCAGACGGCGGGGGTGTTTTCTCATTTGTAGGGGTTCTTGGCGTTGGTGGTGCAGATAATGTCCCACAGATCCGCCCGGTGCTCCTGACCGGCAAGGGCCGCGCTGGCCTCCGCCTTGCTGACCCTGCCGTTTCCGTCCGCATCGGCCTTGTCTTTCAGGGAGAAATATTCCTTGGGGGAAAGACCGGAATCATGCGCCTGCTTCACCTTCTCGTAGGCTTTCCCGCTCATTTTCTCGCTACCGTACTTCTGATACAAGGCCAGAAATTCCCCGGTGGATACGCCGATGTCCCGCTTGGCCGTCTGCGCGTTTTTGATCCATGCGGCGCTGGGCTCATACTTGGGGTCCACCTGCTGACGGGCCGTCTCACGCGCATATTTATACACGTTCTGGATGTAATCCGCCTTTTCCGCATTGCTCATGGACTTGTAGGCGGGCAGCTTCACCGCCGCCTCCACCAGCTCCTTCCGCGTCTGACCCATGGCCTTGGCGTACCGAGTGTATTCCTCGCCGGTCATGGTCCGGGTCTCCCCCTTCACCGTATAGGACTTCTCCGCCGCCGCCGGATAAACGGTGCTGTCTCCGGTGGCCTTCGCCAGCCGCCGGATCTCCTGCGTGGCGGGGCTGTTGTCCTGCGCCTTCAGGAAGCCGGGGGAGAGGAAGGACTGGAACACCCGCTCCGGTGCGGAGCCGTTGGAGACCTCGTTGCCCCACATATCCACCATGGGTTGAAGCTGATTCCGTGCGCCGGGGACCTTTTTCGCCGCCCCCTGCAAGAAATAATTCACGTCAGAGGCTACCTGCCCGGAACCCTTTTCCACATAGCTTTTGCGTACCGTATCATCAAATACGGACGCAACCTTGCTGCCGATGGTGGGGATATACTGTCCGGCGTAGCTGCTGGCCGCTCGGTCAATCAGATAGCCAACCTTGTTGTCGGCGTAGCTCCAATAGGAGATCAGGTCATTCAGGGCGGACAGCATGGAGGTTTCCAGCACAACGTCCTGCATCCCCAGCAGAGAATCCACCAGCGCATCGAAGGTGCTACCGCCCTTCTGAACGGATTCCATGATGGCAGCGCCCGCGAACAGTGGCATTGCCGCCGGGGTCATCCAGTCCAGCGTGTAGGACTTGTCCCCGATCTGAATAGCATAATCCTGCCCCCCCATGGACTTCTCAAAGGCTTCTTCCTTGTCATCGTCACCGGCCCGGACGTGGAGCAGACCCTCCGCCGCCAGATAAGCGCCCAGCGCCAGAATACCGGTGCCGGTAAGACCGGATGCAATGGAATCCACGGCATCCGCCGCCGTGCATTTCCCGGACTTCACGTCAAACATGGCTTCCCAAATTCCCTTTCCAAGCCCCACAGGGCTGTAATCAAGGCCCGTGGTCAGGATATTGGCCGGGGTCTTGCGAAAGGGGAACAGGGCGTCCGCCACGAAGGAACCTGCCCGTTTTACCGGGTTATCCCCCTCATAGCGGCCAAACTGAGACAGCGCCTCGGAAAGCGCCGTGGTGTTGCGGTAAGTGGCCTTCTGCGCTTCCTCAATGGCGTAGGCCCGTGCCGCCTCTACGTCTGCGGGTCTGGTGCCCGCGTGGGCCTCTGCCGCCGTCACGCCCTTGGCTTGCAGTGCTTGGGCGAAGCTGTCCACATAGGCCGCGCGGTTGAAGATCACGTCCTCATAGTCAAGGGCGCGGCTGTTCAGGTCTCCAATGCCCTGTACGGCGCGGGAGAGAACATCCTCCCCCTTGAACATTTTCCGTTTGCTCTGGATCTCCCGCTTAATGCCTGCCGCCGTAGCGTCAGAATACTTCCCGCTGCCCATAGCCGCGCTCTGGTCCGTCTCATACTGGCCCTTGGCAAAGGCTTTCAGATCCTTGTCAACATTCACGGCCTTTGTCCGCTGGCTCTGATCCTTGATGACCGCCCGCTCGATTGCGGTTCCGATGCCGTCCTTGATCTTCCGCGCACCCATCTGAATGGCATTGCCCATGATGTTGCGGATGTGGGTGGTGGGGTTGGTCAGCATGGATGTGTACCGCCAGAAATTTGCCTTCTCCATGAAGGTGCTGGGGATCTGGTCCGCAATGGAGGTGGTGATAGCGTCCCACGCCGCCGCCCGCTCCGCGTCCGTCTCTGCCATCAGGTAGTTGGTGGCCAGCTCGTCAGAGAGGGTGAAGCCCGTCACCTTGTCAATGTAGTCCACCCGTGCGCCTTCCACGTCTCCGCTGTCGGCGGTGTTCTGCCGGGGTGCCCGGTTCTGCCGTGCCGCCCGGTCATTCATCCGGTCTACCAGCCGCCGCAGCGTCAGCAGACGGCCCTCCGGCGTCAACCGGTTCATCAGGTTCATGGCCTGCACCATCTGTGCGCTGTCGTGAGCCGCGTCCGCAATGGCCGTTGCCAGCTCAAAGGCGGCCTTGTGGTCTCCTTCGGAAATGGCAAGGTTGTAGGCGCTGATAGCCTCGGCGGTGTCCGCCTTGGTGATCCGCTGTCCCAGCTCCGCCTTGGCAATGAAGCTGTTCGCTACCTCACGCCAGCCGTCCCGCGCGATCTTGGCCTGCGCCTGCTGCACGGCGCTCCGGTCCGTCACCACGTCATAGTCGAACGCGCCGTCGGCAATGGCGTTTTCATACACGGTTGCCATCTCCGGGGAGGTCAGGGGGCTGTTCAGAATGGTGGAGACCGTTTTCTCCACATTCCGCCCGGTATCAGGGTTCACGACGGGTACTTCGGAGGGGGCGCGGCGCTGGTCATTTTGCACCCGCTCCGCACTGTTAGGATTTACCGGGTGGAACTCCTCGCTTTTGGCCTGCATGGCGTCAAAGGGCGTGTTCACCGTCCCGGCCTTGGCGTCACCCGGCGTGTCAAACTCCGCCGCACCCCCGTTCTTGACATTTTCCGCCCCCTGTGCTATGCTATCATTAGCATTGAGGGGACGCGTACCCTCAACAGGGCTTGACACCGCAGAGGAAGCCGTAGGTTCTGGACCTACCAAGCTGGCCTCTGCGGGGGCCATGTCCATAGACGCCTGAGATTGTGTCCCAGCGTCACCATTGGTGGCAAGGCTGGTTGGATTGGCACGATCCCCGGCGTCTATTTTTATAACGTTCCCGTTCGCGTCAATCACTTCATGCAGATAAAATCGGTTTTTGCTGGTGCGCTTTACAACGGCAGCTACATAAGCAGTTTCGCCGTCCATAGTGACCGGAGCGGCAAATACATAGCCGTCATAGGGGCGTCCTTTCCAATTCTGCTGGAAATCAATTTGCTGCCCGCGCCGGAGCACTTCCGGAATGGCGGGGATCACGGCGGCCTTTGCCCCGCCTACGCCATGGCTCAAATCGTCCTTCACGGAACGCCCGTTGATGTCAATGTCTCCAAAGCCGGGTCGAGACACGACCCCCTTAATGGCCTCAAACATTTTCCTTGCCTTTTCAGCCATGGTTCGGCCCTCGACAAATGGGATTGCTTTGGAGGATACGGTCGATACCGGCTCTGTGCCGTTAAGCCCCGGTATACTCTCTCGCAGCCGTTCAACGATCTGCACTGTCTCGCCCTTGTTTGCCGCCGTCTCCACACCGGAGGCGGCGTTTTGCGTGCCCTCTGCGGCGTTTGCGGGGGTGGGGGTATCAATACCCTCCCGCACCTCCGGGCGTACCTCCTGCGTGGGCTGTGCGTCCGCCTGACTGCTTCCACGCTGTCGGATGACGTCAGCGCCCGCGCCGATGCCGCCCATGGCCGCGCCCACCGCCGCGTCATACAGCGCCTCGCTCAGATCAAACCGGGCAGAGGGGTCATAGGTGGCCCGCTGCAAGATGGGCTGGAAAACGTCCTCGATAAATTCCTCGCCGCCCTCGGAGATCATGGAGAGGGCCACACGGCCCGCCGCGCTGTTGTTCAGTTTGGAAAGCGCACCGCTGATGGCGTTGTCCAGAACGCCGCCGCCAAACGCTTTCTTGAATGGGCCTGCCACGTTGCTGATCTTCTCCGTAGCAAGGCTCAGAGCACCGCTCCCCAGCCCGTAGGCAAGCTGCTGACCATAGGTGGCCCCGGCCTGTCTGGCCTGTTGGGCGCTGCTCCCGGCGGAACGGGCCGTCATCAGAGCGAGACCGGCTCCGGGGATCACGGCGCTGGCTGCCACGTCCCCCGCCATCTGTACACCCTGAACGCCCAGATCCACGGCGAACTGCCCCACCGGCCCCAGACCTTCCTTGGCCTGTGCCACGTCCGCAGCGGAACTTTGAGACAGTCGGTCGGCCTTCTGGTACGCCTTGTCCGCCACGGCCTTGTCGGACTGCTCCACCGCCTTGGTGTAGCCCTCGTGGGCCGCGATCCGCCGCTTGGCGCTGGCAAGGTAGCCCTGCACCTGCTTTACGTCCTTCGCGCTCATGGCCCGTCCGTTGGCCCACTTCACATCCCGGAGCATCTTTTCATACCGCTTCACCGCGTCATGGTCGCTTTGCAGGGAACCCCCGGCGTTCTGGTTGGCGATCCGGGTATTCAGCTTCCCGGCCCCCTCTGCCAGCACACCGCCCAGATTTGTATAGGCGGAGCCGACGGACTTCGCTGCGCCGGAGATCACCTTCCCCACACGCCCGTTATCAAGGGATGGGATGAGTGTCCCGCTTTGCTTCGTGTCCGCAAGCAAGCGGCTGTTGGTCCCTGTTTGCCTCCCTACATTGTCCATGGGCTGCGGGTAGCGGGTAGTGCTTTGGGGAAGTGTGGCGCTCTGTGCGCCGGTCTGCTGTGTGGTCTTTGCGGCGGCCTTTGCCCCGATTTTCGAGGTGTCGCCAATGACCTTGAAGCCTCCAAGCGTCCGGCTGCTCCCATTGGAAGAAGGCGTGGGGCTTGTCTGCCCCGCGCTTCCTTTTTTGCTGCCTGCTCCGATTTTGGAGGTATCGCCAATTACCTTAAATCCGCTTAGTGTTTTTGCCATACTGGTGCACCTCTCAGTAAGAAATCCCGTACTGTGCCAGCAGGTTCTGGACCTCCTGCTTCTGGCTGGCGGAGAGCTTTCCATAGTTCTTGGTAAGCCAGTTGTATGCCCGGTCCACATTGCCGTTACTCAAATCCGTGTTCAGGCTGGTGGCCGACGCTATGAAAGCGCCCTGCGTCATGCTGCCGGTGCTGCTTCCGCTGCTCCCCTGATACTTCGCCCATGCCTTATCAGCCGTCAGGCCGCCTGCGGCCTTCTTGGAGTTCTTGCCCCACTTGCCGTCCTGAGACACGCCGTAGTATCTCTGGAGCTGCTTCACCTGCTCGTTGGTGAGCTTGCCATTGGAATAGCTGCCCTTCTTGGCCCCGGAGGTGGCGCCGCTGGAGGACCCGCCGGAGGTCAGCTTGCCGGTGCCGTACAGAGAATCGTAGGCCCCCTGCCCGTAATAGTAATCGAAGGCGGAGATCACGTCATCCGTCACGATGCCGTTTTTCAGCGCGGACTGTACCTGACTGGCGGTCAGATTGGGTTTTACCACGGTACTGCCGCCGGAAGAACCGGAGCCGGAGCCGCCCGTCTGTGCGCCGTACTTGGCATAGAGATTCTGCTGGCGGACGTATTCCTCGTACAGGGCGTTTGCCAGCTCCGCGTCTCCCGTGGCCTCTGCCTTGGCAATGGCGTTTCGGTACTCCGTGTCAAGCTGGCTCCGCTGAAGGTCGATGGCCGCCGTCTTTTCCGCCTGCTCCCGGTCGATCTGGGAGAGGTTCTGCTGAAGCACAACATCCTGTGCCAGCGCCGCCTGTCCGGTGGTGCCGGTGTTCAGGCCGTTTGCCACCGCCATCTCCTGAAACGCGCCACGGCTCAGGGCGTTCTGGTTGGCCGCGCTGTTCCGGGCAATGTCATACACCGGCGCGATCTGTGCGCGGCTGGCATCCAGCGTGGCGGTGTTCTGCTCGTAAGCGGATTTCAGCGCCGCCAGCTCCGCCGCTACCTTCTTGGCGTACAGCTCCTTCAAGTAGTCGCTGCCGTCTCCGATGTCAAAGCTCATCCCGGTCTGCGATGTGGAGAGATTACCGGACGGCGTACCGCCTGCGTTGATGTCCGTGACCCGCTGCTGCTGGCTGTATGCCGGGGTTCCGTAGCCGGGTGTACCGGCCTGTGCGCCGCCATTCGCCGCCAGATAGTCCCCGAAGGACTGCACCTTTCCGTTGGCTTGTGCGGAGGGGGAGGTGTCCGTCCCCATGAGATAGCGGTAGTAAGCCAGCTCTGCGCTTTCCGGGCTGCTGTCCAGCCCAAGGCGTTTGCGCAGATCATTCACGGCAGACAGCGCGCCGCTGTCCGTCACATAGCCGTTCTTGTCGATGGTGTAGCCGTACCCGGCACGGATGGCGTTTGCGGCGGCGTTGGCCTGATCGCCGGTGATCTCGCCCCGCTGTAGCCGGTTGCGGATGTCCGTGATCTTGGAGCGGTCCAGTGCGGACAGCATCTCGTTGTCCGTCCACGCGCCGCTTTTGCCGTAACTGCCGTTCCCGGCGTTGATGTCTTGATGGGGGGTGTAGTCCGCCACACCCTTCACGGCCTTGTAGGCGTAGCCGTTATCGTCATAGAACACGGTATAACCGTTGGACACCTGATACCGGTTCGCCAGATCTTCGCGGCGGCTCATGTCCGCGCCGACCCGGTACGATACGCCGTTCTGCTTGTAGTTCTTTACCTCGGAATTGCTGGTGGGCGTCCCGTAGATGCCGCCGCCATTGTCCTTGCGGTCGTAGGTATACCCTCCAAAGGTCCCCTGAGAGCTGCCGCCGGAACTGCCGCTGTTCCCCCGGTTGCTGGACCCGCCGTAGGTCTGAGAATACGTCTTGTCGGAGCCGATCATGTTCGGCTCTCTGCCTCCGTACTTATCGTCGATCTTGTTCTGCCGCTCCTGAGTCAGCCGTTCCCGCTCGGAGGCCGACAGGTCCGTCCGCTGAAGTTCCTTGGAGTAGTCCTTGTTTTTATCGTAGTACCCTGCCATACTTGGCCCTCCTTATCCGTTCCAGTCGGCCCGGACCTCCCGCACGTCGATGTGGGTGAAGCCCTGCTGACTGTAAATACCCACGCCGCCCCAATCGGGCATGAGTTCTCGGGCAAATGCCCCCACCGCCTCGGGCTTCTGGCCATTCACGATGATGTCTGCCGCCGTGCCGTAGCAGTGCTGGCTGTGGGCCACGCCGCCGACCTTGGTGTTGTACTGTGGCGTCCGATACCCACTGTTGATGGTCACAGCCGCGCCGAAGTGACTGCGGATGCTTTGCAAAACCATCACCAGCCGGGGGGCCACCAGCACAGCGTCGCTGCCGTCCCCGCAGGCAAATTCTTTCACTTTAAAATGGGTGGACAGCTTTTTGCTGCCGTCCTTCGCCTTGGAATAGGCGTTGATCTCTACCATAGGTTTCTCTCCTTCCGGTTCGTGTGCATCCCCGCTTTTCTTTTTCCATACAAGAAAGAACGGGATCACCCGTCCATCCCCGGTAAAGCCCTTGCCGTCCTTGTCCATGAAGCAGGTAGACCCGCCGCCGTCCATCATAATGGCATTGTCCCAACCGGACGCTGCCAGCAGGTCACGGAGCTGTTCCGGTGTCCGCCGGTCACGGCTCACGTAGTAGGCGAACCGGCCATTCTTGGTGCCGATGGCCGTCCGGGGTGCGCGGTACTTCATATCCGCTCCGCAGGTGACGGGGTATATTTTCTTCCCATCGATAATAAGGTGAACGCACTCCATGTAATTCCGGTCCTTGTTGGGCACGGTTTTCACGCCGAAGTCTGCCGAGGTGTCCCAGCTGATGGCCCATGCCCGGTAATTGGGGGCCTTGTAAACCTTACCGTCTGCCTTTAAATGACAGGCGGGCTGCTGGTTCCGCAGGAAGATGGAGCCATTGCAGATAGCGTCCCCGCCCGCCTCCGCCAGCATCTTCTTCAGGTTGGCCGTGGTGGAGCGGAGACGCCGCTTATTGAAATAGATTTTCAAAAATTGGAGGTCGGAGAGCGGGACTGTGCCCGCTCTCGTCGTCATGTCCCGGCCTCCTGCTTGCCCTCGTCGCTGGCCTGCCGGATGGCGTCCAGCATATTCTTCACAAAGGCCGGGTAGGGAACGCCCATAATGGCCGTGTTCTCTAAAATACTCAATCCCTCATTGGCGATGAAGAACATACAAACCGCGTCTCTCACAAAGTCGCTGGATGTAGCTTGGTCTAACAGCGCCCCCATCCAGACAAGCGCCAGTTCTACGCACTTCTTCGCAAGACCCTTGAAGCCTGCATCGGAACTCAGCGCCCCGGTGCTGCTCTTCCCGGACTTGTGCCAGATCGCCGCCACCAGCCAGCCCGTGGCGTAATCCAGCACCATAAAGCAGATCAGCACTTTCAGCGCCATATCCAAGCCGCCCAAAGCCTGCGCGATGACAGAGCCGGTTGTTGCCAGCGCCGCCAGAATTAGATTTTTAATATGTACTGCGTTCATAGCTTTTGCCCTCCCTGCACAGTGCTTCAGTGGTTCACCCGCACGGCCTTTACCGGGTTTCCGTTGGCGTTGTAGGTCACCTCATAGCGGCCCTCGGCAACGGTCACGGTCATGGTCTGGCCCGCCAGCTCCGGCTTGTACCGCATGATGTCACGGAGATGCTTCACGTCCTCCGGCTCGGTCTCTGCGGGGATGAAGCCCTCAGCCATTTCCTTCTCAGACCAACCGGCGATACCACCGTCGGGGGTTAAATGGAAGTTGGCACCGGCCTCCTTCAGCTTGGTGTTGATAACCTCGATGCTCTCGCCGTTCTTCTTGCCCTCGTTGATGATCTCGGCAAACTTCTTCTCCATAATGTTTCTCCTTTCAATTTTTACGGCTTACTCAGCCGGTTTCAACTGTTCGGTTGATTACTCAGCCGGTTTCAACTGTTCGGTTGATTACTCAGCCGGTTTCAACTGTTCGGTTGATTATTCAACCGGTTTCAACTGTTCGGTTGATTATTCAACCGGTTTCATTTGTATCTGTGGGTCCTGCCGGAAGATTAAACCTCCGGCTTTTTCTCGCCCAAAATTTCCTCCGCCTCGGCCTCAGTGATAACGCCCTTGTCTGCGGCTGTACGTACCATATCCTCCGTCCAGAGGCCCTGCGCGTACCATTTTGCGATTTTGTCTCTCATATCAGCCCTCCAAAAGTGTGCCGGTCATCATGGCGGTGTAGGTGCTCTGCGCCTCGATGCGGTCAAACTGGGTCGGCTCCGGCGTTGGCTCAGGCTCCGGCTCCGGCACCGTCCCGGCAGTCATCTTGACCACAACATTGCCCTCCACCTCGATGCCCACAAACGGAAACGTCTCCGGCACGGCCATACCCGCCGGTATCTCCGCCCAGCCGGGAGGCGGAGCTGTAATAGCGCTGGAGGTCTGGTTGTTGTGTGCGCCGTTTTCCAGCGCCGCGATCTCAATAATTTTCATTTAGCCCTCCTTAAGCAGCCAAAAAGAAAAATCTGTATAAAGTCCCGGATTTGTTAAATATATCTTTGGCGCTCTGAAGTCCATCCGTGTCAATTTTTAAAACATTATCTGATAATGTAGTTAATTGGACAGGAGCCCCCTCAAGTGTTGCACCATGAGAGCTTTTAAATAGGATAGATGGCAAAAAAAGCACATTGTTATTTAATTCGTCTGGCAGAAGTGCAATTAAAATATGCGGGTAATAAGAACTGCCGAATATTTCTTCACACAAAAGCATAATTTTCGGCTTGCTATTTGTTCTTAACGTCAGCGTAGTTGCGCCTGTCCCCGTATACGTCCCTGTCTCTATGCTTGCCGCCCCCGCAATTTGCTTTAATGGGATATTGACCATATTTCCCAGCACATCTACAAGCCCTGGCTCGTCTTTAAATGTGGTGTCGGGGGTGTAACAGGGATTGATTGCGGACGGAGCGCCTTGCGAATGGAAGCAGAAAACGCCGTTAATGTATGCCATGCTCCCCTGCTGCGATGACACGCTATCCGTAATGCGTTTAAAATTAAGTCCATCAAAGCTCACAAGAGACTCAAGGCCAAATTTAATGAGCACATTGACATCGCTGCACGCAAGCTGCTGCACAATGGTTGTAACATTTGTGCTGCTCGATTGATAATTTGCGTCAGACAACTGCCACTCTTTTAGGTCCTCGCTGTGCGCTATGCCATACGGGGTATACGCAAAATATTTTCCTTTAAATTTTACAAAAGCAACGTCGAAAAGTGTATTTGGCAGGTCCGCAGACGTAAAAACCGTTTCAAAACTATCAGATTTTAGCTTAATGACCTGAAATTTTTTGGAGACTTTGGCCGCAATATAGAAGCCATCGGGACCGTCAATGCCATTGTTAAAGCCTGACGCTGACGCTCCGAGATTGTATGTGTTTCCCCAATTTTCCGCATCACTGCTCAAATACACCTTGCCGGATATGTCGATAAGGACAAATTTGCTCAGATAATTGCTGTAAAACAGGTCGTACGCAATGTTAGTTAGCGATAGCGTGCACTTTAAAGTCCATGTAGACAGATTTTGCGTAGCATAAATAATTGCCTTGTATGGGCTTGATGTAATGGGAATCAGGAGATAATATGTGTCACCCGCATACACAATTCTGTGTCTACCGCCATAGTTATAACCACCCGATACAGTTGGGATTGTAAATGTTGTCCATGTTTTTCCGTCCGTTGACATGACTGCGGTTGTACCGCTGATTGGGAACGAAAAAAGGATGTTGTTTGCAACCGCAATTGCCTGCCACACGGACCCGCTGACGTTGGGCACAGTACCCTTTTCCCAATTCTGCCCAGCGTACACATCTACAACTGGATAGGTGCCCTCCAATACGCTCTTGCTCAGCACGTCCAGCACATCATCCGGCACGGCGCCGGTGTCCTTGCCAAACTTGGCCGCCGTGGCATCTTTGAGTATTTCATCCTTGGTATATGTGTCAGTTTCCGGCAACTGGCTTGCTGGCACCTTGCCGTCCGCGCCCAGCGACGCCACGCCGCCCGCCGTGCCCTTTGCCGTAGATGCAATGGCTCCGATAGCGTCCGGGGTAATGGGGTCCTTCCCATCCTTCCCGTGCTGGCTGGCGTGTGTGGCCGCCGCCTTGCCTTCCAGCGCCTTTCGGATGTCCGAGTGGGCGGCGTCGCTCTCGTTATGCGCCATTACATAGCCCTGCGCCTCCACCTTGGTAGCGAAGTCACCGCCCACAACTGCCTGTGCCTTCTCTGCCCAATACTTGGCGTTGTCCGTGTCCTCCCCGGGGCGTGTCCCGGTTCCGCCTACGGCCCAGCTTTGAGCGGTTTTGCTGGCAGTCTCCGCGCCTGCGGCGCTTCCAGCCGCCGCCGCCGCTGCCGCGCTGGCCTGAGACGCGGAGCCGGATGCGGACGCCGCCGACTGACTGGCGGAACTTGCCGCGCCGGTGGCCGTACCCGCCGCATCCTTGGCGCTCTGCTCACTGCCTGCGGCTTGAGACGCGCTGCCCGCCGCCGCGTTGGCCTGTGCGGTTGCCCGGGCTACGATACCGGCGGTCTCGTCGGCTCTGGCCGTCTCCGCCGCCTCTCTCGCGTTTTCGGCGGACACGCGGGAGGCTTCGGCCTCGGACCGGGCTTGCTCTGCCGCTGCCCGTGCCGTTTCCGCAGATACCCGGCCTTCCTCGGCGGTTACACGCCCCTGCTCTGCCGCTACCCGCGCCGCTTCCGCCTGCTTGCGGCTCTCCTCCGTGGCGTCATCCGTCAGCACTGCCGGGATCAGGGTCTCATTGATGTACTTTTTGATAATGTTGCCGGATTCGTCGAACTTGGCTTTTAGCTCCGCACTGGTCAGACCACCCACGTCGTTCGGTTCGTCATCCAGCTTCTGAATGATATTCAGATCGCCGTCCAGCAGCTGGATCTCCAGATTGGAGTTAGCTACCACGTTCAGGTCCGCTGTCAATCTCTTCTCCATTTAAGCACCTACCTCCGTTTTTGGCACTTCGCCTGTCTCGTTGATTTTCCGCTGTAACTGGCCGTATCCGGCCCCGCCCCGAATGGGGACGTTTTCTTCCTGAGCAACAGGCTGTTCGCCCTCTGCCCCCGGCTGACCGCCGCCAATCATGGCAAGCTCCTGCTGCTGGAGGGTCTGGATCAGTGCCTCCTTGTCGGTGATCTGACCGGCAGGCAGCCGCTTCAGATATTCCACTGTGGAGATCTTACCCTGCATCAGAAGGTTGTCCAGCGTCTGCATGGCCGCGATCTCGCTCCAATAGGAAGCCGCGCCCGCGTCCAGTCCGATGGTAAAGGGGATCTCCTTCAGGATGGAGAAGTCAAAGGGGACCACCAATTTGCTGCTGTCATAGGGGTTGGAGATCTCCACATACCGTTCCCCGTAGTACTCGCCCATAAACTCCATGTAGATGCGCCCCAGATCCTCAATGCTCTGCAAAAGGTTCTGCTTCGTCAGCTCCATAGGCGTAGCCGCCGCCCGCTGCAAAGCGATAATGGCGGAGGTGTTATCCGGGCGGGTATCGCCCAGCGCCACGTCCGACGCGCCGAGGAACTTCTGCGTGTAGCTGATGGCAATGTCAATGAACTGGCTGATCTGGGGGGAAATGCTGGCCGGGTCAATGATCTTCGCCACGCCCTCCACGCTTCCGTTTACCGGGATGGCTCCGCCGATCTTGTTCGTCCACTTGGCTACCTTGGTGGAATCGTATACTACCTTCGGATAGGCCAGTGTCATGAGGGAGATCATGGACATGGCGAACAGCTTGTTTACAAAGATCTGGTTTGGGAGCAGGCCGGTAATCATGGCCTGCCCGTGATAGCAGTCCTGCACATAGTCCCAGTTCATCCACGTCAGAGGATAGAGCTTGATGCCAAGGTCCAGATCGCCCCGGATCTCTGCCTGCCGGGTGCACTCGTAGGCGTGGACGGTGCCGGTCTCGTCATCCTTCCACAGCCGCAGCAGCACCGTCACCTTGTTTCCGCTGCCGCTCATGGAATCCATGTAGTTGTTTCCGCAGTCCTTGTTGTCCGGCTGGATCTCGTCCGGGTCCTTGCCGTACCGCTTGGCCCGCTTCCGGGCCTCGCTCAGCAGCATTCGCCGTTCCAGAATGATGTAGGGCTGGCTCTGCACGTCCCGGTTGTTGGGATTGCCGAACAAAACCTGCGTATTCATCAGGACCTCCGTGCGGATGGCGCCCTTGCTGGCCTGCCCGGTCTCCGCCGTATCGTCCCAGTAGGTATACATACAGCCGTCACCGTCCACGGCGGCATTGCGGGTATACTCCCGGATGCGCCCGCCGATGCTGTTATGCTCGAAGATGGACGCAAACTGATCGTTGAGAATGTCGGCCACCAGCTCCAAGGTCTGCGTGTTCCGCTCCCCGCTGGAGGACATGGCCCGCGCCCACAGTTTCAGATTATCCGTGGAGATATTCGCCACGGAGAACAGCACCACTCGTTTCAGAAAGTTAAATACGGGGGTTGGGAGGCCGTTGCTCTGCACACCCTCCCACTGCTTTCCGATGAAGAAATTCTCGTTGGTCTCCACGCAGTCATAGAGATCAATACCGCTGTTGAAGCTGATCCCCGCGCTGTATTCCTTGCCGACCCGCTCCGGGGTCATCGTCTGTTTGCTCATGGGTTCACCCCTTTATTTCACATTCCCGGTATAGCGGAGCTGCACATCCGTCTCCAGAACCGTTGCGGTAGACGATGCCGATTTGCTCTTGAATACCAGCTTGTAGAAGGTGGCCTTCTTCACCTTCATCTTCACCCGCCGTACCTGCGGCTTTCGGTTGGTGCCGAAAGACCAGTGGGCGAAATCCGCATGGGCAAAGGTGGTCAGGCCGGAGGATACGGTTTTCTCCGGGTAGTCGCTGCGGCGGTTGGTCTCCACCGTCACGTGCACACGGGCGTTGCTCTCCGGCTGGATCGCCACGAAAATAAGCGGGCTGTATTTCAGCACCCAGTCCCGGTCAAAGTCCATGGAGCCGGTGGCCGCGTAGGCGTCAATGTCCTTGCCGTCATCGTTCCGGTACTGCCGGGAAAGATGCACCACGCCGCCGTCGGGCCGGAAGCCGTAGGTCTCCAGCCCTACCTCCACCATGGCCCGGAAGCTCAATCCGGTGTAGAGATACCATGCGTCCGCGCCGTAGTTCAGGATCAGCGCCTTGTCTCCGTACATCCACCAGTATTCCTGCGCCGATTTTCGGTTGAAGGTCCGGGTCTCTGCCATATCAAATCCTTGCAGCGTCACCTCTACCCGGTTGCTGATCCGTTCCGCGTTCCGCTCGTCAAAGGTGATGTTTCCGCCGGTGGATACGCTCCGCCACCGGTACACCGCCTGATCGTCCAGCGTCAGGGGGTTGTTCTCCAGAATGTCCACCTGCCCCGGAGCCTTGTTGCCGAACTGCCGGTTGACAGGGGTCACATAGAACGCCGCCGTGGTAACGTCCGTAGCCGTTACCAGCGTGGAATAGCTCATGGAGTAGGTGGCGTCCTGTTTGAATACCACCAGCCGTGCGTAATGACGCACCATGCCGGTGATGGGCGTGTTGGCCTCGCCCACCTCTGCCTCGTACAGATCCGGGAAATATTCCGCCGAAGGCTTTCCGGTGGCGGAATCAATACCGGAGTAAATGGTCTTGTTGGTGCCGTCTCCGTAGAGGAACACGCGGCTGTCTGTCTGGCCGTTGTAAAGCTCGGAGAAGCGCATCCCAGTCACCTGCGCCCGTTCTCCGTTGCCGCTGCGATAGACCAGCTCCAGTGTGTTGGTCCCGGCGGCTGGGGCGGGGGTAATGGTGAAGGTCCGTGCCTTCAGGTCAGAGGTGTAGGTCTGTGCCGTGTCTCCGATCTTCACAGAGATAATCTCATCCACCGTCTTTTCCGGGATGTGGAAAACCGTCTCCTTGCCGTCCGGGGAATACAGCACCTTTCGCTTGCCCGTCAGCCGGTTCACGTTTTCCAGCAGAAACCCGCCGCCCGCAGGCGTGGTGGCGTTCATCACTGTGGGGATATAGCCCTCCACCGCCGCAAAGCTGCTGTCCTCCTTGCCGTCCCAGCTCATGTACTCATGGCCGTTCAGCAGATAGACCTTGTTGGAAAACCCGAAGAACGAGGTCTGGTCCTGTGTGCACTGGCCCACAACCTTGGTTGTTGCCGCCGCCGGGTCCAGAGAGAAGATCAGCCCGCCGAAGGCGGCAAGGGTCCGCTGCTTGCTGTCTACCACGCCCTCCCACGCCCCGGAGAAAACAGGGCTCTCTGTGGGGGCTGTGTGGCCGCTCTCCGCGCACCATGCGTCCCATGCCGTTTTCAGGTTCAGGACTGTCTTGGTGCCGGGGCGCAGCTGCAAATGCTTCTCCCGCGTCACCCGGAAATTCCGCATCTTGCTCATTTCGCCGTTCTTGATCTTGGTATCGCCGTCAGGGTTTTCGTTCAGGCCCAGAAACTGGCGGATCTTCAACACCTGAATATCGTTGCTGGATGTGATTTGAGCCATCGTCCGGGCCCCCTTTATCCGTAGGATAGATAATCGGCGGTCATTTCCCCGCCCGTCATCACGTCATCGTAATCCTCGCCCTCGTCGAAATCGTCCACGATCTTTTCCACGGTTTTCTGTGCGCCCAGAACGCGGGTCACGCAGAAATACCGGGCAGCGTCGCAGATATGGGTGATCTCGTGGGGCTCCGTGGCGCAGTCCGATGGGTTTTTCTCGTCATGCTGGATGGAGGGCAGGTTGCGGATCAGGCCCACGCAGTTTTCCGTTACCAGCAGTCCGGGCCGGTCCGTGTCGCTCTTCATAGGCTTCAGCAGCTCCTTAACGGCCATCCAGCCCTGAACGCGGTTGTTACTGGCCTTCAGCAGCCCCAGCCCGTTCTGCGCGAAGATCTCCGCCATGCTCCGGCCGCTGTCCTTCTGCCGGTTCCACATATCCGGCGGGGCAATGGTGAACTCAATGTGCTCCTCCGGCGGGGTCAGGGCATTTGCCAGCTTTGCCGCCTCGGATACGATCAAGCCGCTTTGCTGTACCTCACGGTACACATAGGCCCGCCCCTCAAAGTCCACCGCCACCCAAAGGCAGGCGAACATATCAAGGCCGTAGTCGAACGCCCGGTATTTCTTCCACTCCCGGGGCACCCGCACAAAAGGCGAGATCACATGGGTCTCCCGCCGGAACTCCGGGAAGAACGTGCCTGCCATGGCGTTCCAATCGCCGTAGCGCCACGCCCGCCGCACATCCTCCGGCAGTAGGTCCAGCATTTGCTTGTACTCCGGGGACGCTTCCAAAAGCTGAGGGTTATCGTCCACCGTGGCGGGGATGAAGGTGTAATCCTTGGCCTTTTCCCCCTCCCGATACTCTCGGTCCACGAACAGCCGCTTTACCCACAGATGGCCGATGCCGCCGGGGTTGCAGGTCAGGTACATCCGCCGGGGAACCTTCGTGGAGCCGCGCAGACACGCGCCCAGCGTCCGGAACTGTCCCTCTGTAAACTGGGTGGCCTCCTCCATGAAGATCCAGTCAAATTCAAGGCCCTGATATTCCTGATCGTCTCCGGCTCCGTAGTGGCCGAATTTGATGATGCTGCCGTTGCAGAAGAACATCATGCGCATACTGCCGTTGTAGCTGCCCACCTCCGGCGGGATCAGCTTCTGCATAGGCAGAATGATGTTCTGCTCCAATTCCGGGTACTCCTGGCGCACGATCAGGATCTTGATGCCGGGGTAGGTAAGCGCGCCGCCTGCCGCCTTCCGCAGCAGAACGTGTGTCTTGCCGCCGCCTCTGGCACCGCCGTAAGCCGTGTACCGGCTCCGGGACTGGCAGAACTGCTTCTGTTTGGGGTTCAGCGTCCCCAAATCCACTTGTACCGTTCCGCCTGCTGTCTGTTTATATCGAGGCATAATCGCTCCTTATATCTGGCGGACGGGCCGGGTTCATGCACCCGCTCCGTCCATATAGGCGGGAAGGGGCCGCAGCCCCCTCCCATGAGATCACTCGTAATCCTTGGTGCCCTCGATGCCCACGCAGCCGTCCTTGGTGCCTACGGCCCGCAGGGTCTGACCGGCGGTCAGAGTCACAGGGGCGGTGTAGACCTCGGCGGTGGTGGAGTACCGGGGGTTGGTGCCGTCGGTGGTGTACTTGAACACCACACCGGAAGCAGTGGCGATGGTCACGGCATGGCCGCTGATAGACAGGGTGGGGGCGGCCAGAATCGCAGCATTGCCGCACACGGCAACACCGTCACCCTTGGCACCCAGCACAAAGCTGTCATAGTAGGTCACGCCCTGCACCACGGGGCCGGAATAGCCCTGCACCTCGGTCAGGATGTTGTACTTCTGGAGCTTCACAGGGTCCACGGTGCAGCCCTTGTGCTTGATGAAGAAGTACACACCGGCAGGCATATAGCTGGTGGGAATGGGCTTCACGCGGCAGCCGTCGAACTCACCCACAACGCCCTTCGCCAGAGCCTCCTTGCCCAGAGCATCCACGCCGATGTAATCGGGCATCTGCTTGAGCAGCTTGTAGTACTCGGTGGCGATGTAGAGGGTGCGGCCCTCCAGAGGCACCAGCGCGTCGGTCATCTTCGCGTTCAGGTCGATGATGAGACCGCCGATAGTGGCCTTGGTGGGGGCGGTAGCCTCCTTCACGGCGATGTTCGCGCCCATGACCCACTTCTTGATGCGGTGCTTGTCCATGCCGGGGATGGTCACCTCGTCCAGCTGACGGCGCAGAGCGCTGCCCGCGGACTTCTGGATGGCCTGATCGGTCTGGTCCAGCGCGTCGATGGTGAAGGAGAAGGCGGGCTGCATCTCGCAGGTCATCTCCTGAAGGGTGTCACCCACGTCATGGACCTCGCCAAAGCGGTTGGAGCCGCTGCGGGTGTACTGGGTCTCAGGCACGGTGTTCACGCTGCCGATGCGAATGGTGCGGCTGTTTGGATTCAGCCAGGAATAGCTGTTGCCGCAGTCATCGGCGGTGATGGAGGCTTTCTTGAAGCGCTCCGCGATTTTGGTTGCGTACTTGATTGCATAGTTGATAGCCATAGGTAAAAACCTCTCTTTCGTCCGGTTTCCCCATAGGCAAAGTGCCGTTACATGGCACTGTCAAAGGCATCTCCGAAATCGTCCCGCGTCTTGGAGCAGTCCCCGGCGCTTCTCATGCTGCCGGTGGAGCGCTCCGCGTTCCGCTGGTTCTGCTGTACGGAGGCGGTCTCCCGCTTGGCGTCTGCTATTTCTTGCTCTAATCGTCCATTGTTGAAACGTGCATAAGCTGCCACCAAAGAGGAACCGTTCCGCACATCCGCCCACACTTGAGGCGGAATGCTGTTGGGGTCCTTTGCTGCCTCGGGGAATGTCTGTTGAAATTCCTGAATGTCCGCCTGTCGGCGGCTTGCCGCCTCGGCCTCGGCCCTCTGGGCCTGCGCCATGGCGTCCTGCTGGGCCTGCCGCTCCGCTTCTGCGGCGGCCACAACGGCCTCCCGGTCCTCAAGCTCCACGGAGCGCCGTGCGTCCGCTTCACTTAAGCCCTCGGCCTGCTTGGCCTGCGCCCGGAGCATGGAAATGTATTCCTTGGTGTTCAGCCCCTGCTGGTTTGCAAAGCGGTTGACCATCTCCATCACAGGCTTAAACTCGTCATACTGGCTGCGGATGCGGTCATAGTCCATGCCCTTCTGGGCCAGTGCCACCATTTCCGCTTCGTTTGCCTGCCGCACTTCGCCCATGTGCCGCAGTTCCCATGTCTGGGGCCGTGCGTCCACGGTCTCCGCCTCGGTCTGCTGCGTCAGGGCTGCCTGTTCCGCATCTGCGGGGGGCTCGGTGCCCTCATCCGGCGTCTCTGCGCTCTCACTAAGGTCCTCGACAGGCGTTTCCTCGCCAGTCTCCATCGGCTCTGCGGTCTCCTCCGGCTGGTCTGCCGTCATCTCCGCGCCGCCGCCCCAGTCCTCCAGAAAAGCGTCCTCGTTTGCAGTCACTTCACCGGCGGTCTGGTCTAAAATTTCGTCCATATTGGCCTCTTTCCCCGGCCTGGTCTGGCCGGTTTTTTGTATTTTCAAAGCCTGGTCTGGCTTTGTTGATAAAACAAAAACGAGACCACAAGAAACGGCTTTCGCCGTTCTCATGGCCTCGTTGGGCTCTCGCTGTTATTCGGTTTTGATGGGGAAGGGGACGTCTGTATCCAGCTCCCGCCCCTCAAAAATGGTGGGGTAATGGCTCACCTTGCATCTTCGGCAGTAAATAGGCGTGTTGTAGATCACACTGCCCGGTTCGATGTGCTGAAGCGCTTTCCCGCAGATAGGGCAGCGGTAGACCCACGTCCCATCTACCACCATGCGCCAAACTCCCCGTGTTCAATGCCGCCGTAGAGGTTTTCCACGTCGCCGATCACGCTGGGCAGGCTCTGGCGGCACAGCTCCAGCTGTTCAAGGAACGTCTGCCACAGGAAGTTGGCCCGGCTGGGGTCCTCTTCCAGCAACAGCAGACCTGCCAGACCGTAGGGCAGCGCCCCGGTGCAGATCCGCTCATCTAACGCCACCTCGTCCGCCATATCCGCCACCTTGGGGCAGATAGGCCGCTTGCCGCCCGCCGCCTCCAAAGCGTCCCGGTAGTTGTCGCTGTACGGAAATGCCCGGTCTAAAACGCTGTTCAGCAGGGAAACGGTCCGCAGCTTGTACTCCTTGGTGTCCGCCGTGTCCGTGGAACCGGTGGATTCGTTCTGGGAATCCATCAGGTGGATGGCGATGTCAAAAATCTGCTGTACCGTAACCGCCATATCACACCTCCCGCCCCTTCAGGCTGGCTTTCATGGTGTTCAGGTCGTAGGTCATCAGGTTGTCAATTCCCTGTTCCACGCTTTTCTGCCGGTCCGTAGGCTCTTCCGTCTCCGGCTTCTCCGGTTCCGTGGGGGAGGGGGCTTTGATCTCCCGCAGCAGCCGCAAAATCAGCACTGCGCATACGGCAGCGCCTATACTGGCCGCGCCGCAGATCAGGGATAAAACCAAAATCAGGCCGTTCACCTTGCCGCCTCCTCACTTGAAGTCGCTTGCGTCCACGCCGTCCCCGAAGGTCACGTTCACGCTGATGTCTTGACGGGTCTCCTGCTTGTCCTGATAGCCGCCCAGACGCTTCTGCTTGTTCAGAAAAATGCCTCGCGTCACCATGCCCTTTTCCTGGTAGATGGGGCTGGTGTCGATCTGCTCCTGGATGCGCTGGTACGCAAGCCGCACGTAGTAGCTCATGACGCAGCGGGGATCGTCGATCTCCTCATTGCCCGCCTCAAAGGCTTCCACCTGTGCCTCGACCACATCGGCCTCCCGGCCATCGTTGTAGTCGTAATACCCCTGAAGCCGCTGAACCGTCCATCGCATCGCATTGGCAAGACCCGCCTCGCTGTATGCCTGTTCCAGCCGGTCCTGCACGTCAAAGTATTCCTCGGACTGCTTCAGGAACGCCTTGATTCTCTCAATCGTCTGCTTCTTGTGGGCCGCGGCGGCCTTCTTGTTCATATCGTCCATGTGTGCCTTGCTGTGGTTCGATGCTGTTTTGGCCATGCTCCCGGCCCCCTCTCACAAAAAATTCTGGTGGTTTCGGCAGGACTCGAACCTGCGACCCAGCGGTTAACAACCGCTCGCTCTTCCAGCTAAGCTACGAAACCATGCTCCGGTGGGCCGGTCGGGCCCACCGGGCAACAGGAAAGGAAAGTGAAAACTGGCTCTGACATAGGAGGCAGGTGGAAACCTCTTCCGCCAACTTCATTCAAGCATATTTCATCAAGCGAATGCAATGGGTTTCAGTTATTTTCGTAATGTTCTACATAAAATCCCCCGCCCCATTTTTCCGCCACCCCCCCAGAGGGCACACCAACACTGCCCCAGACACTGCCACGCCGGTTCTCGGAAAGGGGAGAGGGGATGTGTGTATATAGCCCTATACCACGAGGAAGAGACACCCCCTCTTTTTCCGCTACCCCCTAACCCCCTACCATCCCGGCTCTACCTCTGGCCCCCTGACCCCCAGCCGGTGAAGCCCCGGCCCTGTCTCATGGCATCAGCCTCCCAGCCGGAGCCGTGACCGGAATAGCCTGAACCGGGAGAAAAACTGCACAGAAACGACGCAGCAGCAGCCGAAGCCCAGCAGCCGCAACGAAAATATTTAACTGCCCCTTAAATCTCACCGGAAAAGCGAATCGCCCCCGCCGAATTGCCCCCCCATCAGCCGCCGCCAGCCACCAGCCCACCGCCAGCCCCGCCCCATTTGCGGTCTACCTTGCAATAGCTTCGAATACCTCGCAAATACTCCGTTTTGCTCACGTTTCCTCGTGTTCCCTCGCTCTCTCGCGTTTTTTATTCGCCGCGTCTCCCTCTTACGCTACTCTCCCAGTAGAAGCAAGTATATATATCTATACCCAGAGAATATATATATATCTCTTTTGGGGGGGTGTGCTAAGTATTAGACGCTAATACTAAGCATCTAACGCTTATTAGACGCTTGTAACACTCTCACTCTCTTATTCTCCCCCCTATAGTCCCCCCTCCTTCTCCCTCTCTCCCTCTGCCGCTGCTGCCGCCCCGCCCCACACAAAGAGAAAAGCGCCGGGGGTGTTATCCCTCGACGCTCTGGTGCTCGTTACAGCTTATCCCGGATGGCCTCAATGATCCAGGCGTTGACGCTCTGGCCTGCGGCGGCTGCTGCCGCTCTGATCTGTGCCTTGCTGGGGTCGGTGCCGGTCCTCAGCTTGATTGTGATTTTCTCATTGTTCGCGTGCTCCCATTTGAGAGAGGCGCGGCGCTGGGCGTCGCTGGTCCTCAATGTCTTGCGCTCCAATGGCTACACCTCCTTTTGCGTCTTATTATATCGCATATGCGCGTATAAGTCAGCCTGACAACTTGCACAAAAAAGTCCGCCTGATACTGTGCGAACCTGCCAAACCTGCACGAATTTGTGAAAACCCCCTTGACAGCTCGTATCAGTCCGCCTTATAATTCAGGTAACAAAAGCAAACACGACAAAATCGGACAGGCCGACAGACCAGAAAGGACAACACCATGAAATACATGATTATCTATTGCAAGACTACTCCCGCCATCAGCTACCGCAGCACCATTGATGCAGCGCAGGCCCTCGCACAACAGCTCAAGCGGCGCGGCTACACCGTCGAGATCTGGGAGCAGGGCGCCGAAGGTTCCCGCCCCATCCGCTAACCCACTAACCGCAATCACGACAAAAAATTTTAGGAGGATCACAAAATGACTACTTACTTTATCAACTGCCGCAACCTCGACGAACTGAAGAAGGCTTACAAGGCCGCCGCCATGAAGAACCACCCCGACATGGGCGGAGACACCGCCACCATGCAGGCCATCAACGCCGAGTATTCCGCCCGGTTTGAAGTCCTGAAGCGCAGCCAGAACGAGCAGGCCGCCGAGGACACCACCGGACGGACCCACGCCACCACCGAGAGCGCCGGCGACTTCATCGCCATCATCGCGGCTCTGCTGAAGCTGGACGGCCTCGAAATTGAATTATGCGGTCGATGGCTCTGGATCGGCGGCAACACCAAGGAGCACAAGGAAGCCCTGAAGGCTGCCGGGTGCCGCTGGTCCTCCACTAAGAAGCTATGGAGTTGGCATTTCGCCGAGGAAGGCCAGCGCTGGCACAAGGGCACCAAGACCATGGCAGAGATCCGCAGTAAGTACGGCAGCACCACCTTTGCCCGCTCCGCTGCCACCTCCGACGCGCTCCCGGCTTGACCGGGGCGCGCCACCCACTGAAAGGAGAATGAACCATGATCCAGATCAAAAATATTTTCGATAGCCTACGCGACGATGTTTTAAGCGGCAAAATGACGCTGAAGGAAGCCGCCGAGGAACTTTACAGAAGCGGATGCATCAACTCCATCGACGAGGAAGCCACCCACCGCTGGTTACATTTGGCCGACTGACACCACCGCCCGCCCCGGAGGTAACGAGGGCAGAAAGGCAAATTTATGTGGATTGCAGTTGCAGAGTATGCAGACGGAACGAGAATTGAAAAGAAATTCCCATATAGCGAGGGCGGAAACTACAACAAAGAATGCGAAAAGCAATACGAACTTGAAGAGTGGCTAATAGGGCAGCACGATGATTGTGTTTTTTACAGCGTGAGCTATGAGGAGGCTACCCAATGAGCTATCTTGATCTATTCCAGCGCTACGGCAACCCCAGCCGCGAGGCTGAAATCCGGCTGACCGCCTATCTGCTTCGGCCCGACGTCCTGACCGCCGACCGCATCAAGGCCAACGATGACAGCGCCGCCCGGGTCATTGCCCAATGCCACGCGCTGATCGACCAGCTGGCCGAGTACCGCGCAGCCCTGGCGGAGCGATACGCCGCCCTTGCGACTGCCGCATACCGTGACCGGCTGGAGCTGATCCGTGACCCCGGTTACAGGGGCAAGCCGGTGATCTACTTTGTGCGGATCGTCCGCACCTACGAGGACGGCACCGCGGAGCGCGTTTTGGACGAGAAATATTTCGGTACGGAGCGCCGGAAGGCCTTCGCCCGGTTCGCGGAACTCAAGCACCAGCGCCCCGGCATTGAGACCATGCAGGACACCGACAAGCGCAGCTGGGAGCGTTGACAAGTCGCGCGGACCATGTTACCATCAACTTACAGACCGGCCCCCGCCGGAGAAAGGACTGAACGCCATGGCAAACTACTATATCCGAGACGCGGCCCACGCCGCCGCAATTCTGGGCGAGTACCGCCGCTGCGGTAACTGCGGCAACTGCGGGCTAACCACCCCGGAGGGCTGGCGCTGCTCCCACATGGCGGAGCAGGCCGAAAAATACTTGAGAGATCACAGAGAGGAGACCCGGAACAATGGCTAATCTGATGGACAGCTACAAGGCCCAATATGGCGCCGCTGCGAGTGGCTACCTGTATATGCTGGGCGGAAACACTGCCGACATCGTGGCGGAGGTGGAGCGCAAGCATGCAGAGCCGGAGGCGGACACCCTTGCATTTCCGACCCCACTAATGTCCACCACCCCGGAACAGGACGCACACAACGCCATCATGCGCGAGATCCAGCGCTTGTATTTTCTCCCGATCTCCCGCGCGTCCGCGCTGGCCGTGTGTAACGTGCTAAGCGAGTTGGGCGAGCTGATCCCCTTTCCCAGTCTGCCGGATTTCCGTTTCAACGCGTGGACGTTCAAGGATGCATGGAATGATGTCCACCCAGATGAGGCACAGATCATCGTTAACGGTGCCGCCATGTTGAGCATATGACAGCCGAAAAAAATCAGCGGCCCGGAGCCATCCGAGCCGCTGATTTTTTATGCCTTTTTGTCATGCTTCACAGTACTTTCACAGTATAGCCATAAATCCCTTGTCATTTCCAAAAAAGTCTTACAAAAGTATTAAATCAATTCAGGAGCACCGCTTTTTTCCTCGCCCTGCCGCTTTTGCCGCAGACCATTAAAGAAATCCGCCAGCACCGCCTGACACTCCTCCGCCAGAATCCCCCCCACCAGCGCGGGCCGGTTGGGGAACTGCTCCATAAAAAGGTTCGTCACACCGCCGCAGGCGCCGAAGGCGCTGTCCCGCGCACCGTAGTAGACCCGGGTTATGCGGGCATTGAGAATGGCCCCGGCGCACATGGGGCACGGCTCCAGCGTGACATACAGCTCACAGCCCTCCAGCCGCCATGAGCCGACAGCCGCGTTGGCCTGTGCCATAGCCTCCAGCTCCGCATGGGAGCTGACCGCCTGCTTTTCCTCCCGGCGGTTCCGCCCTCGGCCGATAATGGCTCCGTCCCGGACGATGACGCACCCCACCGGTACCTCCCCCGCCGCTGCGGCCTCCCGGGCCAGCGTTAGTGCCTCCCACATATAAAATTCCTCTTTCGGCATGGTCATTTTTGCACACTCCCGTATGAATATTGGCATATTTGTCCAAACTCTCCGTAACATGGATGTATGGAGGGATCGCAATGAAACAGTCCAGAAAATCCGCCCCTGCCCCGGAGCTGGCAGCCCTGCGCGCCGAGCTGAGAGACGCCCAGAGCGAGCTGGCGCTGGCCTATCGGCAGTTCGATCAGGCTACCGCCCCGGAGCTGGTGGAGGCCTGCATTTACCGCATCAGTGCCGCCAAGGCCCGCTGCGACTACTATCTCCGTGTCCTGAAGGCACAGGAGCCGGAGGCGGCGGGCAGCGTCAGAGGAGGCGCCCTATGGACCTGAACCAGAAGATCATTGCTGGTCTGCTGCTGGCCTTTTTTCTCATCACGCTGCTGCGGGTCCTCCGCGCGCCGCTGCGGCTGGCCCTCAGGCTCCTCGGAAACACCGCTCTCGGCTTTGCGGCGCTCTGGTGCGTCCGCGCCACCGCCGCTCTCACCGGCATCACGCTGGGACTCAACGCCTTCAACGCGCTGGTCATCGGCATTTTAGGACTGCCGGGCTTCGTCCTGCTGCTTTTGACGCAGTGGGTGCTGTAGAACTACATAGCTCCGTCTGCCGCGGAGGGCCTAAACGCCCCTCGCGGCATTTTTAAAAATCGATTTTCAGAATTTAAGAGCTATCGTTAGAAAATCGGAGTTTTTAAGAGCTTTTCGAGATATAAATAAAAATCGTGTTGACACCGGCGGACATCCATGGTATAACTATCCTTGCTCCGATTTTAACCCGGAGCTCTTGATTTGTAAAGCGAATACAAATATATATCAATCGGAGGAAACAC
>ENA-UEQE01000681-UEQE01000681.1-human-gut-metagenome-genome-assembly--contig:-NODE-681-length-29813-cov-7.086595_pt1 | contig 29813 bp, 23 predicted proteins | sample MGYA00242934_ERZ507935 | MGnify/ENA primary metagenome ERZ507935 (study PRJEB26167, sample SAMN06115423) | human gut metagenome | host: Homo sapiens | place: China:Anhui | collected 2015-03-30 | study... | reverse complement strand
AGGGGGTGGGGTTTGGGGAGGGGGAGGGAACCTTTCTCCAGAAAGGTTCCCTCCCTCTCCCCAATCATCCTCACACAACACCCCTACCCTACCCGTGCAGCATCCCGGCAAGCGTGCCCAGCGCATCAGCCAGCGCTTCCCGCGTGCGCACGCCGCCGAGCGCCAAACGCACGCCCTGCTCCGGCGAGGCATGGCTGAGCGCGAACAGGTCACTGTCCGCCACAATGATCCCACGCTGGCGCGCGGCTTCGGCAAAAGCCACCGCCGCCCACGGATCAGGCAGCTTGAGCCAGCAGAAAAAACCCGTAGTCCGCGTCTCCAACGGAAAACCATCCAGAAGCTGACGGGCCAGCGCGTTCCGCTCCGCCGCCTCACGGCACTTGGCGGCCAGCACTCGATCCGCCGTGCCGTTGCGGATCCACATGGCCGCCAGTTCAGCCATGAGCGGAGGGGCCATTGAAATGGTGTAGGAAACCGTCCGCTCCAGCTCGGCAAAAACGGCATCCGGCGGGCACAGATAGGCGATGCGCAGCCCGCCGCTCAGGGCTTCGCTCGTGGAGGCGATGAAACAACAGCGCTCCGGGGCCAATGACGCCAGCGGCGGCAGATTGTGCTCCAACGAGAGGGCGTATACGTCGTCCTCAATGATCATGACATCATAACGCCGACAGATCTCCACCAGCTCCCGGCGGCGGTACTCAGGAATCTGCGCCAGCGTGGGATTCTGGCAGGTGGGCATCAGATACAGCCCTTTGATGCCCCCGGCCCGGCAAGCCGCTTCCAGCGAATCGGGCAGCATCCCCCCCTGATCCATCCGAATGGGCGTCAGGTTGAGCCGCAGGCGGCGGGCAAGCTGCTTGAGGAGCGGATAACTGAGCTGTTCGGCGGCGATGCGATCCCCCGGATTGAACAGGGAGGCGAGTACCGTCAAAAGCGCGTGCTGCGCCCCCGCACAGACGAGGAGGTTCTCCGGCGAAACGGCCAGCCCGTACCGCCCCGCCCAATGAGCCCCGGCCTCGCGGTGCCGCAACAGGCCGCGCGGCTGCTGATAGCTGCTGAGTTCCTTCAAATCGGCATAGCGGGACAACTCGGCTACGGCCTCGTTCAAATCCGGGTTCAGATATTCAAAAGGCGCAATAAACCCCAGATCATACATCCTGCCCGCGCCCTCGTATACGTCCACGTCGCGGCACGGCGCGGTCACAAAAGTCCCCCGCCCGGTCACGCCCACGGTCAAGCCGCGCTGCGCGGCCTCGGCGTAGCCCCGGCTCACGGTCCCGATGGTCACGCCGAGCGCTTCGGCCAGCTCCCTGTGCGTCGGCAGCGATTCGCCGGGCGCAAGGCAACCATCCTCAATGCCCTGCGCGATGGCGTTGGCAACGAGCATGTACTTGGCCTCGCCGGGATGTTCCCGCGCCTGATCCTGATACAGTCCGAGCAGTTTCATACGGCTGGCCTACAAGACCTCCGAAGCGCCGTCAACAGGGCTTTTGCGCCGGGCCTTGAGCGCATCGAGCAGCGCCGCCGTCACCCGCAAGCCCCCCTTGCCGCGCCCGAGCTCCACGCCCGGCTTCGCCATGCCGTGATAATCCGAACCGCCGCTGAGACCGAGGCCGTACCGGGCAGCCAGCTCCACGCAGAACCGCTCGTCACGCGCGGAGTGCTCGCTGTGGTAGGCTTCGATGGCCCCAAGGCCCGCCTCTTTGAGCCGGGGGATGATTTCGTCGAACCACGACGGCGGGCAACGGATCAGCATGGGATGCGCAAAGCTCACCACCGCACCGAGATCCGCCATGAGGCTTACCCCCTCCTCCGGGGAGAGCAGCGTCCGGGGCACGTATGCGGAGCCGTAATAGCCGAGATACAGCTCAAAGGCCTGTGCGAAGCCGGACACGATGCCGCGTTTCTGGAGCACGCGGGCGATGTGGGGCCGGCCGACCGATTCGCCCCCGGCCTCATCCAGCACTTCCTGATAGCTTATATTGATGCCGATAGACCGGAGCTTGTCGAGAATCTTCAGATTGCGCTCTTCCCTGTGCCCACGCAAACGGGCCAGCTCCGCATCCAATGGGGCGGAATGCCGGGGCAGCCACAACCCGAGCAGATGGATTTCCCCATACTGCCCCTGCACGCCGAGCTCGCACCCCCGGATGATCTCCACCCCGTACTCGCGCCCGGCGGCTTCCGCTTCATCAAGCCCGGAAACCGTATCGTGGTCGGTCACGGCAACCGCCGCGAGCTTCAAGGAAGCCGCCCTGCGTATGAGCTCCCTGGGGGTGTCCGTACCGTCGGACGCCGTGGTATGCGTATGCAAATCAACAAAACGGGGCTGCATGATTCCTCCTCATCGCCGCCCTGCGGGAGAGACATTCACCTTTTCGATGATTTTCTAAAAAACTCATTTTAAATTCCATACAGTTGAATACAAGTTTCATTGAAAACGCGAATATCCCCCTGCCGGAAGGCGGCTTGTCCTCCGCAACGGAAGGCGTTACACTCTTCATTTATACGTCAACACTGCGCCAAGGAGACGCTTCATGGCCCTGAATCCCGAACTGCTTGCCCTGCTCGCCTGCCCCGTATGCCGGGGAGAGCTGGAACCTGTGGACAACGAAAGCGGGCTGGAATGCCCGGCCTGCGCCTTGGTTTTTCCTGTGCGCGACAATATCCCCATCATGCTTCAAGAAGAAGCCATCCGCAAGGACGATTGGGAACGCGGACAACGCAAAAAGCAATCCCGCTGAGACAAGAAAAGCATGCCCACCCCGGACATGCTTTTCCTTTATGAAAAAAACATATTGCCGCCCCATTCCGGGATGCTCCCATAAGCCCAGCCAGCCGCAGACATCCAGATGCCTGCACTCCCGGATGTCCACGCCCAGCTCAAAAGCGCAGCCAGCCGCAGGGCATCCGAATTCGGGGTTCCGCCGCCCCTTTTCATGTGGGGCGGCAATCCCTCTGAAGCTCCGGGCTATGCGGCCCCATCCGGGAAGCGGCCCCATCAATTGGAGGCGTTGGGGAACAAAGGTTCCTTCATGGACATGCTGCCGAGGAAATTCCCCATAGAACGGGCATTGAGCGTCTTTATGTACGGGGCCGCCTCCTTGGGCAAAGGGGCCCCGCCGTATTGGACATGGAAAACCTTGGCCGCACGTTCGCGGAACGCCTGCACAGCCTCGTTGTACACCGGCACCTCGGAAACGCCCTTGAGCGACGCGGGAAGCGGTTCGCGGTATTCGAGGATGAGCTTGGCGCGCTTGAAATCATTCAGGCAGGCGAACCGCTGCACCAGCCAATCAATGGAGGCCCACTGTTCCTCAGGCACGAACAACGAGGCAAAAGGATCTTTGGCCCCATTCACGATACGGATATTCCCATAAAAGCTTTCACCGCCAAACACCGCACCCATATTCCGCTCCGCCAGAGGCCCGCTGAACGTCAGGGGGTCCCATTCCCAAGCATTGTTTGGCACAAAGGAAAGGGCCACGACAGCGACGGGAGACGCAGCATCCGTTCCGTATACGGAAACAAAGGTTTCCGGGAACTGGTAGCCTTGATCCGTGCTCAGGAACGGGGCGATCTGGCCGTGCGCAAGCATCGGCATATCCGCAACACTGACGGAAACGTCGGGACGCGCCGGAGAAACCAGCGTCGAGCCTTCAAAGCCACGGTAGAACGGCGTACAGGCTGAAACAGCCACAACCATGCACCACAACAGGAAAAAACGGATCGTTTTCATAGCTATCTCCGAATATATGCCTTATAAAGCCCTATTGCCGATAAATACGCCCGAACCTCCGAGGACGCCACCCTTTTTTTGGCACTCCACAGCCGTTGCCTCTTGCCTCCAGCACGCCGCCATTCCCATATGGACTGATGGGGATATATCGGGAAAGGGAGAGACGACTTTTTCCGGGGAAGAACATTTCCTTCCATTCCCAAACCGGCCAGCGCGAAGGGCACCGAAAAAACGAGAGGCCCTCTCCACAGGAAAGGGCCTCTCTGAAAGAGCCGGATGGATCTGCCTTTGAATGCCGGGCGGCTGAATTATACGCTCCGGCCGGGATCAGTTGGCCTGCTTGCGGATGAACGTAGGCAGCTCGATTTCCTCTTCCTCGAAGATAAACTCTTCACGGCCGGGGTTATGCTTTGCCTGCTTGGAGAGCTGCTCACGAGTCCGCAGGAACGTGGGCACAATACGCTCGTCATCGTCAGCCGGAAGATTGTCGAATGTACGGGGTATGCGCGTACGGGGCAGCGGATGCTCCTCGACGGGGGACTGCTTCTGGTAATTCAGCCCGGAATGCGAAGGCTGCGGCTGCTGAACGGGACGCTGCTGGGGCCGGACGGCAGCCATATTGGCCTGCCCGCCCTGCACGACCTTCGGCGCGGTATTGCCCTCAATGCCCGTAGCGATGACGGTGATGCGGATCTCGTCCCCGGCGTTCTCGTCGGTGGCGCACCCGATGATGATGTTGGTATCGGCTTCGCCCAGCGCGTCGTTGATGTAGGCGGACGCGTCGTTGAATTCCTCAAAGAGCAGATCTTCGTTGGCCGTAATGTTGATGAGCACCGCCTTGGCCCCGGCGATGGACACATCTTCCAGAAGCGGGCTGGTGATGGCCTTGCGGGCGGCTTCGATGGCACGCCCTTCGCCCGCAGCGATGCCGGCGCCCATCATGGCCAGGCCGGATACGCTCATGACCGTGCGCACGTCGGCGAAGTCCACGTTGATGAGGCCGGGGACGGTGATGAGGTCGGAAATGCCCCGGACGGCCCGGTGCAGCACATCATCGGCGCATTTCAGCATATCGCTGAGCTTCGCCTTCTTGGGGGCGATGGTCAGCAGGCGGTTGTTCGGGATCGTGATCAGGCTGTCCACGTTCTCGCGGAGTTCGGCAATGCCCTGCTCCGCGGCGCGGGCGCGTTTCGTGCCCTCGAAAAGGAACGGTTTGGTCACGACGCCCACCGTCAGGGCCCCCAGCTCACGGGCGGCCTGCGCCACAATGGGGGCCGCGCCCGTCCCGGTGCCGCCGCCCATGCCCGCGGTCACGAAGACCATATCGGCATCGCCGATGGCGTCCTTGATCGCGCCGATGCTTTCCTGCGCCGCATCACGGCCCACGTTGGGATCGGCCCCGGCCCCAAGCCCTTTGGTCAGCTTTTCACCGATCTGGAGCTTGATTTCAGCCTTGGAGCGAAGCAGGGCCTGCGCATCCGTGTTGGCGCAGATGAAGGTGACTCCCTTCAGGCCCGCCATGATCATGTTCTGCACGGCGTTGCCGCCGCCACCGCCGACACCGATGACCTTTATATTCGCGGGGGGGGTATCCGCTTCAAACTGCATATCCATCATAGCTCCTCCTCAAAGAGAACGACTACTGAGCGCCCAAGCGTCAGGAAATTTCGGAAAACCATTTCTTCATACGCGACAGGATCGAATTGAACACGTTCCCGTCGCTTCGGATACGGAATTTCTGCTCCATGCCTTCCTTCTCCGCACCGAAGCGGAGCAGGCCCATGGCCGTGGCGAACTTTGGACTGTTCACCATATCTTTGAGCCCGCCCACATTACGGGGATACCCGATGCGCGTAGGCAGGTTGAAAACTTGTTCGCCGAGCTCCTGACAGCCCTGAATGAGGGCCGTCCCGCCCGTGAGCACCACACCCGCACCAATCATGTTCTTGAGGCCGGAACGCACCAGCTCCTGATCGAGGAGCGTGAGGATTTCCTCCATGCGGGGCTCACAGATTTCCGCCAGCACCTGACGCGACAGGCGGCGAGGTTCCCGCCCGCCCACGCTGGGCACTTCGATATACTCATCCGGGCGCACCATTTCGGCAATGGCCGCACCGTGCTTGATCTTGATCTTTTCCGCCGCAGCCATGGGCGTGCGGAGGCCGAACGCGATGTCGTTGGTCAGGTTCTGCCCGCCAAGCGCCAGCACGCCCGTATGCTTGATGGAGTCGTTGGCGAAAATGGCGATGTCGCAGGTCCCGCCGCCGAGGTCGATGAGGGCCACGCCGATCTCGCGTTCCTCCTCGGTGAGCACGGCCTTGGCCGAGGCGAGGGATTCCAGCACGATGTCCGACACGTCAAGCCCGCTCTTATGGCAGGAGCGCACGATGTTCTGGGCGGAAGTGACCGCACCGGTCACGATGTGAACCTTCACTTCCAGACGCACGCCGGCCATGCCCATCGGATCGGCAATGCCGCGTTGATCATCGACGATATATTCCTGAGGCAGAATATGGATCACCTCGCGATCCAGCGGGATGGCGACCGCCTTGGCCGCATCCAGCGCACGCTCGATGTCGCGGGGCGAGACTTCGCCGCCCTTGACGGCAATGACGCCATGACTGTTGAAGCCTTTGATGTGGCTGCCGGCGATGCCCGCATACACGGAGCGGATTTCACATCCAGCCATGAGTTCGGCTTCTTCAAGCGCCCGCTTGATGGATTGCACCGTCTGCTCGATATTGACCACGACCCCCTTCCGCAGCCCGGTGGACGGACTCGTGCCGATGCCGACAATATCCATCCCGCCGTTCTCAGAGGGTTCGCCCACCACCGCACAAATCTTGGTGGTGCCAATATCAAGGCCGACTATCAATTCAGATTTGGACATGCGCTACTCCTTGGCGCGTTTCGCAATGCATGTCGGGATATTGCGTTATCCCGATCACGCAAAATCAGACCCGAATCCATCATTTCGGGAGGCGCTGCGGCGTCACCCTGCCCGTCACTGCCGTTCCGGGCCAAAACAAGGGTGTCTTTTTCCGCCCTGTTTCACAGTCTGAATACCCCGGATACAGCATATTTTCCGTAAAAAGTCTAGAAAAAACCGCTACTCGCTTTTAAACATTCTCAGGTTCCACAACCCAGACGTTGCCGTCGGCGGCCCAAACTTCCCGTGCCGTCTTCAGCTCGCCGCGGCGGGCAAGATCGGAAAGAACCAAACTCAGCCGACGCAGGTTGGCGTCCCAGTCCTCAGCGGCGATGCACAGCACCAGATTCCTGTTTTCAATAAAGACCTCAAAGCCCTTGGCCGCGCTCACCCGGAACAGGGAAACGCTGGCCATGTTCACAGGCAGGTGGGCGGCCTGAAACGCGCGGGAAAGCTCGTCCATCTGGGGAAGCAGCTCCTCGCCGCCGGGGAGGATCTCCAGCGTCGGCAGCGACAGGAAATTCCCCACACTCACGGGCGCGATGATCTGCCCCTTGTTGTCCGCATAGTGCAGGACGCCGTCTTTGAGCATCCAAAACGCGGGGATACGCTCCCGGATGCGGATCTCAAACGCATCCGGCAGGCGGCGCTTCACAGCCACGGACAGCACCCACGGGTTGCTGCGGAGGCCCTGCTCCACATCCGCGATGTTGACGGTCAGGCTGTTGACGCCCGATTGCAGGTTTGCGGCCTTGAGCACTTCCTCGCGCGAAAAATGGGTCGTGCCCCGGATTTCAACGCGCTTGATGGCAAAAAACTCGCTGGTCGTCGCCAGTCGGTGCAACTGAAGCCCCCCCACGCCAAGCCCGACGAGCAGCGCAGCGCCGATCCCAAGGCCAAGAGTCCAACTGAGGGCCGATTTCACATGGGCGAAAAACGATCCCCCCGAAGAAGAGGGGGCCCGCCGCTGCTGGCTGGTATAGCTGTTGCGGGCGGAACGCCTGCCGCTGCGTCTGGACGAACTCAGAATACCCACAATTTCACTTCCGTCTGCAATTGGATCCCAAACCGTTCCCATACGGCGCCCTGCGCCGACCGGATGAGCTCAAGCGCGGCGTCCGCGCTGCCCTTGCCCTCGTTGACCAGAAAATTCGCATGAAGCCCGGAAAAACACATGCCCCCAAGCCGCCTGCCCCGGAACCCGGCCTCGTCAAGCAGCCTGCCCGCCGACATCCCCTCCGGGGGGTTTTTGAAGACGCATCCCGCGCTCCATGAACGAACGGGCTGTACCCGCAGCTTGCGTTCGATATTGCCGCGCAGGGCCGTGCGGATCGCTTCCGGTTCCGCCGGGCGCAGCGCCAACACGACGCCGGAAATGGCAAACCACGGCTTCCCGCCGTCCTTCAAGCCGAAAAAGCGGTACCCGCAGCAAACATCCTCGCGCCCCAGCGTCCGAAAGCCCCGATCCGGGGAAAATACATCCACGCTGCGCAGCACCGTGCCCATGTCCATCCCGTGCGCCCCGGCATTCCCGGCCACCGCGCCGCCCACGTCGCCCGGCACCCCGGCCATGCCTTCCAGCCCGGACAAACCGTGCTTCATGCACCAGACCAGCAGGCGGGGCAGCTTTACGCCCGCGCCGACCCGCACGAGCCGCAGCCCTCCGTCCTCACCGATCACGGCGGGCGCTCCGTCCATACCGCAGCGGACGAGCACAACGGGCAGCTCGCCATCGGCGGCGAGGATATTCGTCCCGCCGCCAAGCATGGCCACGCGCCCCCCGATCCGATCCGCCGCCGCAGGCAGCGTTTCCAGATCCGCGGCGCTTTCAAACGTGGCGAGCGCCAGCGCCCGGCCCCCCAGGTGCAGGGAGGTCAAAGAAGCCATGCGCGGCGACGCAGCGATCCGTACCATCGGTTTTCCTCTTTCCCGTTTGTTTCGCAGGAGAACGACTCTGTTGAATATTATTTTTTGCAGGGAACAAGCCCTTCCGACTGATAAAGGCCGTGTATCAGGGCACCCCTCTTACACCCCAGCCCTTCAGGGCGGAAAGGATGCCCCCGGCGGCAAGCGGCCCGGTGGCGCAAGGCACTTTCCACAGCAACACGAGGATGCCTCCGGGGGACGAGCCGCCCCCCGGCCCCCGGCAAAACCTGAAACGCCCAGATCACGGAAGCCGTACTGAAGCACCGCAGGCCCGGACCCCGGCAGTACCGGAAACGCCGCTGCGTTCCCGGTTTTCATCAACAGCCTCCCCTGTGCCGTACAACGGAACTCCCGCCGCACGGCCTCCCCACCAGTCAAAGTTTTTGCGGGTGGGGGCCGGGGGAGGGAGCTTTTTGCAAAAAGCGCCCTCCCCCGATTGCCCTTCTACTCCAACGCAAGGAAACGCGGCCCGACAGTGGTCACATTGCCCGCGCCGATGGTCAGGAAAAGATCACCGGGCTTGAGGATATCCGGCAGCGCGGCAACCATCTCGTCAAAATTCTGGAAATAGCTCACGTCCGCGTCCGATACCTGCCGGATGCCCTGCGCAAGGTTCTGCCCGTTCACGCCGGGGATGGGCTTTTCCGACGCGGGATAGATTTCCGTCAGCAACAGCTTGTCCACCGTACCGAGCACATGGCAAAATTCACCGAACAGCGCCTGCGTCCGCGAAAACCGGTGCGGCTGAAACGCCACCACAACCCGGCGATCCGGGTAGGCGGTGCGGGCCGTCGCCAGCGTCGCGGCGATTTCCACGGGATGGTGCCCGTAGTCGTCCACGACAAGGATGTCGTTCTTTTCGCCCTTATACTCGAAACGCCGCCCCACCCCGCCGAAACGGGCCAGCCCCTCGATGCAGAAATGCGGCGCGATGCCGGCATCCAACGCCACGCCGATGGCGGCAAGCGCGTTCAGGATGTTGTGGCGGCCCGGCTGACGCAACGCCACCTCACCAAGCTCCTCGCCCTTGATGAAGACCTTGAACCGGTTGATGACCCCGCACTCCAGCACTTCCGCCCGGATATGGTTGCCGGGGCCAAAGCCGTAGGTCACGACGGGACGCTTCACGCGGGGCAGCAGGCGCTCCACGCCGGGGTCGTCGCCGCATACGACGTTCAGCCCGTAGAACGGGATCTGGTTCATGAAGCTGACGAACGCCTCGTCGATGGCTTCCTGGTTGCCGTAGTGATCCAGATGATCACGATCCACATTGGTCACGACGTTGATGATCGGCAGCAGGCAGAGGAACGAGCCGTCGGATTCGTCGGCTTCGGCGATCAGGTACTCGCCCTGCCCCAGACGGGCGTTGGCCCCATAAGCATTGATCCGCCCCCCGATGATGACCGTCGGGTCAAGGCTGGCGGCGTCGAAAATGGCGGCGGTCAGCGACGTGGTGGAGGTCTTGCCGTGCGTCCCGGCAATGGCGATCCCGGTCCGCAGGCGCATAAGCTCCGCCAGCATCTCCGCACGGGGAATGACCGGGATCCCCTTCCGGCGGGCGGCGACCACTTCCGGGTTGTCTTCCGCCACCGCGCTGGACTTCACCAGCACGTTGACGTCGCCCACATTCCCGGCGGCGTGCCCGATATGGATATCCGCCCCAAGCGAGCGCAGGCGCTGAACCACAGGGCCGTCCGCCATGTCCGAGCCGTGCACTTCATAGCCGAGGTTCAAAAGCACTTCGGCGATGCCGCTCATGCCCGAACCGCCGATGCCGATCATATGGATTTTCGTAAACTTGGTACGCATCGTCGTTTCCTTTTTCAGCTCCGGCGGCACAGCGCAAGAACGCCCTGCGCCACCTTGGAGGCGGCATCGGGACGCGCGCAGGTATGCGCCATCTGGGACATCGTGTACAGCGTGCCGGGATCCTGCAGCAGGTTGATGAGCATCCCCCCGGCGTCCAGATGCGGGAGGTCTTTTTCCGCCACCAGCAGCGCAGCCCCCCGATCAACCATCACCTGAGCGTTGTATGTCTGATGATCGTGGGTCGCATGGGGGAAGGGCACAAGCACGGCGGGCTTTCCGGCTACGGCCAGTTCCGCCACGGACGTCGCCCCGGCCCGGCACAACACCAGATCGGCCCACTGATACGCCGCGGCCACATCCTCGATGAACGGCGTCACGCCCGAAGCGTCGACGCCGTGCGCCCGGTATCCGGCAAGCACGCGCTCCAGATCGAACGAGCCCGTTTGATGCCGGATTTCGATCCCGGCCTTCATCAGGCGTTCCAGACTGGCGAGGATCACGGAATTGACGGCCTTCGCCCCCTGGCTGCCGCCCATGACCAAAAGGCGGCGGGTGCCGGGATGCCCAACAGCGTTTTTCCCGGACTCCACAATCGCCTCGCGCACGGGATTGCCTGTAAGCTCGCTTTTTCTTGCGTCAAAAGCCCCGGTCACGTCCGGCAGGGACAGGAACACCCGTTTCGCCAGCTTCGCCAGCATGCGGTTGGTCAGGCCCGGCATGGCGTTCTGCTCGTGCACGGCGATGGGGACGCCGGAAAGCCTGCCCGCCACCAGCGACGGGAAGGAGGCATAGGCCCCGAAGCCGATCACGGCGTCGGGCCGGAAGCCCTTCACGATGGCCCCAGCCATGAACACGGCGCGGAAAAGCCCCCACAGCGCGCCCACGGAACGCAGGCCGCGCCCGAGCACGCCGCGCACGGGCAGCCCCCGGAACTCCAGCCCGGCCTGTTTCGCCAGCTTCGCCTCGGAACCGTACTGCGAACCGACGAACAACAGCTCGGCGCCTTCACGCCGCAACTGCTCCGCCACAGCCAACGCCGGAAAAATATGCCCACCGGTTCCGCCGGTGGTCAGAATGACCCGAACGCCCATATCCTTATCCTGTCACCGCGCCGTGCGGGAAAAATTCAGCAGCAAGCCGATGCACATCATACTCGCAAGCAGGCTGCTGCCGCCGTAGCTCAAAAACGGCATGGCCACCCCCTTGGGCGGAGCCATCCCCATAACCACGGCCAGATTGAGCGTAGCGCCGATGGCCAGCACCAGCGTCACGCCGAAAGCCGAAAAACGATCGCGCAGATCCGACTGCCCCATGATGATCTTGTAGCAGCGCATGAACAGCATGGCGAACAGCACCATGATCAGCGTCATGCCGAAAAAGCCGAGCTCCTCGCCCACCACCGCCATGATAAAGTCGTTGTGCGCTTCGGGCAGGTAGAACATCTTCTGGGAACTGCCGCCCATGCCCACGCCGAAGAACCCGCCGGAACCGAGCGCATACAGGGACTGCACAAGCTGATACCCCGCATTCTGGGCGTCCGCGAACGGATCGAGAAATGCCACCAGACGCCGGGCACGGTACGGCTCAAAGATGATCAGGGCCAACGCGCCCGCCAAGCCCACGCCGATGGCCATAAACAGGTAAATGAACCGTGTCCCCCCGATCAGGCACATGAAGAACAGGATCAGCGAAAGCACCACGGCCCCGCCAAAGTCCGGCTGCGCCAGCAGCAGGCAACAAAACAAGGCCGTCATGGCAAACGGCGGAATGATGCCTTTGCTGAACGTCTTCACCAGCTCCTGTTTCGTGCTCATGAAGTAGGCCAAGTAGAGGGCAAGCGCGATCTTGGCGAACTCCAGCGGCTGGATGGAGAAGAATTTCATCGAAATCCAACGCTGCGCGCCGTTGACGCGCGTACCCAGCGGGCTCAGGGTCACAAACAGCAGCATCAGCACAAACAACAGGAACGGATACTGGAATTTGTACAGGACGTGGCGCGGCACGGCCGCAAGAACCCACATCACAACCCCGCCTGCGGCGGCATAAATGAGCTGGCGCTTGAAAAAGAAATACTTGTCGCCGTTGATGCGTTCCGCCACCACGCCGCTGGCGGAGAGCACCATGAGCAGGCCGATGCACAACAGCATAAGGAACAGCGCGATCAACCCCCAGTCGTACTGTCCGGCAGGGGCGCTTTCCTGCGCCGGACGGAACCCGGACGAAGGAACACGGCGACGGGCCATCATCATGCGAGCACCTCACGGACGACGCGCTTGAAGTCTTCGCCGCGCCGCAGGTAATTGGGGTATTGGTCATAGCTGGAACACGCCGGAGCCAACAGCACCACATCGCCCTCATGGGCCAGTGCGGGCAGGCCGTCCTTGCCCGCCACCCGGCGCAGCGCCTGTTCCAAAGTGCGATCCCACGTCACGGGCAGCGTATCCCTCCACGCAGGCTCAAACCGTTCACGGCTTGCCCCGAACAGGGCCACGCACCGGGCCCGCCCTTTCAAAAGCGGGCACAGCCCCGGCAGATCCCCGCCCTTGAACTTGCCGCCCGCAAGCAGCACCACGGGCCGATCAAACGACGACAACGCCACCCGCAGGGCTTCCACGGTCGTACATTTGGAATCATTGACGTACAGCACGCCGTTGATCTCGGCGACTTTTTCCAGCCTGTGCTCCAAGGGCCGGAACGCGGCAACGGCACGGGCGGCGGCTTCCTCCGTCACGCCGAATTCGCGGCAGGCCAGCCATGCCGCTTCGGCATTGCAGCGGTTGTGCGGGCCCATGAGCTGCATATCCGGGAAACGGTCCGATTCCGTATAATGGATTTTCCGCGCCTTGATTCCGTACTTCCCGGCGAGCCCGTCCATGCCCTCCTGCAGCACCGCGAGATCCTCCCCGGTCTGGTTGGCGAACAGGCGCATCTTGGCGCTGACGTACTCGTCCATGTCCTTGTGGAAATCGAGATGGTTCTCGCTGATGTTCAGCAGGATGCCCACGCGCGGGTGCAGCGTCGAACAGGTCTGCAACTGGAAACTGGACAATTCCAGCACCACCACATCCGCCTTCTCGCCGGACAGGATATACTCCGACAGCGGCGTGCCGATATTGCCGCCCGTAAAGACCCTGAGGCCCTGCTCCTTCAACATGGCCGCGCACAAGCTGGTCGTCGTGGTCTTGCCGCTGGTTCCGGTCACGCCGATCACCGGCTCGCCGGAAAGCTGGCGCCATGCCAGCTCGGTTTCGGCCATGATCTCCGGCGGGTTGTCGTCGGGCAGAAACTTGCTGATGACCGCGGCGGCCACGCCGGGGCTCGGCACGACCAGCTTCGCATCCCGGAACTGGCCCGGCGTATGTTCGCCGCATACGATCTCCACTCCCGCGGACTCAGCCCATTCCGCGAACTCAGCCGGGACGCGCCCCACAGAGCGATCCAGCAGCCGCACCCGCGCCCCAAGCTTGTGCAGCAGTTTGGCGGCGGCCACGCCGGAAACCCCGGCCCCCACAACAACCGCGAGGTCGCCCGGTTTTACCGCCGGTGCAGGCTTCGTGGACATTTCGTTTGCAGCTTTCATCATGACTCCAGAATGATGCCTCCGGCGGCAAGAGCCGCCCCTTGATCCCGCCGGGAAAAGGCTCCCCCGGCCCCTCGGAGCCGCCGCGAACCGTTTCCGCAGAACCGGCCCACAGCGATCCGGGCGCGCCGGAACGCCCTCTCTTCACTTGATCCGGGAACAAATTCCCTGTTTTGCCGCCAAGCGCCTTGGAAGGGCAAGGAAGCCGAAAACGGCGGCCTTCCTTCAAAGCCGATGCCTTCCCAGTGCTATCTCAACTTCAGTGCCGACAACGCGATGAGCCCAAGCATCACCGAGATGATCCAGAACCGGATGATGATTTTTGATTCTGGAATGCCTTTCATCTCATAATGATGGTGCAGCGGGGCCATGCGGAAAATGCGCTTCCCGCCCGACGCCTTGAAATAGCTCACCTGCAGGATCACGGAGAGGGTTTCCGCCACGAACAGGCCGCCCACAATGAGAAGCAGCAGTTCCTGCTTGCAAAGCACCGCAAGGAAGGCCAGCACGCCGCCGAGCCCAAGCGATCCCACGTCGCCCATAAACATCTGGGCGGGGTAGGCGTTGAACCAGAGGAAGCCAAGCCCCGCGCCCGCCAGAGCGCTGCAAAATACCGCGACCTCGCCCACGCCGGAAATGTATTCAAGTTGCAGATACTGCGCGAACCGCACATGCCCCGTGATGTAGATGTACACCGAGAACACCAGCGCGGCGACGACCATCGGGCCGATGGCCAGCCCGTCGAGCCCGTCCGTCAGGTTCACCGCGTTGGACGTCCCCACCATGACCAGCATGGCAAAGGGGATATACCAATATCCGAGATCCGGGTTCAGCGTCTTGAAGAACGGAAACGCCAGCCGCGTGGAATAGGCCGGTTCCGACACCAGCAGGAGCATGGCGACCCCGGCGACCAGCATCTGGCCTGCAAATTTCGCGCGCGGGCTGAGGCCCTTGTTCTGATGGTGGGATACCTTCATGAAGTCGTCGACGAACCCCACAGCCGAAAACCCGACGAACACCAGCATGGTCATCCATATATAGGCGTTGGTCAGATCCGCCCACAACAGCACGCTCACGCTCACCGCGAACACGATGAGCAGGCCGCCCATCGTGGGGGTCCCGGCCTTGCACTGGTGCGCCTTCACTTCCTTGAGGATTTCCTGACGGCACTTGATGGCCTGCAGCCAGCGTATGAAATAGGGCCCGACGAGGATGCTCACCGCGAGCGCCGTCACAAGCGCCCACGCGGATCGGAAGGTAATGTATTTGAAAATGTTGAGGACGGAATAGTCAACACTCAACGGATACAGCAGGTTATACAGCATGAGGATCTCCCGCCTGAGCCTCCGTGAAGGCGTTGACCAGCGTTTCCAGTTTGTTTGAACGCGACCCCTTGAACAGGATCACGCCTCCGCCGCTGCCGAGATCACAGGCGGCAAGGCCCTTGAACATATCCTCGGCGGACGCCACCGGGCAGAATGCACCCCCGTAACGTCCGGCATGCAGCCCCTCTTCAAACGCTTCCCGATGCCCGCCCTTCCAGCAAACGAGGCGGGGCCTGATGTCCGCCACAAGGCGGCCCAAATTGCGGTGCTCATCCTCGGAAAGCGAACCGAGCTCGCCCATTTCGCCGAGCACGCACACAAGGGGCCTGTCCGCGCGATCCCCGGCCATTTCAGCGGCGGCCTCCAGCATCCGCGAAAAAGACAGCGGGTTGGCGTTGTAGCTGTCGTCAATGACCAGCCAATCCCCGGCCCGCGAACAGGCAAAACGCTGTTTCGGCAGCACGGCCCCGGCGAACCCGGCGGCGATTTCCTCGGCGCCCAGCCCCAGACGGTGCGCTACGGCGGCTGCGGCAATGACGTTTTCCGCGCCGAACGCCCCACGGAACGGAGCCTCCACATCAATGGAAACCCCGTCCAGCCACAGCCGGAACAGCCCCTTGTCCTCGCCCGCCGGCACGACATAGGCCGCACGGTAGTCCACTTGGCGCCCCGCGGTGGAAAAGAAAAACAATTCCTGCCGCACGGCACGGGCTTCGCGCGCGAGATCGGGATAATCGGCGCTGATGATCGCCGTCCCGCCGGGCGCGAGGTGCGCAAGAAGCCTCGCCTTATAATGCGCCGTCCCCCGATCGCCCAAACCGGCGGCATGGCCCGGCCCCACGTTGAGGATCAAGGCAAGATCCGGCTCAAGAATGGCCCCAAGCTCGTCCATGTCATGGGGGCGGCTGATGCCCGCCTCCATGACCCAAAACGCTTCCTCGCCGGTCGCCGCCAGCATGGACAGGGGCAGGCCGATCTGGTTGTTCAGGTTCATATGGGTCTTGGCGGTAAGCCCGCGGCGGCCCAGAACCTGCGCAAGCAGTTCCTTGACCGTGGTTTTGCCCGCCGTGCCGGTAAGCCCGATCACCCGAGTCCCGCTGAGGCGTTTGCGCCAGCAGTGCGCCAGCTTCCCAAGCGCCTTGACCGTATCGTCAACGAGGATGAGCGGGACGGGCGGCACGCCGCCGAACGGATTCCGGGATGCCAGCAGCGCGGCGGCCCCGGCTTCGGCGGCCTTTCCAGCAAAATCGTGCCCGTCGAACGTTTCGCCGGGGATGCAGACGAACAGGGAGCCGGGCTTGACCGCACGGCTGTCCGTACCCACGCCTTCCACAATGCCGCAAGGCACGGCACCCGCCACGGCGGAACCGTCCACCGCGCGGACAACCTCTTCAAAACTCAGGCGCATCCCAGAATCTCCCGGACTGTTTGCTGATCGCTGAACGGGTGTTTGACATCGCCGATCTGCTGCGTGCCCTCGTGCCCCTTGCCCGCGATAAGCAGGGCGTCGCCGGGGCGCAGGAGCTCAAGCCCCTTTTCGATGGCCCGGCGGCGATCCGGATCGGCAAAGACTTCGGCGGCCCCGGAGAGGCCGGGCATGACGTCGGCCATGATCGCCTCAGGCTCCTCGTGGCGCGGGTTGTCGGAGGTAAGCACCGCCACATCGGACAGCCTGGCTACGGCTTCACCCATGAGCGGGCGCTTGGCCCGGTCGCGGTTGCCCCCGCAGCCGAACACGGTGACGATGCGCTTGAAGCCCGCCCCGCGCAGCGCGTTGAGGACGTTGATCAGCGCGTCGGGCGTATGGGCATAGTCCACAAACACATCAAGGTTCTGCGGGTTGAGGATGCGCTCCAGACGGCCCGGCACCCCGCAGAAGGTCTCGAAACAGCGGAACGCTTCGGGATCGAGGCCGAACCCAAGGGCGACGGCCTGCACGGCGAGCAGGTTTTCCGCATTGTAATTGCCCACCAGCGGCGACGTGAATTCCCATTCGCGGCCTTCAAAACTGGCATGCAAACGCAACCCTGCGGTCGTACTGGAAAGCACCCTGCCCGCAAGGTAGCGCCCGGAAGATCCAGGGGCCGTCAGGCCAAAGCCGATGGCGTCGGGAACCATCCCCGCCAGACGGGCCCCCCACGGGTTGTCCGTGCCGATAGCCATCACGCGATCCGCGAAGGGCCTGCCGTCCTCGTCAAGGAACAGCTTGGCCTTGGCCTTGAAATACGTCTCCATATCGTGATGGTAGTCGAGGTGATCCTGCGTCAGGTTCGAGAACACGGCCCCGCCGAAGCCGACGCCCGCGACGCGGTTCTGATCCAGCGCGTGCGAAGAGACTTCCATAAAGGCCATATCCACATCGGCGGCGCGCATATCGGCCAGCATGGCATGCACGTCGAGGCAGTCCGGCGTGGTCATGGGCGCGTCCTCATGGTGCCCCGGCCAGCGATAGGAAACCGTGCCGAGCACGCCGGTCTTCTTCCCGGCGGAGGCGAACAGATGATCGAGCAGATAGGTCGTGGTGGTCTTGCCGTTGGTTCCGGTCACGCCGACCACTGGGAACGGGAGGGAAGCCGTCCCGTACCGGGCGCGGGCCAACAGCCCAAGGGCCTGACGGGGATCGGCACAGTCGACGGCTTCCGCTTCGCCGCAGTTCCCCGCGGCCTCAGGGCGGCAGACCACATACCCGGCCCCCCGCGCCACGGCGTCGGCAATGAACTGAGAACCGTCGGCACTGCTGCCGGGCAGAGCCACAAAAACACAACCGGGGGTCGCCTTGCGGGAGTCGATGCACAACTCCATCCCCTGCGCGGCCACGCGGGATTCCAGTAACGAAAGCGGATACATTCCCATTATTCCTGCTCCGAAAGCCAAAGAACGCATGACGTGGGGGCCGAATCCTTCCCCGCCCAGCGCACGCCCGGTTCCGGCGTTTGTCGTACCACTCTTGAACCATTGCCCTTGATGACGGGGACAAGCCCCTGCCGCGCAAACATTTCCACGGCCCGCCGCACGGACTGCCCCACCACGTCCGGGACCGTCCCCGAATCCCGAACCGGCAGCGCCGTCTTCCTTTTCGCCAGCTCGCTGCGGTACTCGCCGAGCACGGTCTTTTCCTTGTTCCCCCGCCGCTCCGCACGGGCGCGGGCGCGGGCCTCGGCCTTTTCCCGTGCCTTGATCTGCGCGGGGGTCAGCGCGCCGGGATCCGGCAGCGAACCATGATACGCCATGACCCGCGACGTCACGGCCTTGAACACCGGCGCCGCGATCACGCCGCCGTACCTCACTTTCGACGGTTCATCAATAAAAATGACCACGAGGTATTGCGGCTTTTCGGCGGGAACAAGCCCTACGAACGACGCGGTGCGCTCCCCGCCGTACTTGCCGCGAAACGCCTTCTGCGCCGTTCCGGTCTTCCCCGCCACGGACACGCCGGGGATGGCGGCGCGCCTGCCCGTGCCCTCATCGACGACCTCGCGCATCATGGAAAGCACTTCCCGTGCGGTGTTCCTGGAAAAAATACGCTGCTCCCCTCCGCCCACGTCATCGTTGAGGACGATCCGCAGGGGCTTATACACCCCTTCATTGGCAAGCGTCAGATACCCCTGCGCCATCTGGAGCACCGTGACCGCAAGGCTCTGCCCGAACGAGGACGAGATGAGGTCGGCCTCGCTCCATTCGCGCGCCGGGCGCAGGATGCCGCGGCTCTCGGCGAGCTGGATGTTCGTGCGTTCCCCGAAGCCAAGCCGGGAAAGATACCGCTGATACTTGACCGCGCCAAGCTCCAGCCCGATTTTGCCGCAGCCGATGTTGCTTGAGTTGGCAAGGATCTTCGCCACGCTCTGGATATTCTCTTTCGGGCGGCTGTCGTCCCGGATGGTAATGTACCGGCTTTTCCACAGCCCGTTTTCGCAATCGAACGTGGTGTCGCGGGTAACGACCCCTTCCTGAAGCGCCGACGCTATCAAAAACGGCTTGAACGTAGACCCCGGCTCCAGCGCGTCCTGCGCCAGACGGTTGCGGTACTCGCTCGGACGGTACTGGTTATAGGAATTGGGATTGAAGAACGGGGCCTGCGCCCAGGCGAGGATATCGCCGGCGGCCACATCCACCACGAGCACGCCGCCCCATTTCGCGCCGAACTCCGTGACGGCCTTGGAAATTTCCTCCTCGGCGATGGACTGCACCTGCAAATCGAGGGTCAGGTGCACATCCTCGGCGGGCTGCGCCTCGTAATTGCTGTCCACGTAGAACTCACGGCCCGATGCGTCGCGCCGCACGGCCTGACGCACGGAAAGGCCGCCGAGCTGATCGTCAAAGGAACGCTCGACGCCTTCAAGCCCCTTGCCGTCCATGCCGACAAAGCCGAGCAGCTGCCCCGCCACCTGACGGTAAGGGTAAATGCGCTCAAACTCGCGGGACAGCTCGACGCCCGTGAGATCCGCCTGCCGGATGGCCTCGGCCGTGGCATCGTCCACGCGGCGGGCAAGCCAGACAAAGCTGCGCTTCTTTTCCAGCAGGGGCCTGATCTGATCGGCCGGACGCCCGAGTATCCCGGCCAGCGTCGCCGCCGTAGCCTGAATGTCCGTGATGATGCTCGGATTTGCATATACGGAACAGCACTCCACGCTGCGGGCAAGGATATGGCCGTTGCGATCGGTGATCATGCCGCGGGGCATAGCCACGGTTTCGGCGGCCATATGCTGCCGCCGCGCGCGCTCGGCCAGAAAGGGGCCTTCCCAAAGCTGGACATATCCGGCCCGGATCCACAGCGCGCCCCACACCACGAAAAAAAGCACCGCCACCGTACGGAACCGGACGTTGTTCCAGTCGACGGACGCAAACCATGCGCGAAGCCCGCCTTCCGAACGGCGTCGGTTGACGGCCTGCGAAGAAGATTGCCGAGTCGTGCGCTTGCGCGCGCCCAAATATGCCATAGAAACCTGACCCCTGGCCCGCCCGTGCGGAGGCTACTGTACCCCGGCTTCAGGCCCCGGATCGGGCATCCGCCGGATCTGGCCGGGCTTGGCCTCGCTCATGCCGAGCTGGATGGCTTTACGGCGCAGTACATGCGGAGCCAGCAGCCTATCCCGTTCCACTTCAAGTTTGGTTTTGAGGACGGCGCGCTGTTCCACCTCGTTCCTGAGCTGGCGGATGGAATACGCCTTATCCGTGCGCTCGATGCTGAGCCACACCAACGCGAGCCCCATGAGCAGGCTCAGCAGCAACGACAGGATGAAGGCCAGCAGCCAGCCGCTTGACGACATCTGGCTCATGCCCGTCCCCGCCCTTCACGCCCATGCCGGGCCATGCGCGCGGCGCGCTTGGCTTCATACCGCAGGCGCGCGGCCTCTTCGCCGGATTCCCCGCCGGGCTGCCGGGCATGCGGATCCAGCTTTTCCGCCACGCGCAGCTTGGCGCTGCCCGCGCGGGGGTTCAGCATCTTTTCCCGTTCGGAAGGGCAAATGGGCTTCGGGGTCACAAGCAGGGCTTCCGGCACATGATGGCACACGCACACGGGGATGTGCTTGGGGCAGATGCAGCCCTGCGTCCACGCTTTCATGCGGTGCTTGACCACCCTGTCCTCCAGCGAATGGAAGGAAATGACCGCCACGCGGCCGCCCGGCTTCAACCGTCCGAGGATGGCGTCGAGGAACCGTTCCAGTTCGCCGATCTCGTCGTTGACCGCCATGCGCAGCGCCTGAAACGTGCGCGTCGCGGGGTGGTTCCGGGCCTTGGCCCGCCATGCCGCCGGATAAGCGCGCTCCACAAGGGCCGCCAGTTCCCCGGTGGTTTCGATGGGCTTGCGCACCCGCGCCTCCACGATGGCCCGCGCAATGCGCCCGGCCTGCGGATCCTCGCCGTAACGCTCAATGATGTCCTTCAATTCCTCGGCCTTGGCCCGGTTCACAAGGCGGCTCACCGGCAGCTCGCCGGAATCGCGATCCATACGCATGTCGAGGGGGCCATCGGAACTGAAGCTGAAACCGCGCTCCGCCGAGTCGATCTGCAGCGAGGAAACGCCGATATCAATGAGCGCCCCGTCGACGGCATCCCAGCCGATCCCGTCCAGCGCCGCTTCAAACCCGCTGTAGCGGGTATGCACGAGATGGACGCGATCCCCGAACGGGGCCAAGCGGATACGCGCAAGCTCAAGGGCCTGCGTATCCCTGTCCAGGCCGCACAGAAAGCCCTCGCCGCCCGTGCGTTCCATGATGGCAAAGGAATGCCCGCCCATGCCGACCGTGCCGTCGAGATAGCGCCCGCCCGCTTTGGGGGCCAGCGCATCCACCGCTTCGTTCAGCAATACGGAAATGTGTACGGATTCGGGAGAAGGCATGGAGGTATCGGAATTCATTGGTTCGTTTCGTCCTGCTGCAAAAGCATGGCCGTCCCTGCGGCCGGCGTGTTCCGGCTGCACGTCATACAACAGCGTGTCCGGGGATTCTTAAAAAGAGAAGTCGATGCCGCTTTCAGCCAGCTCATCGGCCACATCGTCAAAATCCTGTGAGAGCAGCGCCTTGAACCGGGCCTGATCCCATATTTCAAACTTGTCGCCCTGTCCGACCACGACGGCGTCGTGTCCGAGCCCGGCATATTCCATATGCGCGCGGGAAAGGCGTATCCTGCCTTGCGCGTCAAAGGACTGATCCTCCGCACCGCCGAGCACCAGACGACGAAAGTCCCTGATTTTCCTCGAACTGTTCCGAAGACGCCCAAAACGCTCCTCCAGTTCGTTCCAGAGGGGGCCGGGATACCCGACAAGGCAGCCGTCGTATGTCGTCAGCACAAACGTACCGTCCGCCGAAGCCGCCGCCAGCGCATCCCGAAACTCCGGGGGGAGCATCAGACGGCCTTTGGCATCAAGGCTCCTATAGGACTGTCCGCGAAACAACATACCCGGCCTCCGGGCCCCTTTTGTCAGGATACTCCACTTTTTCCCACTTTCCCCCACTTTGTCGTCCATTCCACCCACCTTGTCAAGAGGGTGACAAATGTATAAAACCATATGTAATTATTTATTATACAAAATATTTTACCTGTTACGGAAACAGGCCCGGCTTTCGGCGCGGGACTTTCTCATTCCCACCGTGGGCCCAAAACGCCGCATCCCCGTCCGGCACACGCCGGGCCGATTCCAACATTGGGGCGGCTACCCGTTCCGGCGCGCTGTCCCTCGAAAAACACGAAGCCATGACCAGCGGCTCTACTAGCCTCGACATGATCGCCATCCCCGGCGACACGCCCGCCGCCACCATTTCCGGCATCATCGCTGTGGAGATGAAACAACCGGATACTATGAGAGAGCCTTTTGATCCATAAGTTCGGAAAGTTCCGGAGGATGCCGGGCCAGCCGCATGCGCGGCCTCCCCGCATCTTTTCCTTCCTGAAAAAAGAGGCTAGTTTCTGCCCCATGCCGACGAGACGGGACCGCCCCGCGCCGCGCCGGAGGGACGCCGTCCGGCGCCCATCACCCAACCCACCGCAAAGGCTTGACAATGCGTTTCCATTCTTTCGACGACGTACAAGATCATCTCGACACCCTTGGGCTCTTTCACATGGACTTCGGCCTTGACCGCATGCGGAACGCACTGGACGCGCTCGGGCTGCTTGCGCCCCCGTTCGTGACCGTGCAGATCGTCGGCACCAACGGCAAAGGCTCCACCTCCACCTTCCTGTCGTGCGTCGCCCGTGCGCATGGGCTGAACGTGGGCCTCTATACCTCGCCGCATTTCGTCACCCCGCGCGAGCGCATCCGCATCAACGGGACGATGCTGCCGGCAGACCGCTGGCCCGCGCTGGCCGACCGCGTCATGGAAGCGGCGCCCAACCTGACCTATTTTGAATTCCTCACGGCCCTCGGCCTGCTCGCCTTCGCCGAGGCGGGCGTGGATCTCGTCGTCATGGAGGCGGGGCTTGGCGGGCATTACGATGCGACGACGGCTATGACGGCGCAGGCCGTCTGCTTCACGCCCATCGGCATGGATCACGAAAAAATCCTCGGCCCGACCCTGACGGACATCGCCTCCGACAAGTCGCAGGCCATGCGCCCCGGCGTCCCGGCCTTCACCGCCCCGCAGGAAGCCGAGGCCCTCGCCTGCCTTCTCCGCACAGCACAGGAAAAAGGCTCGGAACTCCACGAAACGGCCTCGCTCCCGTTCCCGCAATCCCCCCTTGGGCTCGACGGGCCGCACCAGCGCACCAATGCCCGGCTGGCCGTCGCCGCATGGGACTGGCTCGCCAATCAGCAGCACTGGCCCAATATGCCCGAAACAGTCGCCAAGGGGCTGGCTTCCGCGCATTTCCCCGGACGGTTCCAGCGCATCCCGGCCGCCAACGGCCTGCCGCCCCTGCTCCTTGACGGCGCGCACAACCCCCACGGCCTGCGCGCGTTTGAAACGGCCATCCGTGACGCGGGCATCCAGCCCGCCGCCGTCATCTTCTCCTGCCTTGCGGACAAGGATGTATCCGACATGCTGCCGTTTATCCGCCGCATCGCCGGGGACGCACCTTTGTTCGTCCCGACGATTCAGGACAACGAGCGGGCCATGAACGGCGAAGAGCTCGCAAAGCTCCTTGCCGAAGGTCGCGGGCCAGCCATCACGCAGCCAGCCCAACGCCTGAGCCTCGCCCTAAAGGAAGCGGCCTCCTTCGTTCCCGCCGAAGACACGGACAGGCACCCCGTCCTGTTGTGCGGCTCCTTGTATTTGCTCGGCGAGTTCTTTACCCTTCACCCGCAAACGCTGGAACAGGAGCTTGTCTAGCGGGAAGGGGAAAAGTCTTAGGCCGTGTCGTCAATTTAGATATAATCTGTTTAAATTATTTAACCATTTTTCAAGCCACAACAAATTATTTTCAATAATTTCAAATAATTATATGTAAAACAACGACACAACCCAGGCTACGCCATAGGAAACGGTTAATGCTTGATTTCTTGAAATTCCAAAGGAATGGCCAACAAAATGCCCCAGTCATGGAGCCCATCAGCGGAAAATTGGAGAACAAGTCTGTATTTTTAGCATACTGTCGAGATAAAACAACCATATGCCATGACAGAGTTCATTTTATTTCAAACAAATAACGGCACAAGCCTCCAGTAGAGAAAGCAGCAGCGGAAAACTGAAAAAACGTATTTTCACCGTGCCTGTGGAAATGAACCAACCACATTCCATAATAAACCAAAACATATGAATAATCTCTTTCGTTCCCTGCCTTCGGTCGACGCCTGCCTGAGCGGGCTGGAAAACGCCGCGCCCACGCTGCACGCAACGACGCCCCGCCCATTGCTCCGGTCGCTCACCAACGCCTTTCTGGACGGCTGCCGCAGAGACATCAAGGAAGGACGCCTTACGGATTCCGGGCAGCTCGGCTTGGACGCCCTGCTCCCCCGCCTCGCCGCCTTCGCGGAAAAAGGGGCCGCGCCGCGCTTCCGCCGCGTGCTCAACGCCACCGGGGTCGTCATCCATACCAATATGGGCCGCTCCGTCCTCGCTGACGAGGCCGTGGACGCCATCCTCAAGGCTTGCCGGGGGTACTCCAACCTTGAGCTGAACCTTGCCACAGGGGAACGCGGCAGCCGCTACAGCCACGTTGAGGAACTGCTCTGCACGCTTACGGGAGCCGAGGCCGCCCTTGTGGTCAACAACAATGCCGCCGCCGTGCTGATTACGATGGACGCGCTCTGCTCAGGCGGCGAAGTCGTGGTCGCCAGAGGGCAGCTTGTGGAAATCGGAGGCAGCTTCCGCATCCCTGACGTCATGGAACGCAGCGGGGCCACCCTGCGCGAAGTCGGATGCACCAACCGCGTCCACCCGCAGGACTACGAAAACGCCATCAACGAGCGCACAGTCGCCCTCATGCGCGTCCATACCTCGAACTACCGCATCGTCGGCTTCCATGCGGACGTGCCCGTTGAAGAACTCGCGGACATGGCGCATCGGCACGGCCTCCCGCTCATTGAGGATCTGGGCAGCGGCAGCTTCCTCGACTTCACCGCAGCCGGGCTGCCCGGCGAACCGACCGTACCTTCGGTGGTTGCCGCGGGCGCGGACGTGGTTACCTTCTCCGGTGACAAAGTGCTCGGAGGCCCGCAGGCCGGGATTATCGTGGGCACGAAGGCGATCATCGAGAAAATCAAGCGGAACCCGCTGAACCGGGCACTGCGCATCGACAAGATGACCCTTGCCGCCCTTGAAGCAACCCTACGGCTTTACCTGGACGAGCAGCTCGCCCGGAAGTGCATCCCCACGGTCGCGATGATCACCGCAGCGCCGGACGAACTCAAGCGCCGGGCCTCGCGTCTGGCTTCCCGGCTCCGCAAGGCGTGCGGGGACAAGGCCGAAATCCGGCTGGTGCGGGGAGAATCCCGCGTCGGCGGCGGATCGTTCCCCGAAAACGCCCTGCCGACCACACTCGTGCGCGTCGCCCCCACGGGATGCACGCCGGAATGCCTCAAGCAGCGCCTGCTCGAAACCGTTCCGCCGCTGATCGGACGCCTTGAGGATCATGCCTTCCTGCTCGATCCGCGCACGCTCGCCGACGAGGAACTGCCCATGGCCGCCAATGTTATCGCGGCTGCGCTGAATCAGGCATGAGCATAACAGCGGCCTACCCGGACACGGGTTTACAGCAAGGCCCCGGACTCTCCCGCATGGAAAGGGAGAGCCGGAAAACCATATCACGACGCTCCAAACCATAAAGGACAACATACATGAACAACGAATTCGATTTCGAAACCCAAAACGGCTGGACGCACTACGCCGATGCGGCAAGCCAAGAACAGATGGACGCACTGGCCACCCGCTACATGGATTTCCTCTCCCATGCGAAAACCGAACGCGAAACCGTGGATCTCGTGGTTGAAGCGTTGAAGGGTGCCGGTTTTTCCGAAGATTTCACAAAGGATCTCGTGTTCCGCACCTATCGGGGCAAGGCCGTCTTCGTGGCGCGCAAGGGCAAGAAGCCGCTCGCTTCGGGCGTGCGCCTCATCAGCGCCCATACCGACGCCCCGCGCCTTGACTTCAAGCAGCGCCCGCTTCAGGAACAGGTGGGCATCGGGCAGGCCAAGACCCACTACTACGGCGGCATCCGCAAATACCAATGGCTGGCCCGGCCTCTCGCCCTGCACGGCGTGATCGTCAAAGAGGACGGCACGTCCATCAAGGTCGTGCTGGGCGAAGATCCCGGCGATCCGGTGTTCACCATCGCTGACCTGCTGCCGCATCTGGCACAGAAGGAAGTCACCAAGACCGTGGCCGACGCCTTTGATGCGGAAAAGCTCAACGTGATCCTGGGGCACAGCCCGCTGCCTTCCGCTTCCGATACGGACGAAACCGCAAAAGAACAGAAAGATCCGGTTCGGGCGAACATCCTCGCCCTCCTCAACCGCAAATACGGCATCCGGGAAGAAGATCTGATGTCCGCCGAATTGCAGGCCGTGCCCGCAGGCCCGGCGCGCTACGTCGGCCTTGATGCCGCCCTCATCGGCGGCTACGGGCAGGATGACCGCGTTTGCGTGTTCACCGCGCTGTCCGCCTTCTTGGACGCGCAAGCCCCCGAACACGCCAACTGCCTGATCTTCTGGGACAAGGAAGAAATCGGCTCCGAAGGCTCCACAGGCGCGCAAGGCCGTTTTCTTGAGTATTGCATGGAGGATCTCACGGAAGCATGGGAACCGGGAACCAAGGTTCGCGACGTCTTCCAGAACTCCACGGCCGTTTCCGGCGACGTACACGCGGCTACCGATCCCGACTGGCAGGAACTGCACGAAAAGCTCAACGCCTCGATCATCGGGCACGGCCCCACGTTCTGCAAATTCACCGGCTCGCGCGGCAAATACGGGGCCAACGACGCCCATCCCGAATACATCGGCTGGCTGCGCGGCGTGCTCAATCGGAAAAACATCCCGTGGCAGATGGCCGAACTCGGCAAGGTCGATCACGGCGGGGGCGGCACGGTAGCCCTCTATCTTGCGGCCTACGGCATGGACACCATCGATCTCGGCCCCGCCGTCCTCTCCATGCACAGCCCCTTTGAGCTGCTTTCCAAGGCCGATCTCTATTCCACAAAACTCGCGTATCAGGCCATTTTGGAAGCCTAACCCCCACCCGTTACGCTTGGGGAAGGGAAACTTTACTAAAGAATGGGGAGGACTCCCCCACATTTCCCTTCCCCTCACCAATCCTAGCAAAACGACTCCTTCCCTTCACGGGTTTTCTGCTTTATCGAACCCCTGTCTGGCGCTTTCCCTTGCCATACAAAACAGTCTGGTTCAGGCTCCCGATTAAGCCATAATAGATGGGCACAAGAGCTATGTCAGGCATTACAGGGATCATGAGTCCAGCTTTATAAGTGGGCAGCGAACGCGTGGGCGCTGAAACGGGGACAGCCACTATTCGCCAGTTCCCAGGTCCTGTCGTCATTTTTACATTTAACCATTTTAAATTATTGAAAATAATTTTATGGCTTGAAATCCGTTAAATAATTTCAATAAATTATATCTAATTGGCGACACGACCCAGCACAACCGCCCTTTTCCGCTCCATCCCGCCTTGCCCATCCGACAGGGACTCCTGCCGGGCAGCCTCCCCACCAGCCGAAAGTCTTGGGAGAGGGAGGGATGGGGTCCGGGGAAGGGAGGGGGAAGCCTTTCTTCAGAAAGGTTCCCCCTCCCTTCCCCGGTTTTCTTCCCCCTAAAAAAATAACACGCCCGGCACACGGCGGAACTCTTTTGCATTTTTAGTAAAAAAGCTATGATGGCGCCTGTCCCGCGACAAAAGGCCGAAAAGGGGCATTGCGCTGCGGACAAAGACAGCGTACGGAGACGCGAAATCCTCTTGCCCCCAAACCGCCCCATGACCGAAGAACGCGAATCAGCCCCCAATCAGACGCCCGGCACGGATCAGGCGACGCACCAGCGGCCTCCGCAGGCTTCGCTGGCGCGCCGTTATATGGGCAAACTGCTGGCGAACATCGCTACCGTCCCCGTCTATCTGATCATGGAGGCGGTGCTCCCGCGCGCCCTTGGGCCGCAGGCCTACGGGAACTTCAATTTCTCCACCAGCGTGTTCACGCAGCTTACCGGCTTTCTGGACATGGGCACGTCCACCTGCTTTTATAACGCCCTGTCCCGCCGCCAGTACGAAATGCCGCTCGTCGCCTTTTACGGCCGCGTTTCGGCGCTGGTCTTCCTCATTACCATGCTCGCGGGCGTCTTCCTGCTTGTGCCGGGGCTTGGGGATATGCTTTTGCCCGACGTGCCGCTCTGGTACGCCCCGCTGGCGGCCTTCTACGGCTTCCTGCTGTGGGGGACGCGGGTGGTGCGCTCCATGAACGACGCCCTCGGCCTGACCGTGCCCGGCGAGCTCCTGCGGAGCGGGGTCAACCTGCTTGGGGCCATCATCATTCTGGCGCTGTTCTGGTTCGGTTTCCTGAACGCGGGGAGCCTGTTCGGGCTGCAATACCTGATGATGGGGAGCATCGTGATCGGGTGCCTCGCCATCATGCGGCGCTCATGGGCGCATATCGATCTCAGCCTCACACGCGATCAGCGCCTTTCCTACACACGCGAATTTTCCGACTACAGCATGCCGCTGTTCGTGCAGGCGCTGCTTTCGGCGCTGGCCCTTTCCGCCGAACGCTGGGTGCTCCAATGGTTCGACGGCAGCACGCAGCAGGGCTATTTCGCACTGTCCCAGCGCGTCAGCGCCGCATGTTTTCTGTTCGTATCCGCCATGACCCCGCTGATCATGCGCGAACTCGCCATTGCATGGGGCAAGGACGACCGCGAGCACATGGGGCATCTCCTGACCCGGTTCGCGCCGCTCCTTTTTGGGATCGCGGCATGGTTCTCCTGCTTCACCGCCGTGGAAGCCTCCGTCCTCGTACATATTTTCGGCGGCGCGGAGTTCGCCGCGGCACTCGTCCCCGTGCAGATCATGGCCCTCTATCCGGCCCATCAAGCCTACGGGCAGCTGGCAAGCTCCGTTTTCCATGCCACCGGCAAGACCAAGGTGCTGCGGAACCTTGCCTTCATCGAACACTTCGGGGGTTTCCTCCTCGTATGGCTGCTGGTCGCGCCGCAGGACATGCTCGGCATGGGGCTCGGCGCAACGGGCCTTGCCCTTAAGACCGTGACGACGCAGTTCATCATGGTCAACCTGCTGTTCTGGATGGCCTCGCGGCTCATCCCTCTCAATTTCTTCCGCAACCTGATGCTGCAAGGGCTCATCCTCGGCTCCCTCCTCGGAATCGCATGGGTCTGCAAACAGGCGACGGGAATCTATTTCGCGGATGACGCCCACCAAGTCATACGCTTTTTCCTTTCCGGCATCCTCTATTCCTTTATGTCCCTTGGGCTCGCCGTCACCTGCCCGTGGCTGTTCGGGTGCTCATGGCAGGACTTCCGGGAAATGCTCATCCGGCTGCGCCTGATCAAGAAAAAAGCCTGATCCTGCAGCAAATCAAATAATAACCTCACGCATAGCGGGCAGCTTCTTGTTTCGG
>ENA-UEQE01000672-UEQE01000672.1-human-gut-metagenome-genome-assembly--contig:-NODE-672-length-30016-cov-4.914393_pt1 | contig 30016 bp, 26 predicted proteins | sample MGYA00242934_ERZ507935 | MGnify/ENA primary metagenome ERZ507935 (study PRJEB26167, sample SAMN06115423) | human gut metagenome | host: Homo sapiens | place: China:Anhui | collected 2015-03-30 | study... | reverse complement strand
GGAGAAGCTCAAAGACAAGGAATACTGTGATATCTTAAGTGAAGTACGGCGGCTGCTGGCCTGCTGGTATGGCGCAGATGTGATACCGGAGAAGAAACGAGCAGAGTTCAAAAGAGAGACAGCCAAAAAGCTGTGGGAAATCATACGGCAGGTTCTGGGTGACCCGCAGCAGGGAACGTAAGGAGGCGAACGACAATGATCGAGCCGAAAAAGAGGAGCTTCCAGAGAATCCCGTTTTGGGAGCTGCGGGGAGAATTTCACAGTCAAGGATGGTTTGACCAGGACATTGCGGATGCCATTGGGATGACACCGGGAACCCTGAGCACACGGATGCAGGGGCGGAGTGTCTGGCGGGCTGATGAGATCAGCAAAATCTGCGAGCTGCTGAATATCACGCAGGAGAATGTCGGGAGGCTTTTCTTCCCAGACATCGAAGCGGCAACAAAAAAGCCCGGCAGTGCTGGAACACTGACGAGCTTTCGAGTGACAGGTTGAGACGGCCTATCACCACAAGTTTAACACGAACAGGAGGAAAAGGCAATGAGAAAGCGGGCAAAAATGCGGCTGGCGCTGCTGGGCGGGATGATCGCAGGGGCAGTGGCTGGGTGCTGGCTGCTGGATGTACTGGAAGCAGCGGCCAACTGGATGCTGGTGCACTGGATGGGCCTGGACATTGGCAAAGCAGCCGCACGAGCCCCGGCCATGAGCGGGCTGCTGCTCTGTGGGTTGTTCGGCGTGGGGCTGTACTTATACTGCCGCTGGGACGAAACCTCTCACCGCTTCGGTCTGGCTGACGCCAGCGCCTTGCGGAGCTCCCCTATCAGGGGAGCCAAGAGTAGAGGAAAAATAGCAGCCCGGCGGAGTCAGCGGTACGGCAAGATCAACCGCAGCCATGCCCGCATGGAGGAGCCGGACTACTGGACGAATCAAAAAGACGCATAGGAGATACAGATATGATTCGTATTGAAATCAAGGAGATCAGCAAAGGCCATGCTGGCATCAGCCTGGAAGCAGAGAAGACGGACTCGATAGAAGTTTTGCAGCTGGCCATTCGGGGCGTTGCAGGGCTGGTGCGGACTTTTATGAAAGGGAACGGCATTAGCCCGGAGCTTGCAGAGGCGCTGGGAAAAGCGCTGGAGGGGGAGTTGCTAGACTCTGATGGCCTGAAAGTCGGCAATGTGATGGAGGGCAAGGAAGCGGAGTTTATGGCCGCATTGTACGGAATGCGGGGAAAGACCATGAAGAGAGATGACAAGTGAAAGTTCTTGTTGCCTGTGAGGAAAGCCAAACAGTATGCAAAGCTTTTCGTATGAAAGGACATGAGGCGTATTCCTGTGACATTGTTAAGCCGTCAGGGGGGCATCCCGAATGGCACATTCTGGGAAATGCTATTCCAATACTTACAGGTGGACAGATTACAACAATGAACGGCGCGATTCATGATGTGGGTAGATGGGACTTGTTGGTTGCACATCCGCCTTGTACCTACTTGAGCAACGCCGGAGCCAGCTTTTTATGGAAAGGAAAAGAGCTGCAGGCTGACCGTCTGATGAAAGGCATACATGGCCGAGACCTCTTTATGAGATTCTGGTGGGCTGACATTCCGAAAATCTGTATAGAGAATCCGGTGCCGAGCAAGGTGTTTTGCCTGCCGGCTTATACGCAAATCATTCAACCGTATGAATACGGACATCCCTATACCAAGAGAACCTGCCTCTGGCTCAAAGGGCTGCCGCCGCTTTTTCCGACGGACATTGTTGTGCCGGAAAAATCCTGGGTTATGGAGGGTCCATACCGGCACAACCGAGACAGAGCAAAGAATCGCTCTAAAACATTTACAGGCGTTGGTCAGGCAATGGCCGAACAATGGGGCTGATAAATTTGAGGTGAAAAATGAGTGAGCATGGACAAGACCAAAAGGCCCGGACGGGAATGACCCCGGAGGAGACGGAGCTGTGGATCGAGCTGATGGAAAAGGGGCTGGCCATCCAGCACGCGGTGCTGGAGAGCAAGGTGGTGTTGGACAAGCTGCCCAGCGAGCTGCGGATGGACGGCATCAACCTGCTGTACTGCCGCCTGACCCGGTGCCGGGCGCAGCTGCTGGGGCTGGTGGGAGAGGAGGAACGATACCGGAATGACGTTTGAAGAGTACGAGAGCGAGCTTGACCGGCGGATCAAAGAGCTGGACTGGAAGCAGGAAAAGGCCCGGGACCGCCTGGAGACCCCTGCCCATGACCTGATGGTACAGGCGAGCCGGGACAAGAGCGTGACGCTGGAGCAGTTTGAAAAGCTGAGCCGGACATTTTACGGTTGGTAAGGAGAAACAAATGAAGAGAAAAATGAGCCTGGAGGACGAGCTGGACGTGACCCGAACCAGCGTGGCCGAGCTGACGGGGTGGTGCATCACCATTGCCCTGCATGATCTGTTTGGTATTGGCCGGGAGCGGCTGAACCGGGTGAACAACCGCCAGCGGATGCTGGCCGAGCAAAGCATGGCCATTATGATGCAGCCAAACGAGCGGGGGATGCCCTCGACCGAAAAGGCCCGGCGGATGCGGGCCGAGGCACTGCCGGAGAGTGTGCCGCGGGAGTTCCGGGTGCCTGCCCTGCGGGCAGCACGGAACCGGCGGGAGCAGCAGCTCAAGATCGTGGGGGACCGGGCGGCGACCATGGCCTGGCAGCTGCACGCCAGGGCCTGCATGGAGGTGCTGGGGTTTGGCCCGGACCGTTTGAACCGCTTATACGACGAGATGCGCCACAACTACGACCAGATGAACACCTGGGGAAAAGAGGACGGCATTGACGTGGCGATGGAGCGGATGCGGAAATGCGCCTGCGACGCCCTGAAAACCGATGACATTGTAGTGGAAGACGTGGAGGACAGCAAGGAGCTGGCCGCCCAGCGCCAGCACTACCATGCCCAGGAGGTGGAATTTTTGAAGCGTGCAGCCCTGGCGGCGACGGGCCGGAAGAGCTGCGCCAAGGTGCTGAATGTATTTGACGCCTCTGCCATGGACCGGAAAATGGCTGCCGTACGGGACGCAGCTGTGGGCGAAGCGTTCCGCAGGAGGGTTTGACCATGGGGTGCAGATACATCTACAGCATTTACGATGCTAAGAACGGGGCACTGGTGGCCAAAGGAGACGCGGCGAAGCTGACAGGGATGGGACTATTCCGGGACGCGGGCGTGCTGGCGACCAGCTACCGCAAGAACCGGGAGTGCAAGAAGCCCCGGAAATACCGCATTGAGCGGGAAAAAGTAGTGAAGACCTTTGTAATGACCACGCCCCAGAAAGCGCTGCGGAGCATGTACATCTACAGCTGCTACAATGCACGGGATGAGCTCTTGGGCCGCGGCACGGCCTGGGAGCTGGTGGAGAGCGGGCTGTTTGGCAGCGAGACCAGCATCTACTCCTGCTACAACAAGGGCGGAACAAATGACAGACTGGGGGTGGCCCGGATGACACGGGTGAGTGAGATGCGGGAATTGCAGCCAAAGCGAAAGGCTGCCGTGCACCGGAAAGCGGAGCCGCTGCGGGGAATTTCTCACCCGACAGCCTTACAGTGGGACGTGCATGACCTGCTGGTTTACAACCGAAAGGCCAAAAAGCAGGGCAAGCGGGAACTTTCCTATGGGCAGTGGAGTGCCATGGGAAAGCCGGCGGAGCCGTGATCTTATTATGAAAGGCAACGGATACGATGGACCGAATACGTCCACCGTATCCGTTACATTTCATAAGCACCTATTTATAAAAGGCGTCCGGGCGGGCGCTTGGGGGAGCTAGTATACCCGTTATTTCTATGACGGTGGGGACCGGGATAGAGAAAGAACAGCAGCCACGATACGCCAGCAGCAGTGAATGGGAGAAGAACCATGAAACGGACCTACACCAGAGAGAAGCGGACTCTATGCGGGAAAGAGTACATGGAGGTGGACCTGTATGCCATCACCCCGGAGGAGCACGCAGCCAAGCGCCGGAAGAAAGGCAGGCCCAGCACAGAGCGCCAGCGCCGCCGGAACGCGGAGCACGCGCGGCGCTACCGGGTGCAAAAGGCCAACGGGAATTTTACAGTGCTGGGGTTCAACGTGACGCTGACCTACGAGGACGGATATCTCCCCGAGGAGTGGGAACAGGCCAAGAAAGACCTGCGAAACTGGATGCGGCGGGTGGTGCTGGCGGCGTGCAAAGCTTTTGGCGTGAAAAAGGCGGACATCCGCTTCATGGGGCTGACGGCCTGCGGGCGAAAGGCGGGGCGGTTCCACCACCACATTCTGGTGGAGTGCACCGGGCTGACCATGCGGCAGAACGCACAGTTCCGGCAGATGCTGGAGGACAAGTGGGCGCTGCGGCAGCCGGACGGAAGCTATGAGCCGATGGGCACAGCCAACGCCGACCGCCTGAACCTGCAGAACCGGCTGGATGATCTCATCACCTACTTTTGCAAGCACAGCGCCCTGTGCTGGTACGAGAGCCGAAACCTGATCCAGCCGGAGGAACAGGTGCCCAACGACACCCGATGGAGCCGGAAGCAGTTACATACGGCCTGCACCGAGTGCCGGGACAGCGCCTACTGGTGGGAGCAGAAATATCCGGGGTGGAAATTTGTGCGCTGTGTGGTGCCGGAGCCAGAGGGCCCGGCAGAGCCGAAAGACGGCTGGAACGCAGATGATCTGCGCTGTTATGTGGTGATGGTGCGAAAGTTCGCACCTGACAGACAGGATACCAGAATTTTGCGCGAGAAACGCGCACGTTAAATAAACCTCTCAGGCGCTGACGCGCCAGCTCCCCTAGCAGGGGAGCCCTTGGCAGGACGGGAAAGTCTGAGCAGGACGAGAAAGCAACCGGGCCCGGAAAAGGCCGGGCCCTGCGACAGCGGGGAGGCAGACAGGTGACCAGAGGGCAGAAAAAGACGGTACGAAAGGCGCTGCGGCGGTATGGCCGCGGGGCCTGCGAAGCGACCCCAGAAGCCTGGCGCGAGGTGGTGGAGGAGACGCTGGACTACTACGACCACGCGGACCCGGTGTGTGCCAGGCTTTTACGGCTGCGGTATCTGGAGGACCAGCCAGAGGAGCGGGTGATCCCGGAGCTATACGTCTGCCGCACGACCTACTACCGCAAGGAGCTGGAGGCGCTGAGCACCGTGGCCATTGCAGCTGCCCGGCGGGGGCTGCTGTAACCTCTTGGTGCAGTGAATACAGGCTGGATGCATGAGCGGCCGGCCTTTTTGTGCTGCCAAAAAGTACGCAGTATTTTTGCGTTGAGGTTTGTGATAGGCTGAGGGAAAGAAAACGCCAAGGCCTTTTGGCAGCGGGCTTGCCCTCTCAGTCAAAGCCTGGCGGCTTTGCCAGCTCTCCCAAAGGGCGAGCCAAGAAGCAAGGAGGGAGGTGCGAGGGTGGCAGAAAAGAAACGGGCGTACTGCAAAAACACGGTGCAGGGGCGGCAGCGGGGCCGGAAGTACCCGCCCAAGTTCCGGGCCGAAGTGGTGATGGCCATGCTGACCACAAACTCCATCTGTGCGGTGGCGCGGAGGTACGGCGTGCCCGAGAGCACCATCCGCACCTGGGTGGCGGAAGAAGCCAAGCGGGGCGACGTATGGGCCGAGGAGCGGCGGGCGGCGGCGCGGGAGATCGCACTGCGGGCCAGCCTTGGCACCCGGGCCCAGGTGAGCTATTTGCAGAGCCGGGTGGAAGAAAACCGGCGGGCAGCACAGGTGAGCCAGAAGCTGCACGCAAGGCTGGACGAGGCTGCCCGGGCCCGGGATTTTTCCATTGGGACCCTGCTGAAAAGCGAGGATGAGGCTCTGGCGGATGCAGCCGAGGTGGGGCTGGTGGTATATGCCAGCCAGGGCAGCTATGACCATCAGCTGGACCCCGACGAGGAAAAGATGCTGGCCCGGCAGTTGGAACGGTACGAGGGCCGGACCATGACCGACAAGGACGCGGCCAACATGACCAAGGTGCTGATGACCGTGGCCGAGCGGGCCGCAGCCATGCTGCCCGGGGACAATGGCCTGGGCGAGAAAAACAGCCCGCCGATGGTGGAGATCGGGGCGGAAAGAGACGCCGACGAGAGCAACGAGGTGATTTTGGATGGCACTGCGAATGCGTAACGGTCGGCCGGTGATCTGGAGCCCACAGCCGCGGCAGCTGGCCTTTATGGCTAGAACCGAGGATGAAGCACTGTATGGCGGGGCCGCAGGCGGCGGCAAGAGTGACGCGCTGGTGATCGAGGCACTCCGGCAGGTAAACATCCCGCATTACCGGGCACTGATCCTGCGCAAGACCTACCCGCAACTCTCTGAGCTCATTGACAAGACCATGCGGTACTACAAACCTGTTTTCCCGAAAGCGCGGTACAACGGCAGCGCTCACTGCTGGACGTTCCCCAGCGGGGCAAAAATCTATTTTGGCAGTTTGCACCACGCACAGGACAAATACAACTACCAGGGCAAAGCCTTTGATTTTATCGGGGTGGATGAGCTGACCCATTTTACCTGGGACGAATACAGCTATGTGATGAGCCGCAACCGCCCCAACGGCCCGGGCACCCGGGTGTACATGCGGGCTACAGCAAACCCCGGAGGGGTGGGCCACGGCTGGGTCAAGGCGCGGTTCATCAGCCCGGCCCCACCGGGAACCCGAATGGTGCAGCTGGTGAACGTGAAGACCCCGGACGGGAAAGAGATCACCCGGCGGCGCACCCGAATTTTTATTCTGTCAACGGTGTTTGATAACCCGGCGCTGATGGAAAACGACCCGGGATACATCGGGACGCTGGCCAGCCTGCCGGAAGCGGAAAGGCAGGCGCTGCTATACGGCAATTGGGACAGCTTTAGTGGGCAGGTGTTCACCGAATGGCGGAACGACCCGGCCCACTACGACGACCAGCGGTGGACCCATGTGATCCGGCCATTCCGGATCCCGGCCCACTGGAAGATATGGCGCGGATACGACTTTGGATATTCCCGGCCATTTTCCGTTGGCTGGTATGCCGCCGACGAAGAGGGGCGGCTGTACCGGATCAAGGAGCTCTACGGCTGCACGGGCACACCCAACGAGGGCCTGCGCATTGACCCGGTGGAGCAGGCCCGGCGGATCCGGGAAGCGGAACAGAACGACCCGATGCTGAAAGGACGGGTGATCCTGGGGGTGGCCGACCCGGCCATTTTCAACGAGAGCCAGGGCGAAAGCATCGCCATGATGCAGGAGAAAAGCCCCAACTTTTTGCACTGGATGCCCGGCGACCACACCCGGCTGGCAGGCAAGATGCAGTTCCATTACCGCTTTGCGTTTGGGGAGGACGGGCGGCCGATGTTCCAGGTGTTTGACACCTGCAAGCATTTCATCCGGACCATCCCGAACCTGGTATACAGCGAGAGCAATGTGGAAGACATTGACACCACTCAGGAAGACCACATTTACGACGAGTGCCGCTATGTGCTGATGGAGAATCCCCTCAGCCCACGGAAGACGGCAAAGCCGGAGCCGCTGCGGGACGACCCGCTGGACCAGAGCCCGGCGAAGTTTATGAGAGTTTAACCTCTCAGTCACGCTGTGCGTGCCAGCTCCCCTAATAGGGGAGCCCTTGGCAGGCCGGGCAACGGCACAGACCGCTTGGGCGCTAACAGCCGTAGGAGCGTAGGCTCTGCGACAGAGGGCAGGAGGGTTGAAATTGGAATTTGAAGACGTTTTGACGACAGAGCGGCAGGCCATTGGCACCGAGGAGGTGGCCAAGGCGCAGCAGCTTTTGGAGAAATACAAGGCGGGAAAGGCGGCGCTGGATCAGCGGATCATTGAGAATGAACAGTGGTTCCGGATGCAGCACTGGCGCAGCTACAAGAACAACATGATGGAGGGCAAGCCGAAGCCCGCTTCCGGCTGGCTGTTCAACTCCATTGCGAACAAACACGCCGACGCCATGGACAACTACCCGGAGCCCAACATCCTGCCCCGGGCCCAGGACGACGAGGAGACGGCCAAGGTGCTCTCCAAAATCATCCCGGTTTTGCTGGAACAGGCGGACTATGAGGAGGTCTACAGTGACACCTGGTGGCGCAAGCTCAAGCAGGGCACCGGTGTCAAGGGGGTCTTTTGGGACCCGGCGCTGCGGGGCGGCGTGGGGGACATTGCCATCAAGAGCATGGACCTTTTGATGTTGTACTGGGAGCCGGGCGTGACCGACATCCAGGACAGCCCGAACCTGTTCAGCCTAGCACTGGCGAACAACGACCAGCTGGCAGCCCAGTGGCCCCAGCTGGAGGGGCACACGGGCGGGAGCCTGACGACCTCCAAGTACATCCACGATGAGAGCATCGACACCAGCGACAAGAGCGTGGTGGTGGACTGGTATTATAAAAAGGCCGTTGGCGAGGGGCGCACGGTGCTGCATTACTGCAAGTTCTGCAACGGCGTGGTGCTGTACGCCAGCGAGAACGACCCGGAGTATGCGGAGCGGGGCTTCTACGACCACGGCAAATACCCCTTTGTATTTGACCCGCTGTTTGTGGAAGAGGACAGCCCGGCGGGCTTTGGGTACATCGACGTGATGAAAGACACGGCCACCAGCATCGACGAGATGAACGCGGCCATGGATGAGAACATCAAGATGGCGGCGAAGACCCGCTATCTGGTGAGCGACACGGCCGGGGTGAACGAGGAAGAGCTGGCGGACCTTTCCAAGGACATCGTGCACACGGTGGGCCGGGTGAACGAAGAGAGCTTTTCGCCGTTGCAGACGCCGGTGCTCTCGGGCAACTGCATCAGCTACCGGGACGCCCGGGTGGCGGAGCTGAAAGAGATCAGCGGCAACCGGGATGTGAGCCAGGGCGGAACCACCAGCGGCCTGACGGCGGCTTCCTACATTGCGGCGCTGCAGGAGGCAGGCTGAAAGCTCAGTCGAGACATGCTGAAAAGCACCTACCGGGCATTTACCAAAGAGTGCTACCTGGTTCTGAACCTGATGCGGCAGTTTTACGACGAGGAGCGAGTATACCGGATTACCGGGCTGAGCGGCGGGACAGAGTATGTGGAGTTTTCCGGCCAGATGCTGCGGGCAAAACCACCCGAGGTGGTGGGCGGTGTGGAGCTGGGAGCCCATGAGCCGGTGTTTGACATCACAGTGAGCGCGGCACGCAAGAGTACATTCAGCCGCCTTTCCCAGAACGAGACGGCGAAAGAATGCTACCAGATGGGGCTTTTTGCCCCGGCCAATGCGGATGCAGCGCTGGCGGTGCTGGATATGATGGACTTTGAGGGCATTGAGAAAGTGCGGGAGCGGGTGCAGCAGAACGGCACGCTCTACCAGCAGTTGCAGCAGGCCATGGAGCAGCTGCAGAAGCTGAGTGCCATCATTGACATGCAGAATGGAACGAACATGAGCGACGCGGCCGGAGCAGCCGCCCAGGCCGCAGGCAGTGCAGGCGGCGGCAGCGGCGGGAGTACCGACGAGAAGACGGTCACCAACAGCCTGGGCGGAGCAGTGGGCAGCGCGGACAACAGCATGGCCACCCAGGCAGCCAGAAGAGCCATGAACGTGAACAACCCGAACCGATGAAAACCTCTCAGTCAACGCTCCGCGTTGCCAGCTCTCCTATCAGGAGAGCCCTTGGCAGGCCGGGAGACTCTGAGCAGGACGAAGTAAGTTTGATGTGTCGTAAGGCTGTGGGCCTTGCGACAGAGAGGAGCAAGAGCAAATGATCTACGCGGAATATGTGGAATTTGACATGCCCACGGGGGAGCGGATGCGGAGACTGGAAGCATACGGCCACGCGGGTTATGCCCCTGCCGGGCAGGACATTGTGTGTGCCGGGGCATCCATGCTGATGGAGACACTGGTGTATATGCTGGCAGGCTGTGAAGAAGCTGACTGCTGTGCTTACCGGGAGCCCACAGGGCCCCGCGTCTCGGTAAAGCTGACAGGCAATATTTGCGAGAGTGACCTGGCGGTCATAGAGTTTGCCAAGAACGGCCTGGCACTGCTGGCAGAGCGATACCCGGATCATGTGCACTTTGTGGACAAGAGTAAGGATGGCCAGGAGAAAATGGTGAATTTACAGCTTTTTGGTGACGGCGGAGACGGCGGCAGCGCCGGAGATGCCGGGGCTGAGGGCGGCAGCGGCATTGTGGAACCGGCCATGAGCCCGGCGGAGGAGCGGCTTGCCCGGTGCAGCGGAGTGCTGAAACGGACGAACCTCTCACCTGTAGAGCGTGGGACCGGCAGGACCTCTCCGTCGCCTGCGGCGACACCTCCCCTGGCAGGGGAGGCCTTGGCAGGTCGGGACACGGCACCTGACCGTGAGGGCGCGGAAAAAGATGCAGTCGGGCGGGCCCTGGCGACCACGGAAGATGGCGCTGAGGGTGACGGTAGCGAGGCCGAAGAAAAGGCCCAGATGACGCCGGAGGAGCACAAAAAGGCGTTTCATGCGCTGCTGCAGGGCGAGTACCGGGCGGAAACCGAAGAGCTGATGCAGCAGGCAGTGGAGCGGGCTGCACAGATTCTGGAGAGCAGCCCCCAGGTGAGAGGCCTGATGGAGGCCCTGCATGAAGCCTACGGCGTGGATGCAGACGACCTGGATGCGCTGACCGATGCGGTGAAGAACGGCCGGGTGAAAGACGAGGCCTACTTTGAAAAGCTGGCCATGGAAAAGGGCGTGAGCGTAGCGACCGCCCGGCAGATGGACAAGCTGGAGAGCGAGAACAAACGCCTGACCGCCGCAGAAAAGTTTGCGGAAGACCAGCGGAAAGCAGCCCAGCGGCAGGTGGAGATCGACCGTATCCATGCAGAGTGGGACCGGGAAGCCGAGCAGCTGAAAACGCAGTACCCGGAGTTTGACCTGGAACAGACGCTGGCAAACCCGGAGATCGCAAACCTGATGCGGCTGGGCGTCTCGATGTCCAATGCGTACCGGGCTGTGTACTTTGACCAGATCATGGCCCAGAACGAGAGCCGGACGGCCAAACAGGTGGAGCGGGGCGTGGAAGCCAGAATCCGCCAGCGCGGCACCCGGCCCGGTGAAAATGGCACCCGCCCCGGCGGCGCGGCACAGACCCACACCGACGTGAACGCTCTGACCCGAAAAGAGCGGGAACAGCTGGAACGGGCAGCACTGCGCGGCCAGGTGGTGACTTTTTAATTTTTTACAGGAGGATGGAAAAGATGAAATCCAAGAAGAATGACATGCTCGATTTGCAGCTGTTTGCACAGGCAAGCGACCAGCTGCAGAACACCACGGCGACCCTGACCGCCGAGATGAAGACCTACTACGAGAAGCGGCTGCTGGACCAGGCAGAGCCTGCGCTGGTGCATAACCAGTTTGGCGACCCGTACCCCATCCCGGCCAATGGCGGCAAGACCATTGAGCTGCGCCGGTACGACAGCCTGCCCAAGGCCACCACGCCCCTGACCGAGGGTGTGACCCCCAACGGCCAGACCCTGAAAGTGAGCACGGTGACGGCAGAGCTGCACCAGTATGGTGGCTGGGTGCCCATTACCGACGTGCTGAAAACCACGGCGCTGGACAACAACGTGCTGCAGGCGACCAAGATTCTGGCCAGCCAGGCGGGCCGCACCCTGGACAGCGTGACCCGTGACGTGCTGGTGGGCGGCACCAACGTGCTGTATGCCTCCAAGACCGTGGACGGCGTGGAGACCGCGGTGAACTCCCGCAAGAACCTGGACAAGACCGCCAAGATCACGCTGGAAATCTGCCTGCGGGCATCTGCCCAGCTGAAAGCCATGAATGCGGACCCCATCGGCGACAGCTATGTGGCCATTGTGCATCCCTATGTGGCTTATGACCTGATGAAAGACCCGGGCTGGATCGACTGGCACAAGTACGCAGACCCCGAAGCCATGTACACGGGCGAGATCGGCAAGATCGGCAACATCCGCTTTGTGGAGACCAGCGAGGCGAAAATCTGGCGTGATGAGACCTGCCCCACGGGCCTTGCCGTATTTGGTACGCTGGTGATGGGTGCCCATGCCTATGGCCGCACTGAGCTGGAGGGCGGTGGCCTGGAGCACATCGTGAAGCAGCTGGGCTACGGCGATGACCCGCTGAACCAGCGTGCATCCGTGGGCTGGAAAGCCACCCAGACCGCAGAGCGTCTGGTGGAGCAGTACCTGGTGCGCATTGAGAGCGTGTCCAGCTACTCCGGTATGGTGACGGCAAACTGAGGAGGATATGAAATATGGCAGAAGCAAAAAAGAAGACGGTGCGCATCCACCTGTTTAAGGACAACGGCCGCTACAAAGATGATGTGTTTGTGGGCGTGAACGGCGTAAACTACATGATCCAGCGCGGTGTGGATGTGGAAGTGCCGCCCGAGGTGGCTGAGGTGTTGGAGCACAGCCAGATGCAGGATATGGCTGCGGCACAGAAAGTGGCACAGCTGGAAGCAGACGCTGCCGCAGCCCAGCAGTAAGAAGACCAGATACCCCCGGCCCGGCGGCGCTACGCTGTGCCGGGGGTGTTTTCATATATACCCTCTCACCGCAATGGTCCTGATTCCACAGCAGAGCACTGGCCCGGCAGGACCTCTCAGGCGCTGACGCGCCAGCTCTCCTTAAAAGGAGAGCCAAAACACTTTAAGGAGGAAAACAAAATATGACAGCAGGAAAGGCGATAGAGACGGCGGACGCGCTGCGGCCGAACAACAAATTTAACCGGGAGCTGAAAATTTTATGGCTGCGGCAGAGTGACGCGGTGCTGCGGCGGGTGATAGTGGCAAAGAGCGACACCACCGACTTTGACAAGATCGGGGCGGATGTGCTGTATAACACCAAGACCGGACAGCTGGCGGACAGTGCCCAGCTGCTGGCTCCGGAACCCTATGACGATTATTACCCGCATTACCTGTGCGCCCAGATGGACGTGGCCCTGGGTGAAACAGAGCGGTATGCCAACGAGATGCAGCTGGCGAACACAGCGCAGCAGGGCTTTGCGGTGTGGTGCCGCCAGCACTACCTGCCCAAGATGGCGACGAAATGGAGGTATTGAGATGGAGCTGCCGCGTTTGTATAGCCTGCAGAACGGGCGGAGCATCCTGACGGCCTTTGGCGGGCTGAATGAGAGCTACGCCTGCGGGGAGGCGGAGTTTACCGAGGAGATGAATTTTTCCAGCCAGAGCTATCCGGCATTACAGACCCGGAACCCGCGGCGGAAGCTGGGGACGCTGGCCAACTGCAACGGAATGTACCACCTGAATGGGCGGCTGACTTGCACGGGGACCACCCTGACTTATCGGTTGGATGACAGCAGCACCGGTACGCCCTATTTTGAGCTCAAGAACGCTGTGACCGACACCAAAAAGATCATGGTGGGAATGGGCACCCAAATCCTCATCTGGCCGGACGCAAAGAGCTTTGACACCAAGACCGGGAAACTGGAAAGTCTGAGCGCCGAATGGAGCCAGGAAAGTGGGACCGTGAAGATCAGCCCCTGTGATGCAGGCGGCAAGACCTACGAGGTGGAAGACTACGGAAAGACCGAGCCGGACCTGGAAACAGACCCTCAGCCGGACGGCACAATGTTCTTGCGGGTAAACGACATCCGGAAGCCGTGGAGCTATATGAGTACCCTGCTCCAGTGCGACGCCACAATGAAAAAATGGGTGGAGATCAAGCTGAGCAACGTGCGGATGACGCTGCCGGGACTGGCTGCTGCGGGCTTTAAAAAGGGCGATACCATGACCGTGAGCGGCATCCCAAGCGAAGTGGAAACGTACCTGGCCGGAAACCTGAACGGCGAAGTGAATATCGAACAGATGGACGGCGACAGCATCGTAATGACAGGAGCCCCGGCACAGGAGAGCAAGGCCTATTATGGAAGCTGGACCGTTACCACAGCAATGGCAAAATGGACCAGCATCGACGGCGGCGAAGTGGCGGTTTATGGTGATGTGGACAAAGCCGGTATCACGGCCCAGCGGCGGGTGCCGGAGCTGGAATACCTGACCGAAAACTCTAACCGGGTGTGGGGCTGCAACTCGAAAGAGAATGTGATCTACAGCTGCAAGCAGGGCGACCCGACCAACTGGTACTGCTACAACGGCATAGCCTCCGACAGCTACGCGGTGACGGTGGGCAGCGAGGGCGGCTTTACCGGGGCGGCTACCTGCATGGGATATGTGCTGTTTTTCAAAGAAAATACGATCCACAAAATCTATGGCAGCCGCCCGGCGGACTATCAGGTGGTGAGCACCCAGTGCCGGGGTGTGGCCAAGGGAGCAAGCCGGAGCCTGAGCGTCATCAACGAAACGCTGTACTACCTGAGCACCGAGGGCGTGATGGCCTGGGACGGAAGCCTGCCGGTGAATATTTCGGGCAGGCTGGGCCGTTCCTGGCTGATGAACGTGAAGTATGCAGCAGGCGGGGCCTTGGATGCCCGGTATTACCTCTATGCCAAGGGCAGCAGCGGGGAGACCCGGCTGCTGGTGTATGATACCGAACGGAGCCTGTGGCACGAGGAAAACACCAACGAGAACAGCGGCAGTGCTGCGGGCTGGGAGATGTGTTCCACCCGGCAGCAGCTTTACCTGTGGGACGGGGAGGCGCTGTGGGCTGCGGAACCGAACCGGGAGAGTGACTGGGACACGGCTGCGGCGAAAGCTGCTGTGGAGCAGAACGTGGTGTTTACGGCCACAACGGGAGACATCGGGCTGACAAGCCCGGACGACAAGTATGTGAGCCGGGTGACGCTGCGGGTGGATGCACTGGCCCCTAGCACGTTGGTGGTGCAGGTGAGCTGCGACGGCGGAGAGTGGGAGAAGCTGGGGGAAGCTGCGGTGCAGCACAAATGGACCCAGGTGAACCTGCCCTTTGTGCCTGCCCGGCACGACACCCTGCGGCTGCGCATTTCCGGCACCGGGCAGATCGCGGTGCGGAGCATTGCATTTACTTTTGCGGCCAGCCGGGGCAACCGGGTGGCGGGAGCATAACCTCTCAGTCTGCTGCGCAGACAGCTCCCCTAACAGGGGAGCCCTTGGCAGATAGGGCCACGGAACCAGACCGCTTGGGTATAAGCAGCCGCAGGAGCGTGGGCCCTGCGGTGTGACGCCAGAAAGGATGATGGATATGGCTGACATTACACGTTTGGGAGAGATCAGTCTCCCGAAGTTGAGCGAGAACATGGCACCGGAAGACCGGCGGGCCATCAACAACTACCTGATGCAGCTGCGGGACCAGACCATGTACATGCTGCGGAACCTGGACGAGAGCAATTTTTCGGACGCCATGCGGGACAAGCTGACGGCCATGGGGTTAAAGATGGAGTAAACCTCTCAGTCAACGCTTCGCGTTGCCAGCTCCCCTAATAGGGGAGCCCTTGGCAGGCCGGGCAACGGCACCAGACCGAAAAAGTTTTATGAACATGCAAACGTGAGGGCCCTGCGGTAAAGGGCAGAAAGGAGATCAGAAATGGCACGACATGGAAGATGGTGGGAGTATGTGATCCCGGGATGGAATGCATACCGCATTTACCAGGATATCTCGGACCCGGGCGGCGGAAAGTATGGCAAACAGCCGGACTACTCGGAGAGCAATGACCGGGTATATGCGGCATGGGATAACGTGCAGCGGGCGGAGGCCAATCATCCGGGAAACTACCAGAGCAAATATGCAAACCAGATCAACGGGGTACAGAGCAAGCTGAATGATATGAACCAGAAAGGTTTCAGCTACGACTACACGAAAGATGCCGCCTACCAGCAGTACAAGAACCGTTACACCCGGGGCGCGGAGCTGGCCAGCGAAGATGCCACGGCCCAGGCAGCGGCCCGCAGCGGCGGTTACAGCAACAGCTGGGGCACCAGCAGCGGGCAGACTGCCTACCAGAACACCATGAACGGGCTGGCAAGCGTGGCGGACAGCCTGTATAACCAGGCCTACAACGAATACAACACCAAGAAGAGCGACCTGAGCAACCAGCTGGGGGCTTTGCGGCAGCAGGAAAACCTGGCACAGCAGGAGTACCAGACCAACCTGAACAAATACTATGATGACCTGAACTATGCAGCGAACGAATACAACAGTGCGGTGAGCGCAGCCCAGCAGCGCAGGGCCAACAGCACGAACAAGTGGGGAACGGTGATGACTGTGGCGGCAAACGCACTGCCGTATATTCTGGGACTGTTTTTGTAAAAGAGCGCTGGCCCGGCAGAACCTCTCAGTCTGCTGCGCAGACAGCTCCCCTAATAGGGGAGCCCTTGGCAGGCCGGGCCACGGCACCAGACCGCATGGGTACAAGAAAACCGCAGGAGCGTGGGCCCTGCGGTGTGACGTTAGGAGGATATAAGATTATGGCAATTGGAACCAGCAAGCGGAGAAAGAACCAGGCGGAGGCCGCTGAGAGACAGTGGGCGGCCAACAGCCCGGCGGACTATGTGAACCAGAACAAAGAGGCCATGGATGCCGTGACCGGACAGGTGGGCAGCGGCTTTGACTGGAACACCGCAGCGGACGCCTACCAGCAGTACCGCCAGCGGGCCACCCAGAGCGCCCAGGCGGCCGCAGACAATGCCAAGGCCAATGCGGCCAACCTGGCAGGCGGGTATGGATCCAGCTACGCAGACAGTGTGGCCGCCCAGAACCAGCGGCAGGCACTGGCGGGCATTGACAACGCACTGCCAAGCCTGCGCAGCCAGGCGCTGGCCGAATACCAGGACAAGCAGAACAGCCTGCTGAACGCCCTGAGTGGGATGGCCACCACGGAGGGACTGAACCGCTCGGCCTACGGAATGAACCTGGCCAATTTCCAGGGTCGGCGGAATTACCTGGCCAACAAGACCGCCCAGGCCCGGACGGAGTACGCCAATGACAAAAGCAACCTTTGGAACTGGGTAAGGAACATTGGCTCTGCGGCGCTGACGGCCTACGACGGGTACAAGGGGTATACGGCCCAACAGCAGCAGGCCCAGGCGCAGGCCATCAACTACGCAGTGAGCCTGAAACAGCAGGGTGCAGACGATGCAGCCAAGGCCGTGCTGGAAGCCTACAAAGTAGACCCCGGTATTCTGGACAACTACAGCGGGCAGACGCCCATCACCTGGAAAGACCAGCTCTCGGGGCTGGCCACGGCTTCCGGCCTGATGGGCAACGGCGACCAGACCGGGGCGTACAGCTACCTGGACATTCTGAACCTGCCGCAGGACAGCATCGACAACTATGACACGGTTGCAAACCGGGCCTTTGAGGAGTACATGAACAAGCAGCTGCTGAGTAAATCCCTCTCGGCCAGCGGGAAGAGCAGCGGCTCTGGACGGAGCAGCGGCAGCTCCCACAGTACGTCTGGCAGCAGCAAGAGCGGGAGCGGCTGGACCAACAGCCAGGTGCTGACGGCACTGGGCAAATACCAGGCTCTGAGTGACGATGATCCCACCAAGGCCATCTATGCCGGCATCCTGGAAGAGGCCGGGATGCTGCCGCAGGGAACGGGAAGCAAGAGTGCCTATACCGCGCCGAGTGCCGGTGCTTTGACGAACCTGAACATGGGGAGCAAGTGGACGCTGCCGAACACGACGACCACCACCAAGAAAACCAGCGGGGATGATCTGGCCACGATGCTTGCCAAAAACTATGCAAAGAAAGGGTATAGCGCCTGGGCCATCATGAACAACATGCACCAGAATGGTTACTCGGATGCAGAGATCGCGCGGGCACTGGAGAATGCGGGGGTGAATTAAATGGCATGGACAGCAGAAAAGGTTAAGGCAATGCGGGAGAGCAACCCTGCGAAAGCGGCGGAGAGTGACGGCTGGACGGCGGAGAAAGTGCGGGCCATGCGTACCAAGACACCGACGGCGGGCTTGCCCTCTCAGTCGCCTGACGGCGACAGCTCCCCCAAAGTGGGAGCCCTTGGCAGGACGGGAAAATTTGTGCAGACCGCTCAGGCTGCAACAAACGCAAAAGATGATATCCTGTATGCCGACGCACTGGACAGTTATCGGGCAGGCGAGGCAATGGCCCGACAGAGCCCTGCGGTAAAGTGGGGCGAACCTCTCATCAGTGAAAATGTGCTAGAAAACCCCGCCAGTGGGGCCAAAGCCTACGGTACCAGCCTGGCCCAAAAGCAGAAACAGTACAACGACCAGCACAGCCAGACGGATGAATTTGATGCCATCAACCAGTGGCTGGACACGGGCGACAATAAGAACCTGGCCGATGCGGTGCGCCGTGTGGACAACACCCACGGGGCCTATACGGACAAAGACCTCATCACCAAGGGCGGTTGGACGCAGGAACAGATCGACACGGCCCGGCAGATGAATGCGGCACTGGATGCCATTCCTGCCTGGAAGCGTGGCGTGCGGCGGACGGCCAACACCATTGGCGGCGTGGCGGACACGGTGGCAGCAGCACCGTTCCTGGCCGGTGAATATACGGTGCAGGCGGGCAAGAACCTTGCCCAGAGTGCGGCCAACCGGAAAGCGCTGGAAGCGGAAGTGGCCAAGAGCCCCCGGGAGAAAAACCTGTATGAGCGGCTGATGGAGACCGACATGGAATACCAGCCGAGATACAGCACAGGTGATCTGCTGCAGCAGGGCTTCACGCGGGAAGAGATCGACAGCATGAAAGCCCGCATTGCCGGGACAGAAGCGCAGGACAGCGTGGACCCGGAAAAGAGCTTTGGCTACCAGCTTTATCATCGTGGGCAGCAGCTGAATGCAGCGGCCCAGAGCGGCCTTTCTCCGGTGGGCCGGACAGCGCTGGGTGTGGCCACCAGCACGGCAGAAAACCTTGCTGTGGCGGGTGTGAACCCGGCAGCGGTGCTGCCCGTGCTGAGTGCGCAGGGGGCCGCAGAGGCTATGGGCCAGAGCGTGGAGAGCGGCCAGAGTGCAGGCAAGGCCCTGGCCGGAGGCCTTGCCAAGTTTGGCGCAGGCTGGGCCATCAACAGCGTGGGTGCGGCAGACCTGGCACGGACCATGGGCTCGGACTATGCAAAGGACACCGTAGCCGGGCAGATCGCGGACTGGGTGCGCGGCCTTGCCGGGGACGGGACCCTGGCCAAGAGTTACCCGGCGGTAGCGAATGCCATCTCTGGCGGCATGGACAACGCCATGCAGGCCTTTGTGGAGACCTATGCAGACCAGGCCATTGATGCCGCGCTGGGCGACGAGGAAGCAGCCAAGACGATGTTCAGCAAAGAGACGTTCCTGAACGCGTTGGAGAGCGGCCTTTCCGGCGGTGCATCCGGTGCGCTGGGCGGTGCTGTGGGCACCGGGCTGGCCAAGTACAACAGCGGTGACTCCAGTTTGCGGGGGCAGGCAGAATACTATGCCGCTCAGGCAGATGCAAAACAGGCGGCCCGGCAGCAGCGCAAGGCGCTGGAGCGGACGATGGAGCCGGGGGAGGCTGCTGCAGCACAGACTCCGGCAAGTAGCCAGAAAGTTACACAGCCTGCACAGCAGGCGGCACAGAACCAGGCCGTGGAGAACGCCGGGGAAAGTGTGGATAAAACTGCTTTGACGGACCAGCAGCGAGAGGCACAGAGCCAGGAAGCGAGTACAGCAGACAGCTCCTCTGATGGAGCGCTGGCCCGGCAGGACCTCTCCGTCACCTACGGTGACACCTCCCCTGACAGGGGAGGCCTTGGCATGTCGGGCAACTCTGAGCAGGACGCTCAGGTTTTGACTGACGCAGAAGAGCGGGCCCCGCTGCCGAGGGTGGAAAGTGCGGAAACACAGAACCAGGCCGTGAAGAATACCGGGGAAAGTGTGGAAAGCAGCCCGGCGGAGCTGCGGGAGACCATTGGGTTGCAGGAAGCGCCCACGGAAAACCAGAAGATGAACCGGGTGGAGCAGAAGCTGCGGAGCTGGCAGGTGAGCGAAAAGGCAGCAGAGAACCTGAGCAAGCAGATGCCCAGCGGGCTGAACGCGGACACCTATGCAGCGGCAGCCTCCAGCATGTACCGCTTGGGACAGATGGAGGACGTGGACACCTTTGACAAGGCGCTGCGGCTGGCGGGCAGTGAAAATGCCCTGGGCCTGAATGTGAACATGGTTCTGGAAAAGAGCACCGGGCGGAACGTGCTGGAGCAGGCCTACCTTTACGGCAAAGGCGAGCAGGAAGCCCGGACCCAGCAGATGAAGAAGCTGGGCGGTGCCCTGGGAGCCCAGAGCACCAGCGGCGAGGGTGTGACCTACTACCGCGGCACCCTGCGCCCGGAGGATGCTGTGGCCAGCCAGATCATCAGTCTGAACGCCCAGGGAACGGGCACCGATGCAGTGCTGAAAAGCGTACTGAATGGGCCGGACGGGGCACCGAATGCGAATGTCCGGGCCTATGTAGACACGGAGACGGCCCGCATTTTCTTTGGTGACAGTGCGCAGGACGTTTTTTCTACCGTGCTGCACGAGGACTACCACTGGTATAACGCACTGGACGCTGAGGGAGCCAAGACATTGCAGGATCATGCACTGCTGTACCTGGCCCAGAAGAACGGCTATGAGAACATTGACGAGATGATTCGGGCCAAGATGGGCGACTATGCCGCCCAGAGTCTGACCTATGAGCAGGCGGCGGAAGAGCTGGTGGCCGATGCCTGGGGCGGCATCTTTGACAGCGAGGAGAGCGTACGGCGGTGGGCACAGTTCCAGCGGGCGCAGGCGGACAAGAATGCAGGCCGTGCCGGAGGCATCCACAAGGTGATGCAGCAGGTGAAGACCATGCTGGAAAACATCATCTCCAAAGCCAAGGAAGTGCTGCGCATTGACCCGGAAAATACCGCAGCCCGGAAAGCCCAGCGCCTGGCAGAAGCCGAGAAGCGGGCCTTGCAGGAGGAATACTTTGCCCACGCCGAAAAGGCCATGGACAACCTGCGTGCTGCAAAAGCCAGTGAAAACAAAAACGCCGCAGCCCTCAAGACCGAGGACGCGGCGGAAAAACTGGGGACGCGGTTTGAAATTGACCGGAATTTCGCAAAGAATGTGGATGCAATTGACCTGGGAGTTACCTGGTCGAAACGGATTCGGGTAGGGGCTACTTCGGAGGTGCTGAAAAGCATTGGCGTAAAGGACCAGAATATTTACTGGGACAGCGGCAAGATTCGGAAAATTTTGCAGAAACACAGTGCAGAAAACTTCCGGGCCGGAATTGATGACTCTATTATGACAAGAGAAATCATCAAACAGGTGCCGCAGGTTCTGGAAAGCCCTATTGTTGTGCTCCATTCTGACACAAGCCGAAATGCGGACTATGCCAGCCGTATCTATATGTTTGGCGAAGTTTATGACCAGACCGGGAAGCCTGTGGATGTTTCGCTGGAGCTGCTGCCGACAAGCCGGGGCGGGCTGGAAATGGATAACATTGTGGTGACGAGCGCCTATGGAAAGAAAAATGTGCAGGGCCTTTTGAACCGTGATGAAATCCTTTACATCGACCCCAATAAAAATAGAACCAATACTTGGTTAGCTGTCAATGGGCTCCAATTGCCGTTACGCATAACCAAGTATGGTTCCATTGCTAGTTTACGCTATTCCGATGGAAATGTCAAGAGCGTAAGCGTGGAAAACGCCCGGACAGATGAACCTGTGAAGAAAACTACCCGGTTCCAGCTGGCCAGCCCGGTGGAAGCAAATGAGACCAAAGAGCTGGTTGCCGTGCACAACCTGACCGAGGAAAACCTGCGGGAAGCGCTGGATCTGGGTGGGATGCCCTCGCCCTCCATTGCGGTGGTGAAAGCCCAGGAGGGACACAGCCAGTATGGCCCCATCTCGCTGGTGTTTGGCCCGGACAGTATTGACCCTATGGCCAACCGTGCAAACCGGGTGTATGGCTCAGATGCCTGGACGCCGACAAGACCGAATGTGGAGTATAAGGTGAATGCGGACCAGGCCATGAAGCTGAACACGGAGCTGGCACAGTTGAGCCGCCAGACCGCCAAGGGGGCCTTTGCCCGGGGCAGTGTGCTGACCGGCACGCTGAACATGGAGGCCTCCAGCCAGAGCCCGAAGCAGCTGGCGGAAAGCCTGGCCCAGAACGATGCCGTTAAGGCGGCGTATCTGGCCGACAAGGGCGAGGACATCCAGGTGGTGACAAAGCCGGAGGTGCGGTTTACTGAGAGCCAGAAGAAGCGCTATGAGAAGATCATGGAGGCTATTGGCGGGGAGAGCGTGCTGCGGGACATCGTGGAGACGGACGTGGTGAGCGGAAACCATGACCGGGCCAACGCGGTGCTGAATGAGGTGCGGCAGGCAGAAACGGCCTGGGCCATGGAAGAGCTGGGATGGAGCGAGGAAAAGGCACAGGCTAAAGCGGCCCGGCTGATCGCGCCTATGCTGCGATCTCGGCTGGAAAACGCATACGAGTATGTGACGACCAAAGACATTGCGGGCAAGCTGGTGCAGGATACCGACGCCATGCAGCAGGAGCTGCGGGAAAAGGCACCGGACGCCGATGTGGTCTCCTGGCTGCTGCCCAAAATGGAGAAGATTCTGGGAGAAAAGGGCATTTACAACGGAAAGGACCCCTACACCAGGCAGGGCAACCGCCGCAGTTTTGCTCAGCTGCACAACCCCTACACGCTGGAAAACCTGGTGGCAGCCATGAACCAGGAGGAGGCCCGGGGAAAAGGTGCGTGGGGACTCTCGGCAAATACCCTGATGAGCACAGCCACAGCGGAGTACAAGAACCTGGACGAAGTGCGGGCAGACAAAGGACGCTTGCAGCGGATGCCGGAAGAGGAGTATAAAGCCCTGCTGGAAAAGGCAGACGGCCAGATCGAGACGATCCTCAGCAAGCTGCGCAGCGAGACGGAGCCCCACACGAGCAACAGCTTTGAAGAACGGGAAATCCTGGGCGACATCCTGCTGCGGGCAGCGCAGGGCAACCAGACCACCACGGCCATTGGCAAGGCGTTTGCCAAGGAGGGCTACAGCATCAGCAAGGACACGGCGGCGCTGATCCGGCAGCTGTACAAGGACGTGGCGGCCATCCCCACCGGATACTTTGAGGCAAAGCCCCAGCGGGCTGTGGGCTTTGAAGAAGTGAAAGCGGCCATCCTGCCGGACAATGCCAGCGCAGCGCTGGTGGACAGCCTGAAAGAGCACGGCATTGCCGTGGAGCAGTACAAGGCCGGAGACGAGGCCCAGCGGGCAGAGCTGCTGAACAAGGTGCCAAACGTCCGGTTCCAGATGGCAGAGAGCGCCGACAAGGACGCCCGGAAGAACACCCAGCGGCAGGCAAGCCGGGCTATTGCAGAGCGGGACGCCTCCCTCAAGACCCTGATGGATTTCTTTGGGATCACCCGGGGCGTGCGGATCTCGGACGACAGCCTAGAGGGGATGGCGCTGCGGATCATCAATGGAAGCGGGGCCAAAGGCAAATTGCATTCCAGCGAGTTTGCCAAGGAGCTGCGGCCTTTGGTGGAGTACCTGAAAGCCGACGGGGCCGACATGCAAAAGGCCCAGAGCATGGCCGAAGTGCTGGCAGGAGAGGTGCTGGACCATGCGACCTACCGCAACACAGAGCTGTGGGACCAGTACCCGGAACTGCATGACCTGAGCTATACCGTGGCCAAGGGCGGACAGGCGGAGGCAGAGCTTGCCCGGCGGTACGGCACCTGGGGCGCGGCGGTGAAAGACGCCAGGAGCCACGGGGTGCAGCTGCGGCGAGAGGCCGGATACCGGGATGGCAACCCGGTGGAACAGTATGAGAGCATCGTGAACGACACCCGGAGTGTGGGCGGCATGAAAGATGGCGCGGCAGGACTGTTCCGCACGGCAGCCAAGAACGCGGGTGTGGCAGGGGCTGCCAGCATGGAAAGCACCGAGTGGCTGGAAGTGCTGATGAACGTGCATGATGCCATCAAGCCCAGGATGATGAGCCGCTTTGCCGACGTGGCCGAGTATGAGGACGCCAAGGTGGAGCTGGCAGGCCGGATGCTGGGCGAGGTGATGAACCTGAATGAGATGACCGACGTGCAGACCATCTTCAATGGCATCCAGAAACACAACCGGGAAGTGGCTGCCGCGGCCGCAGGCAGTGAGGAGCGAGCAGCCGAAGTGCTCAAGAGCCTGAAAGGAGTCCAGAGAGAGCAGACCCGGGAGTTTAACCGGAGGCTGTACGAGAACAGCAAGGCTGCTGCCCAGAGCGACGAGGCAAAGGCCTTTGCCCGGCAGGAACAGAAGAACCGGGCAGCCGAGAGGCTGCTGGACCAGAACCTGGACATGCTGGGTGTGGACATCTCGAACATCGGGGACCTGAACGAGAAGCTGGAAGTGCTGCGGGAAACCTACGACCGGGAATGGAAAGCCGAAAAGCAGAGGATGCGGGAGGAACGGCGGCAGATGCTGGACGACATTGCCCTGGAGCGCCGACAGCTGAAAGCGGAGAACGCGGAGCTGGCCCGGCAGGTGGCAGGGGAACAGCGCCGGGCAGACCGGGCCGAGCGGCAGCTCATTTTCCAGGAAAACGACATCCTGGAATGGGAGCAGGAGAACCAGCGCAAGGCAGAAGCCTGGCAGCAGCAACAGGCCCAGCAGAATGCAATTGCCATTGAGGTGGCACGGCAGCAGCGGGATGAGGACATTGCCGTGGCCAAGGCACTGGCGGAAAAGCGGGTGCAGAAAGCCCGGGAGGGACGCCAGAAAGACGAGCTCCGGCGGAGCATCCAGCGGAACGCGGCCCAGCTGAACCAGATGGTGCTGCGGCCTGCACCGGGAAAGTATGTGCAGAAGAGCCTCATCGTGCAGGCAGCAGAGGTGGCAAAGCTGGCCGACCTGACTGTGATGAACCTTAAGGCCGTGCAGAGGCTGGAAGCCCTGCGCACCAGCATCCAGGTGGCACAGGGCACCGAGGGCAGCGCCAGCGGCGTGAGCGTGGACTGGGAGCAGAGCGGTGTGGTGAAGCTGATCGACACACTGGAAATGGACCTGAAGGCGACCAAGCAGGCACGGCTGGACCGTCTGAACAAACAGATGGCCGAGGCCAGGGCCCTGCCAGACAGCGAAAAGGCCCGGGCCTTGCAGGACCGTTTGCAGCAGCGGATCAACGAGACGGAAAACCGGGTATACCTGCCCATGACCGTGGACCAGATGCGGATGCTGAAAGCCATCACGGCCAGCACGCTGCATGTGATCCGGACGGCCAACAAGACCCTGAGCCTGGAAAAGGCCAAGGAAGTGGACGCTTTTGCCCAGAGAACGGCCCACGAGGTGCTGGCAGCCAAGGGCAACGAGCCGGGAAGCCCCCGCCTGCAGAAAGCGCTGACGCTGTACAACCTGGACATGCTGGGAGCCAAGCGGGTGTTCCGGATGCTGGGCGGCTATACCAAGGACGGCCAGATGGAGCAGCTGGCGGACATCCTGAACGAGGGCCAGCGGAAGCAGACCCAGATCACGGTGGAGGGAACGGCCCTGTTTGACAACGTGACGGGCAAAGCCAACGTGAAGAACATGGAGCAGTTTGCGGGCCCAGGCGCGGAGCTGGTAGACGTGGGACTGAAAGACACCAAGGGCACCGCGGTGCCCCTGACCCACGCCCAGCTGTGCAGCCTGTACATGCACCTGAAAAATGCGGACAGCCGGAACCACCTGCTGGCAGGCGGCCTGACCCTGCCGGACGCAAAAGCCTACCACAAGGGAGACATTGAGGCAGCCTACCAGAAAGGTCAGACTGTGCAGCTGGGCAGCCTGCTGAACGCCGACGGAACCCCGATGGCGGACACCATTGTGCAGACCGTCGAAAAGGCTATGACCGATTACGACCGGGCATGGTGCAAGGACATGGAAGACTTCTTTGGGCGGTACACCACCAATCTCATCAACGAGACCAGCATGAAGCTGCTGGGCTACCAGCGGGCCACCGTGAAGAACTATTACCCCATTGCGGTGGACAAGACCCAGCTGGCAACCCAGATCGAGGGCTTGAAGCTGGATGCCACCATCGAGGGGCGCGGCTTCTTGAAAAACCGTGTGAAGAGCAGCCAGCCCATCCTGCTGGAAGAGTGCAACAATGTGGTGCAGCGCTCCCTGCGGGATACGGCGGCCTACGCGGGTCTGGCAGCGCCGATCCGGGACGTGCAAAAAATCTTGAACAGCGGGGTGGAGACGGCCCAGGGCGTTGGCATCCTGAAAAACAAGATCATCAAAGAGCACTGGGGCCGGGAGGCTGTGGATTACATCGACTATCTGCTCACCGACCTGCAATCGACCCAGCGGAAGCGGATGGACGGCGTTGGCCGGGGGCTGGGCAAGCTGCGGGGCAACTATGCCGGAGCCATCCTGACGCTGAACCCGGGCGTGGCCATTGCACAGGCAGCCTCTCTGCCCACGGCAGGCGCAGTGCTGGGGGCAGATACCATGGCAGCGGTGGTGCCATTTGTGAAGAACCTTTCCGGGAAACAGCGGGCCGCGCTGGAAGCAGAAATCAGCCAGCACGGGGACGTGCTGCTGCGCTACCGAATGCGAGGCTCCCAGGAGGGAGAGCTTGCCTCCATTGGTGTGGACAAGGGCCTGGCCCAGAACGCCATGGACAAGCTGCCCAAGAGCTTGACGGGCTGGATCAACGGCATGGACGAGATCACGGTGGCGGCTCTGTGGGAGGGCGCAAAGCGATATGTGGAGCGCCATGCAGAGGAGTTTAACCTCTCAGTCGCCTACGGCGACAGCTCCCCTGACAGGGGAGCCCTTGGCAGGACGGGAAACTCTGAGCAGGACGCAAAGGATTTTGTGGGCCGTGAAAGCGCGGGCCCTGCGGCCAAGGTCAACCGCAATGATGCCTATTGGGATGCGGTCAATAAGATGTACCAGAGAGTCATTGAGGAGACACAGCCTAACTACACCACCATGCAGCGGGCGGGAATCCAGCGCAGTGACAATGAGATCACCAAAACGCTGACCATGTTTACCACCCAGCGCTTCCAGAACTACGGCATCCTGGCCGATGCGGTGGGCGACTACAACGCCCAGCGGGCCCGGTATAAGGCAGAAGCCAGCGCAGCGAATAAGGCTGAACTGGACCGGGCGGGCAAGCAGCTGAACCGGGCCGTGGCCAGCCAGCTGACCCAGACGGCTGTGTTTGCCCTGATGAAAATTGGCGCGGACTTCCTGCTCCACCGTTGGGATCGGGAGCGGGACGAAAACGGCGACGTGACGGCAGCCAGTATGGGCAAGCGCTTTTTGGACCTCTACACGGAGAGCTTTGCTGGCAACTTCCTGTTTGGTTCTGAGCTGTACACGCTGGTGGGCAATGCTTTGAACGGCACCGATTACGATGTGGTGAGCGCCACCAACATCAGCGCTGTGAATGATACCTTTGCGGCAGTATCGAAGTTTATCACCCTGGTGAAACGGGACACCAGCGAGATGGATGAGGTGGAGCTGGAAAAGTACCACCAGAAACTGATGAAAGCCGGCATGGACGTACTCGAGTATGGCTTTGAGCTGCTGGGTGTGCCACTGGGAAATGCCGAGAAAATGCGGCAGGCCATCATGGGGTATTGGGAGGATGCCAAGAGGCTGAAAGCAGGGGAAAAGCTCAGCCTGAATGGGCTGCCTGCCAGTGCCACCGGCCAGTATGACCGCCTCTATAACGCCATCCGGAATGGCGACACAGAGGAAGCGGCAGCTGCCCGGGCCAAGTTGGAAGCCATGGGCAAGGACGACAAGACCATTTACAGCCAGCTCAAGACCCGGATGAAAAAGTACGACGGCACCATCCAGAGAGCGGCCAAAGCCCAGGTGGCCGGAGACGATGCAACCCGGCGGAAGCTGACCGAGGACATGGTGCTGGAATTGTACGAGACGCTGGGAATTGACCGGACAGACAAAGCGGATGCAGCCAAGCGGGAGCAGGTAATCGACCTGGTGACCGGGGCCATCACCGACGTAGCCAACGCCCAACTGAAAGGCGGCCGGGCCGGGCTGTACGATGACCTTTCCGACGCACTGGACTCTGGCCGGGTGAAAGACGTACAGGACGAACTCAACCGCCTGATGACCGCAGGCAAGGAAGCCGGAAGCTTAAAGAGCAAGGTGACAGAGCTGGTGAAACCGGTGTACCTGGCGGGCAACGACCACGACCGGGCACAGATGGAGGCCATGCTGCTGAAACTGGAAGACGACAGCGGTGGCAAGCTGTACGAAAGAAAGAACTTTGAACAGTGGGTGAAGCAGGCCAAGAAAAAGGAGGAACAGGCCGAAAAGACCACAGACGAGTGGGCAGGGCTGAGATAACTGCTCGCTGCAATGAAGAAAGGGAGGCTCCCGGCGGGGGTGCCTCCCTTTTGTGCTGCCAGAGGGATTTTGCAAATGTCCGCAGTATTTTTGCGGGGAGAAGTGTGATAGGCTGGGGGAAAGGAATTTGAGAAAAGGAAAAGCAGGCAGCGGGAAACTGCCTGCTTATGGTTATTTGTCCCGATAGTGTGAACCACACTGAACAATTTGGATGATGCCTGCCTCAATGCGATACACAATGCGGTTGCACTCGTCAATGCGGCGGCTCCAATAGCCGGAAAGATCACCACGAAGAGGCTCGGGTTTACCAAGGCCCTCGTACCCGTTGCGGTCAATATCTTTCAAGAGTTGGAGGATACGCTTGAGGGTCCTGCGGTCCTCTTTTGTCCAATATTCGAAGTCTTCCCAGGCCTCATCTGACCACGATTTAATCATCGAGATCAACCTCGTGGACGGTGCCGCCCGTGGCCTCCATCTGAGCAATGGACTTGCGCAGACGGGCCATGTTCTGTTCAGAATAGAACGGGTCCACGGAGACATCAAACGGCAGACGCTGCTCACGCGTCATCTTTTTGGCCAGCATAGTAACAGCAGTGGACATGGACATGCCAAGCTCATTGCAAATGTGGTCAAAGTTGTTCTTTAAATCGTTGTCCATCCGAATGCTGACAGTGGTCTGTGCCATACAATCACACCCTTTCTGAATACAGAATAACGCAATTAAAATACAATGTCAACAAAAACATAGAAAATTTACAAACGAAAGGAACATCAAAATGGCCATCAAAGAGTACAGCCGTGCCAGAGACGGCGAGAAAAAGCTGAGTCCCAGCTTCCGGGTGAGGGAGTTTGCCTGTGGTGACGGCAGCGACCCCATCATGATCGACGAGGAGCTGGTGGTGGTATTGCAGTGCATCCGGGAGCACTTTGGCAAGCCGCTACACATTACCAGCGGATACCGCACCGGCAGCTACAACGCCCGCCCGGATGTGAACGGTTCCAAAACCAGCCAGCACCTGCTGGGCCGGGCTGCGGATTTCTGGGTGGAGGGTGTGACGATCGCTGCCGTAGCAGACTACGCTGAGACGCTGCTGCCGGAACGGGGCGGCATAGGACGCTACCCCAAGGACAAAGCCCACCCCAAGCGGAAAACGGGCTGGGTGCATGTGGACACCCGGCCGAAGAAGAGCAGATGGACATTATAGGAGGAAAGAACCATGAAAAATGGAATGTGCACGATCATTGGTATTGTAGGCGGGGCCATTGCCGCCGCCTTTGGCGGCTGGGACACCGCGCTGGCGGCGCTTGTGACCTTTATGGCCATCGACTACATCACCGGGCTGATGGTGGCGGGCATCTTCCACACCAGCCCTAAGACGGAGAGCGGAGCACTGGAAAGCCTGGCGGGCTGGAAAGGGCTCTGCCGCAAAGGCGTGACGCTGCTGGTGGTGCTGGTAGCCTGCCAGCTGGACAAGGTGATGGGTTCCAGCTTCATCCGGGATGCTGCCATCATCGGCTTTATGGCGAACGAGGCAATCTCGATCATTGAGAACGCCGGACTGATGGGGGTGCCCATTCCGGAGACGATCACCCAGGCGGTGGATGTGCTGCGAAAGAAAAGCAAGGATGAACGGGGCTGAACACGGCGGATTTTGCGGCAGGAGAGTAAAAAGAAGCGACGTGGCGGGGAAATTAGAAAAAATCAAAAAATAAAAGTGAGGTAAAAAGTGAGGTAAAATTTAGGTGCCAGCTTTGAGAAATGCGAGGTCATGAAGCGCGCTCGTCTGGCCAAGGCCGTCGCCACCCGCGAAGAGGCTGTTGCCGCCAAGGAAATCATCGAGGGTT
>ENA-UEQE01000670-UEQE01000670.1-human-gut-metagenome-genome-assembly--contig:-NODE-670-length-30026-cov-5.319911_pt1 | contig 30026 bp, 24 predicted proteins | sample MGYA00242934_ERZ507935 | MGnify/ENA primary metagenome ERZ507935 (study PRJEB26167, sample SAMN06115423) | human gut metagenome | host: Homo sapiens | place: China:Anhui | collected 2015-03-30 | study... | reverse complement strand
TCTGGTTTGAATCCACGTCAGTAGTTTCAGCCGCTTCAAATCCTTCTGCCCAGATTACTTCTTCCAATACTTCATCATAGCGAAAGATGTAATCGCCCAAATCCCTAATGCTGGCAGGAATATTAGCTTTTTTCAAAGCCTTCATCCCACGGAATGCACTATTGCCAATCGCAGTAACGCCTTCCGCAATATGTACCTCTGTAATCTGGTTGAGATAGGGTTTCCATGGACGCAGATCATTGTCTGTGCCAACATCTGTATCCGTCTTAATTCCATCATAATCGGCCATTGGGCCATCGCCAAAAATAGTCAGAACCTTTGTAGATTCATTGTATGCCCACTGAACACTCTCTTTCTGATTCTCTGCACCACAATAACCAGAGGTTTTTGCTTCAGTTCTAGTCTGCACCGCAACAGAATTTCCCACATCTGTTGCAAACGCCGAAACCGCAGTAGCAGGCATCATGGAAACTGCCATGCTCACTGCCAAGGCGGCGCTGATCACTCGTTTCAATCTCATAAAAATCCTCCTTTTATGAATTACTCCCAAAATATAACCATGCCCGCACAAAGCAAAAAGAGCGCCGCACCGGCCAAATGGCTGGTACAACGCTCTGCGTTTTGTACTTTGGGAATCTACCGCCCCTTGAGGTGATGCCCATGTGCGGTATGGTTGAGAAAGTGCAGCTGGCTGCCATATTACAGGCCCTGTAGCTTTGCGTCGCAGCCTTTCGACTGGCTTGCCGATTCTTCAGTTTTTAGCGGGAATAGCATATTGCACAGGATAAAATACTCTTTTTTTTTTTTGTCAATATGACGAAAATAGATTTGGAAAAGTGTACAAAAAAGGAACGTACAATGTGGAAAACAGAATGAAAACAAAATCGTGCAGCAGCACAAGATCTGCCTGACTTTATAGAGGGTGCAGTGCAAGAAAAATGCCCCTGACCGAAAGAAGCCGGTCAGGGGCATTTGGGGTTGCTGCAACGGTCAGGGTCAGTGCCTGCGCTCGTATTTCAGGCGCTCCCGCAGCTCATCCAGAGAGCGGTGCTTTTCGCCGTGGCGCAGCTTGGGGTAAGCGCGGAGCATACGGCCCTTGCCAAAGTACTTGGAGCTCCGGGTGCGGGCGCGCATCTCCTCGCTGCGGGCCTGCAGTTCCTCGGCCAGCTGTTCCAGACGGAGCAGCTCTGCCGTGCGCTCTGCGGTGCCCCTGGCTGCCAGCTTGACGGCAGTGGCGGCCTCGGAGGCATTGAGCCGGGCCTCCTGCGAGGACTTGCGGGCGGCCTCCATGGCCTCGTCGGCCTTGGCGCGCAGGGCGGCAGCGGCATCCCGGGGGCTCAGTTTGGTGGCATTGTCCCGGGCCTCGGCAGCCGCCAGCTTGAGCTGCAGGCGGCTCTCGTCCATCTTCTGGTCCACATCCATGGCGGTGGTGCCCAGCAGCTCGGTCATGGCATCGGACACGGCGTGCATACTGTCGGCCACCTTTTCCAGAGCATCCAGCTCACGGGCCAGGTCAGAGGCCGCAAAGGCGGTCACGACCACATCGGCGGCGTAGCAGGCGTACAGGATGCACATGAGGACGAAGCCCACCATCTGGGGGACCATCGCCACAAAACCCGCGATCACGGGGTGAACGGCCTTCATCACCACAACGGTGCCCACGCCCCACAAAAGGGAGAACTCCAGGCAGATATATCCGCCGATGTTGAAGGGGAAGTCGCTGTAATCCCACCACCGGGTGTGGTAGAGCTTGTAGAGCGCCCAGCCGCCCGCCAGCTCCAGCACGCTGGGCAGGATCACGCCGCCGATATAGAGCAGCAACAGGTTGTCTGCCAGCGGCGAAAGGGTGAACAGCACGATGATCATGCCAAAGCCGTAGATGGGGCAGACCGGGCCGTTCAGAAAGCCGCGGTTCACCAGCTGGCCGGTGGAAACGGCGGCATAGATGACCTCCAGACACCAGCCCAGGCAGGAGTAGATCAGGAAAAACGCCAGGATCTGATACAGCGAAAAGCCGCAGACCATGGTGTTGACAAAAAAGGACATCTTACTCCTCCTTTGCGGCGGCAGCAGCTTCCTCCGCAGCCTTCCTCTTTTTCAGGACCTTGGGCTCGATCCAGGTCACGGTCTCGTCGCCGGGCAGCTTTTTGGCGATCAGGGCCTTGATCCTGATGCCCATCTCGGTGAACATCCCCTCGTGCTCGGTGCGGATGTTCCACGCCGGCTCGTTTTCGTGCAGGTCAAAGGTCTTCCAGGTGATCTCGTAGCCGGAAGCGGGGAAATACTCCAGGCTGTCGCGGAACAGGTCGTCGTCATCGGTCTTGAAGTAGATCTCGCCGCCGTCCTTGAGGAATTCGCGGTACTGGATGAGCTGGCGGGGATAGGTGAGCCGGTGCTTGTTGGAGGAAGCGTTCTTGCTCCACGGGTTGCAGAAGTTGATGTAGATGCGGCTGACGGTATCCTCGGCGGTGAGCACGCCCTTGATGCGCTCGATGTCGGTGCTCATGATCTTCACGTTGTCGATGGGGCGGCCTGCCTCGGTGTAAGCGGCCTCGATCTTGCGCTTGGCAAGGATCAGCACCTTGTCGGTGATGTCGATGCCCAGATAGTTGTTTTCCGGGTGGGCGCAGGCCAGCTGGGAGAGGAAGCCGCCCTTGCCGCAGCCCAGCTCCAGCACAAAGGGCTGCTCCGGGCGGGCATACTGTGCGTGCCACTTGCCGCCCCAGATCAGGGGCTCGTGGACGTGGAAATCGGCGGCCATCAGCTCATCGTGGGCGTAGGGTTTGAAACGCATTCTCATAGTTTGTTGTTCTCCTTAAAATTAACGTGGCTCGCCCTCTCAGGCGCTGACGCGCCAGCTCCCCCAAAGGGGGAGCCTTTGGCAAAAACGGATGGTTTTCCGCACTGCCAAAGCCTCTCCCTTTGGGAGAGGTGGCTTTGCGAAGCAAAGACGGAGAGGGCGAGGATGCTTACCGGTCTTGCTTCCGCAAAAATTCTTCCACCTGTTCCGGCTCTGCGGCGCAGCTTCCCTGACAGATGCCGGGTTTGCCGCCGCCGCGGCCATTGAGGGCGGCGTTCAGGGCTTTGGTCAGGGCACGGACATCACCGCCCGCCTGGGCGATACAGTAGCCGGTGCCCCTTTCGTTGGGGGTCAGGGCCGCGCACAGGCCGGTGGTGGCTTCGGTCAGGCGGCTAGCCAGCCGGTGCAGGCCGTCCGGGTCCAGCCCCGGCACGATGCGGATGGCATCCGCACCGGGCGTTGCCTGCGCGGCCAGCGCGTCAAAGAGCTGGCTGCACAGCCCGAAGTGGGTGAATTTCAGGGCGGTGTACTCGTCATACACCCGGTGCACGGCGTTGGCTGTCTCGCTGGCCTTGGCGCTGAGCAGGGCACCGATGTCTGCCTGCCGCGCCCGCATGGCCTGCACGGCTTCCAGCGCGCGCCCGCCGCAGACGATGCTCAGGCGCACGCCGCCCTTATAGTTTTCGGCGGCCAGGATCTTGATCTGGCCCACCGCACCGGTAAAGGCGGTGTGGGTGCCGCAGCAGGCACAGACATCCGCCCCGGGGATGGTTACGATCCGCACCTGCCCCTCGATCTCCTTTTTGGAGCGGTAGGTCAGGGCGGCCAGCTCCTCCCGGGTGGGGTAGGTGATGTTCACCGGCACATTCTCCCAGATGATGCGGTTGGCGGCAGTCTCGGCTGCTTTCAGCCCCTCGGCAGAGATGGGAATGTTCGTGTCCATCCGCACGGCATCGGAGCCGATGTGGAAGCCCACATTCTCGGCCCCGAACATGCTGTGCAGGATGCCGGAGAGGATGTGCTCGCCGGTGTGCTGCTGCATCTTGTCAAAGCGCCACGCCCAGTCGATGGCCTGTGCGGCTTCGGCCCCGGGCACCGCCCCGGCGGGCAGGGAAGTGACCATGTGCCAGATGACACCCGCCTGCTCGTGGACATCGGTGACGGTCAGCACCGTGCCGTCGGCAAGGGTCAGGGTGCCCCGGTCAGCAGGCTGGCCGCCGCCCTCGGGGTAAAACACCGTGCCGTCCAGCGCAATGCGCCCGCCGCCGGTCCGGCTGTCCGGCTCTGCGGCTAAAATATGCCCCACCGCCTCCCGGCGGTAGGCATCGTGTTCATAGTATTTTTCGGTTGGCTGCATAAGCACCTCCTAATATAAAAACAAGTATACCACGTTTTTTGCCTGTGGAAAATAGTCTGCAGTTATGTTATGATAGAAAACAGACAAGCCCCAGCAAAAAGTTTGAGACGAGGAAGGATTTACAATGCGTGAAAGTGGTATTCTGATGCCGGTGTCCAGCCTGCCCGGCCCCTACGGGATCGGCTGCTTTGGCAAAAAGGCAGAAAAATTTGTGGATTTCCTTGCGGCGGCAGGCCAGAAGATCTGGCAGATCCTGCCCCTGAGCCCCACGGGCTATGGGGACAGCCCCTACCAGAGCTGCTCTGCCTTTGCGGGCAACCCTTATTTCATTGATCTGGATGCTCTGAAAGCCGAGGGGCTGTTGACAGCCGCCCAGCTCAAGGCCGAGCCTTGGGGCAAGGACCCGCTGAACGTGGATTACGGCACCCTGTACACCAGCCGCTACAAGATCCTGCGTGCCGCCTATGCCGCCTGGCGCAGGCAGTGTGCAGGCCAGCACGGCTGTGCCCATTACTATCCGGATGCGTACTATGCCTTCACGCTGGAAAACGAGAGCTGGCTGGAGGATTATGCCCTCTACATGGCCCTCAAGACCGCCAACGGCATGAAGAGCTGGACCCAGTGGCCCCGGGAGTACCGCAAGCGGGAGCCGCAGGCGCTGGAAGCTTTTAAGGCAGAGAACGAGGAAGAGATCGGCTTCTGGAAGTTTCTGCAGTACGAGTTCAGCATCCAGTGGAAGAAGCTGAAAGCCTACGCCAACGCCAACAACGTGCAGATCCTGGGCGATATCCCCATCTATGTCTCGGCAGATTCCGTGGATGCCTGGGTGGGCGGCCCGCTGTTTGAGCTGGATGCAGACGGCGGCTTTGCCCGGGTGGCAGGCTGCCCGCCGGATTACTTCTCGGCAGACGGTCAGCTCTGGGGCAACCCGCTGTACAACTGGCCCTACCATAAGCAGACCGGCTATGCCTGGTGGATCCAGCGTGTCCGCCATGCGCTGGGCATCTATGACCTGCTCCGCATCGACCACTTCCGTGGTTTTGACACCTACTGGGCCATCCCGGCAGACAGCACTACCGCCAAGACCGGCAAGTGGGAGACCGGCCCCCGGATGGAGCTGTTCAACGCGCTGGAGGGTGCGCTGGGCAAACTGCCCATCATCGCCGAGGATCTGGGTGAACTCTTCCCCAGTGTGCGGGAGCTGCTGGCAGACAGCACCTTCCCGGGCATGAAGGTGCTGCAGTTCGCGTTTGGCGGCGGGGACAGCGAGTACCTGCCCCACAACCACGTCAAGAACAGCGTGGTCTACCCCGGCACCCATGACAACACGACGCTGACCGCCTGGTGGGACGAGAGTGCATCGGCCAAGGAGAAGGCTGTGGCCGCCGCCTACCTGCATCTGACCGGCTATCAGCCCACCGCAAAGGAGGTGGCCGCTGTCAGAACAGAGGCGGCCCGCACCGCGCTGCTCCGGGCCGCGCTGGGCTCTGTGGCCGATCGTGCCATCATCCCCATGGCCGACTGGCTGGGCCTGGGCGAGGAAGCCCACCTGAACAGCCCCGGCAAGCTGGGCGGAAACTGGAGCTGGCGCGCCGCCGATGGGTTCGACACTGCCGCGCTGGCCAAGCGCATTCTGGCGGAGTGCGCCGTGTACTGCCGTACATAACCGGGCCGGAAACCAGGAGTGTGTTTAGCAGTTTGACGAAAATGTAAAAAAATACGTTAAAGTTTGTGCGTTTTGCTGGAAACGCCCGGCACAAGATGGTATAATTCCGGTAATGGGGGCTGCGCTTTCAGCGGCCGTGTGGCAAAGCTGTGCCGGAGGGGAGAGAGTCCGGCACCGGATAATGGGGAAAAACGCATGAAAAAAGAATGGACGGAACAGGATCTGCGCGCCTTTGCAGAAAACGCACAGACCGCCTTTGAAGACGTGACCCTGACGGAAGCCGATGAGGAGGCCGCGGACACCTGGCAGGACGATGGCCTGCAGGTGGATTATGTCCTGCGCAATGGGCAGGTGGACTGCGTGCTGCGCCGCCTGATCGAGGCGGACGGCAAGCTCTGGCAGCTGCAGATGACGGCTCCGCTGGCGGGCAGCGACCTGCCGGAGGATCGGATGACCGCGCGGGAGCGGGAGCTCTGCCGGGACGATATGAATCACGATTTCCTGACCGGCGTGTTCAACCGCCGTTATTTTGAAACGGAGTTCTGCACCCGGCTGGATGAGTGGACGGATGCTCACCGCTGTGCTTCGCTGGCGCTGGTGGCGCTGGACGATGAGGACGGGATGCGCACCCGGCAGGGCGATGCCGTGATGAACCAGCTGGTCTGTTTTGTGGCCAACCAGTGGAAAAAGTACTACGACCGCCCTGCAGAGCGGGTGGTCTGCCGCCTGACGGACACGCTGTTCGCCATCGGCTGTGCGGATAAGAACTGCGCAGAGCTGGCCGAGGAGCTGAACGGCATTTATGCCGAGATGCCCCGCGCGTGCGTGGCATCGGTGGGCCTGATGCGCCGGGTGCCCTTTACCCAGTCCATCGGCTGCGCCTGCACCGGCGAGGTGCGGGGCAAAAACTGGGACGCACTGTATCAGCTGTGTGAGCAGCGCCTGAAGGCGGCCCAGACCGCCGGCGGCGACCAGATCTGCAGCAGATAAACCGAATGCATAAAATCCCCCTTTGCAGGACAAGCTAGTGCCACAAAGGGGGATTTTTGTATGGAAAATCAGAAAAATGATAACCTGAATCTGCTGGAAGCGGTGGTGCAGAACACGGAGATGGGCAAGAACACGCTGGAACAGATCGTGCCCATGACCGAGGACCCTGCCTTCCGGGCCGAGCTCCTGCGGGAGCGGAACCTCTACCGGGAACTGAATCAGGAGGCCCACACCGCCATCGAGGCCTGCGGCGGCACGGCTCAGGGCCAGAGCATCATGGCAAAGCTCAACACCAAAATGGGCATCGGCATGAAAACGCTCACCGACAGATCCACCCGCAATCTGGCCGAAATGCTCAGCGAGGGAAGCAGTCAGGGCGTGATGGACTGCATCAAGAGCCAGAAGGATTATCCCGATGCGGCCCCCGGCTCCAAGCGCCTGATGCAGAAGCTGCAGGATCTGGAGGAAGAGAACCGGCTGAAACTGGAGCAGTTTCTGTAAAGGCGGCTCCGGCTGCTCAGAGTGCTTCCACCATGGCCGCCACAATCCGGGTGGCGGTAGCCACGTACTCGGCGATGCTGAACTTCTTCACCACCAGCACCTCGTGGCCGTCCTCGTCGGCATTGTCGCTCATGGCGCGCAGGATGACGCAGGGCACATCGTTCTTGGCGGCGATCTGGCTCACGGCGGCACCCTCCATCTCAACGCAGTCGGGGGCGCATTTGGCCTCAATGGCGGCCTTGGTCTCGCTGTCGCCCACGAACAGGTCGCCGGTGGCGATCTTGCCGGTCAGGGCCTTGACCCCGGCCTCGGCGCAGGCTTTTTCAGCGGCGGCGATGAGGGCCGGGTCACCGGTGTACTCCTTCAGGTAGGGCGGGTTCTGGCAGATCATGTCCAGCTGGGCATCGTGGTAGAGCACCGTCTTGCCGATGACCACATCACCAATGCCGATCTTGCTGGTCATATTGCCTGCAATGCCGGAGAAGATGATCTTCTCGGCACCGTATCGGGTGATGAGCACCTGAGTGGTGGCGGCGGCATTGGCCTTGCCCATGCCTGCACAGCAGACCACGACCTGCTTGCCTGCCAGCGTGCCCCTGTGATACTCCACGCCGCCGTAGGGCTCCACGGTGACGTTTTCCAGTTTTGCACACAGCTGATCGACTTCATCGGGCATTGCGCCCATAATACCGATAATCATAATTTTGATCCTTTTCCTGATAAGCTCCCCTGACAGGGGAGCTGTCGAACGAAGTGAGACGGAGAGGTTTAGACGTTGAACAGGAACTCGATGACATCGCCGTCTTTCACAACGTATTCCTTGCCCTCGGTGCGCTGCAGGCCCTTGGCCTTGACGGCGGCGTAATCAAAATTGTTGGCCTCCAGGTCGCTGTAGCCGATGACGCTGGCGCGGATGAAGCCGCGCTCGAAATCACTGTGGATCTTGCCGGCAGCCTGCGGGGCCTTGATGCCTTTGCGTATGGTCCAGGCGCGGCACTCTTTCTTGCCGTCGGTCAGGAACGAGATCAGGCCCAGCAGGTCGTAGCTGGCAGTGATCAGGTTGTCCAGGCCGCTGGCCTCGATGCCCATCTCGGCCAGGAACTCTTTTTTCTCCTCGGGGGAGTAATCGGCGATGTCCTCCTCGGTCTTGGCGCAGATGGGGATGTAGCGGGCACCCTCCTCTTTCGCGCGGGCGGCCACCAGCGGGACATACTTGTTGTTCTCGATGCCCTCCATCAGGTCATCCTCGCCCACGTTGCAGGCATAGAGGACGGGCTTTGCGCTCAGCAGGCCCATCTCGTGGAGTACGGTCTGCTGTTCGGCGTCGCTCTCATCAAAATCAAAGCTGCGAGCGGGCTTGCCAGCGCTCAGGTGGTCAGCCAGCTGCTGCAGCCAGGCTGCTTCGGCAGCGGCGCCCTTGTTGTTGCCGCTCTTGGCGGCTTTGGCCATCCGGCCCGCGCGGTTCTGCACCACTTCCAGGTCGGAGAGGATCAGCTCATAGTCGATGGCGTCGATGTCGGAGATGGGATCCACGGCCTCGGCCTTGGTCACATCCTCCACCACATGGATGATGTTGTCATCGTCAAAGCAGCGCACCACATGCACGATGGCGTCACACTCGCGGATGTGGCCCAGGAACTTGTTGCCCAGGCCGGCACCCTGGCTTGCACCCTTGACCAGGCCTGCAATGTCCACGAACTCCACGATGGCAGGGGTCTTCTTGTTGGTCTGCCACACCTCGGCCAACTTGTCCAGCCGCTTGTCCGGCACCGCCACGATGCCGCTGTTAGGCTCAATGGTGCAGAACGGATAGTTGGCAGCCTCCGCATTCTTGGTGGAGGTGATGGCGTTGAACAGAGTGGATTTGCCCACGTTTGGCAATCCGACGATACCCAGTTTCATATAAAATACGCTCCTTACACGTTGGGTGAACATAATAATACATCTATCATTATACGCAAAGGGGGAGGGGAGCGCAAGAGGCAGCACAGTGAGAAAATGTTTTTCACCCACAAGATGAATTTTGCGTGTGCAGCCAACTGAAATTGTTGGTTTTGACAATTAAAAAAGAATTAAACCGATGGGTATTTGTGAAAATGCTCATAATTTGTCGTACTATTTGTCATTAACGATGATTTTGTAAAATAAAAGTTAAAAATTATTGACATTTCTGTCACAAAAGAATACGATGGGGTCAGCAGGGAAGCAGGAGCCTTCCCATCAAAATGCAAAGGAGGAAGCAGTATGGTATAAAGTGCCCGGCCATTTCCGGGAGGGATGGATCATGGGCTGAAAAGCTCTTCTGCTCCGGAATGCCGGGAGAATATGAAGAAGAAAAGGAATCGCTCTGCACAAAGCGGAGCCGAAAGAAAAGGAAGATGAAACGAATATGGAAAAGAACATGTTCATTCGGATCCTGAACAGCGAGATGGAGCTTGCGACCGGATGTACGGAGCCCGGTGCCGTGGCACTGACCGCCGCCGAGGCGGGGTGCGCACTGCGTCGGGCGGGAGCCAACACGGTGGAAGAGGTGCTGGTGAGCGCCAGCGTCAACATCATCAAAAACGCGATGTCGGCGGGCATCCCGGGCACTTCCTACGAGGGCATGGATTACGCGGCCGCCATCGGCGCGGTGGGCGGTGAACCTGTCCACCTGCTGGAGGTCATGAACTATGTGGCCCCGGAGCAGGTAGAGCAGGCGGCAGCTCTCGTCAAAGCAGGCAAGGTCAAAGTGGAAGTGGCACAGGTGCCCCAGAAGCTCTATGTGGACGTGACGGTCAAGGGCGAGGGACACACCGGCCGTGCCGTGGTCCGGGACCTGCACACCAATGTGGTGCTGGTCCAGCAGGACGGCGAGACCACGCTGGACAAGACGAACGCCGCGGCCCAGTCTCCGGACGGACGCGACCTGGTGCCGCCGGAAGAGATCGCCGCGTTCCTGACCGTGAAGTCCATCTGGGATTACTGCACGGAGGAGCTTGACCCGCTGCATGACCCCATCGACATCATCCGCAGCGCCGTCAAAGTGAACACCGCCATCAGCGAGGAGGGCCTCTCCAAGGAGTACGGCCTGGCCATTGGCCGCAACCTGGAGCTGAACTGCCGCAAGGGCCTGATGACCCGCGACCTGACCACCAATGCCATGATCATCGCCTCGGCGGGCGCGGACGCCCGGATGGCGGGTGCCCCGGTCTCGGTGGTGGCAAACTCCGGCAGCGGCAACCAGGGCATTACGGCCACCATGCCTGTTGTGGCAGCGGCCCGCTGGCTGGACATCGACGAAGAAAAGATGCTGCGGGCCGTCACTCTCTCCAATCTCATCGCCATCCGGATCAAATCCAAGTTTGGCCGCCTGAGCAACCTCTGCGGCGCGACCGTGGCCGGCACCGGTGCCGCCTGCGGCATCACCTACCTGCTGGGCGGCGGCTACCATGAAATCTGCTGTGCCATCCAGAACATGGTGGGCAACGTGACCGGTATGGTCTGCGACGGTGCCAAGGCGGACTGCGCCCTCAAGATCTCCACCTGTGTCAACGCGGCCTGCCAGGCAGCGGCCATGGGCACGCGCGGCATCCGGGTGCAGAGCACCGACGGTATCATCGAAGACAACGTGGAATACACGCTGGACAATTTTGCGACCCTGAGCACCCACGGCACCAGCGACAAGGTCATCCTGGACCTGATGCTGAACAAACATCTCCCCGAAGCGGAGTAACCTCTCTGGCGGCATACGGCTGCCGGAAAAATCATGTGCAAAAACCCTGCATCCCATGCAGGGAGGAAAAGGGGTACTATTTATGAAAAAGCTACTGAACAATCTGCCGTTCCGGCTGCTGCTGGGCATCGTGATCGGCATTATCCTGGGTCAGGTCTTCCCGCTGAGTTTCATGCGGGTGGTCGTTACCCTGCAGTACATCATGGGCCAGCTCATCACGTTCTGTGTCCCGCTCATCATCATCGGCTTTATCGCACCGTCCATCACCAAGCTGGGCAAGAACGCGTCCCGCCTGCTGGGCGTGGCGGTTGTCATCGCTTACGTTTCGTCCATCTGCGCGGCATTTATGAGCACGGCTGCCGGCTACGCGCTGATCCCTCACCTGTCCATCGACACCGAAGTCGCTGGCCTGCGGGAGCTGCCGGGCGTTGTGTTTGAGCTGAATATCCCCCAGATCATGAGTGTCATGAGCGCGCTGGTCCTCAGCGTGCTGGTTGGCCTGGCCGCTACCTGGACCAACAGCAAGCTCACCTGTGATTTCCTGGCCGAGTTCCAGAACATCGTGCTGGACATCGTCAGCAAGATCATCATTCCCATCCTGCCGTTCTACATTGCCACCACTTTCTGCAACCTGAGCTATGAGGGCATGATCACCCATCAGCTGCCCGCGTTCCTGCAGATCATCATTATCGTCATGATCGGCCATTACATCTGGCTGACGGTCCTGTATCTGCTGGCAGGCGCTTACTCCGGCAAGAACCCCTGGGAAGTGCTCCGCCACTATGGTCCCGCTTACCTGACCGCTGTCGGCACCATGTCCAGCGCCGCTACCCTGGCCGTCGCTCTGGACTGCGCCCGCAAGAGCAAGGTCCTGCGCAAGGATATGGTCAGCTTTGGCATCCCCCTGTTTGCCAACATCCATCTGTGCGGCTCGGTCCTGACGGAAGTGTTCTTCTGCATGACCATCTCCAAGATCCTCTACGGCAAGCTGCCCGGCATCGGCACCATGATCTTGTTCTGCATGCTGCTCGGCATCTTCGCCATCGGCGCTCCCGGTGTCCCCGGCGGCACGGTCATGGCCTCTCTGGGCCTGATCACTGGCGTGCTGATGTTTGATGACGCCGGCACCGCCCTGATGCTCGCCATCTTTGCCCTGCAGGACAGCTTCGGCACTGCCTGCAACGTCACCGGTGACGGTGCTCTGACCCTGATGCTGACCGGCTACGCCGAAAAGCATGGGATCCAGGAGAACCAGAACATCGAGAGCCCCATCCTGTAACCAAAACATTCTTCCACCAAGAACCTCAATTGAAACACTGGCCCCAGCGGCAAGATCAGCCAGCCGCTGCAGCGGCAGAGGAGGGCGGCCCGAAAACGGGCCGCCCTTTTCGTGCTGTGGGTCAAAGCACTCCATTTGAACAAAAAATGTACAAAAGCTTCTTTATTTTGTCATAACTGTTCCGTATAATAAAAGATAGGGACTCATTGGAAATTTGCGGCCACCCGCTCCCGGCGGGCCTGCTTTACAACAAATACAGAGGAGGAACACTCTCATGGCAAACGAAAAGATCCTTGTCGTGGACGACGATACCAATATCTGCGAGCTGCTGCGGCTCTACCTGACCAAGGAGGGCTACCAGGTCACCACCGCCAACGATGGGGAAGAGGGCCTGGAAAAATTCAGCCAGGTCAAGCCGGACATGGTGCTGCTGGACGTGATGATGCCCCGGCTGGACGGCCTGGAGGTCTGCCGCCGCATCCGCAAGATGGGCAACACCCCGGTGATGATGCTGACGGCCAAGGGCGAGACCTTTGACAAGGTGCTGGGCCTGGAGCTGGGTGCCGACGATTATATGGTCAAGCCCTTTGACGCCAAGGAAGTGGTGGCCCGCATCAAGGCGGTGCTCCGCCGCTGCCAGAATTCCTCCGCCGCGGCGGAAAGCACCGAGGGCGTCATTGAGTTTGACAACCTGCGGCTGGATATGAACAGCTATGAGCTGCGGGTCAAGGGCAAGGTGGTGGAGGCTCCTCCCAAGGAGCTGGAGCTGCTCAACTGCCTGGCCTCCCACCCCAACCGCGTTTACACCCGCGACCAGCTGCTGGACGAGGTGTGGGGATTTGAGTATTACGGCGATTCCCGCACCATTGATGTCCATGTCAAGCGCCTCCGTGAGAAGCTGGCAGGGGCCTCTGATAAATGGGAGCTCAAGACCGTGTGGGGCGTGGGCTATAAATTCGAGGTGCGTCAGTAATGCGCAAGAGTATTTCCGTGGCGTTCTTCTCCACGGTGTCCACCCTGATGGTGCTGGGCATCGTGTTGATGGGCGGTTCAGAGTGGCTGCTGTTCAGCAATTATTTTGCCAAGGACCGCTACGCCACGCTGGATGAGGTGGTCAATGTCACCCGGCGGACAGCGCAGTATCTGGTGCAGGAGGCGGCTCTGCCCGAGGGCGAGGAGCTGGACACCCTGAGCACCAAGCTGGAGATCATTGGCGAGAGCGCGGAGGCCTACCTGTTCTTTACGGACAACGAGGGCAACGTGCTCATCGCCTCCAACCCGGACAAGCTCAGCGGCTGCGCCGTGCCGGAAGCGGTGCTGCAGAAGACCGACGCGGCACCGGAAAACTACCACCTCTTCAGTACCATGGACGGCGTGCTCACGGAGAAGAGCTATGTCTCGGCCAGTGATCTGCGCTCGGAGCGGGGCGGACACAGCGGTTATGTCTTCCTCTGCTCCTCCGGTGAGCAGCTGACGGAGTTCAAGCAGCAGTTCTGGTCCAACTTCCTGCTGTCGTCCTGCGTGATGCTGCTCTGCGCCAGCGTGCTGACCAAAGTGCTGATGCACAAGCTTACCGACCCGCTCCAGAAAGTGACGGATGCCGCCCAGCGGTTTGGCGGCGGCGACCTCTCGGTCCGTGTGGAGGGCGTCGAGGGCGAGGGCGAAGTGGCCGATCTGGCCCGCACCTTTAACACCATGGCCGAAAACATCCAGATGAACGACAACTCCCGGGGCCAGTTCATGGGCAACATCGCCCACGAGCTGCGCACCCCCATGACCACCATCAAGGGCTTCATCGACGGTATTCTGGACGGGACCATCCCGCCGGAGATGCAGAACCACTATTTGCAGCTGGTCAGTGAGGAGACCGGGCGGCTGGCCCGGCTGATCCAGAATATGCTGGACCTCTCCAAGCTGGAAAGCGGCGAGTATCAGGTCAACGCCCGGATGTTCAACATCTGGGAGACCCTGACCGGCGTGGCCCTCTCGGCGGAGCAGCGGATCAACGACGGGATGATCGACATTGACGGCCTGACCATGGACGAAAAAGTCCTCGTCTACGCCGACCCGGACCTCATCCATCAGGTGGCCTACAACCTGCTGGACAACGCCATCAAATTCACCCCGGCAGGCGGCACCATCCGCTTCTCGGTGGAAAAGCTGGGCCCTGAAGTGGAAATCTCGATCTGGAACTCCGGCCAGGGCATCAGCCCGGAGGCACTGCCCTATGTGTTCCAGCGGTTCTATAAAGAAGACCGCTCCCGCGGGCTCCATGCCCGGGGTGCCGGCCTGGGCCTGAACATCTGTAAGGTGCTGGTGAACCTCTCCGGCGGTCAGATCCGGGTGGAGAGCCAGCAGGGCGAGTGGTGCAAGTTCGTCTTCACCCTGCCCACCCAGCCGCCCAACCCCGGCGAGATGAAGCGCCTGCCCGACGAGAGCGGACGCCCCGGCGCGGTGGAAGACCCCGCCAGCATGAAACCTGTCAACTGAATCACGGCAGTCAGACTACCCCGGGCGCTCGGGATGGTCTGGCTGCTTTTACATTTGCTGCGGCGGATTGCGTTCTTTCCGTGAAAAACACGGCCGCGGGTTTGATTTTTTGCCCGTTTTCATGTAAACTAAAGAGTAACCATGTCAGGGCTGTTTCCCACCGCAAAAACGACGGTTTTGACATGACGTGCAGAATAAAATTCTCTAAAAATAACGGAGAGTAAATTAAAATGACGATCGTAAGTCCTTCGATTCTTTCAGCCAATTTTTCCAGCCTGGGTGCGGACTGCCGCATGGTGCTGGATGCCGGCGCGCAGATGCTGCACTATGACGTGATGGACGGCCACTTTGTGCCCAACATCAGCTTTGGCGTGCCCGTGCTCAAGAGCCTCCACAAGGCCATGCCGGACGCGTTCTATGATGTCCACCTGATGATCAGCCACCCGCTGCAGTATGCAGAGCCGTTCATCAAGGCGGGTGCCACGCTGTACAATTTCCACCTCGAGTGCGAGGATGACATCCAGCGGACCATCGACGCGGTGAAAGCGCTGGGCTGCAAGGTGGGCCTGACCATCAAGCCCGGCACCGCCCCGGAGGCGCTGGAGCCTTATCTGGACCAGCTGGATCTGGTGCTGGTGATGAGCGTGGAGCCCGGCTTCGGCGGGCAGAAGTTCATGCCCTCGGCGCTGGACAAACTCCGCTGGCTCCGGGCCGAGCGGGAGAAGCGGGCTGCCCACTACCTGCTGGAAGTGGACGGCGGCGTGGACGCCAAGACGGCTCCTCTCTGCGCGGAGGCCGGGGCGGACATCCTCGTGGCAGGCAGCGCCGTGTTTGGCGCAGCCGACCCGGCGGACGCGGTGCGTCAGCTGGCCGCGCTGTAAGGAGCTGCCCATGGAAGAAGCATTGATCCAATGGCAGGAGCAGGAGCTGACCCAAACGGGCCACTATTACAAGCACATCTGCTGGATGGTGGTGCCGCTGCTCTGGATGTCCTGCTATTTCTACGGCCCGCGCCCGCTGCTGCTCTGCGGTGTGGCATTGCTGGTGGGCAACCTGTGCGACCGCCTCATCTCCCTGCTGCGGCGCCGGGTGTACCAGCCCAAAGATTATTCCAATGAGAGTTTTGCCCTCATCATCGCCCTGCTGATGCCCGCCACGGTGGACTGGTATGTTCTGGCGGCGGCGGTGCTGGCGGGCGTCCTCATCGGCAAAGAGGTGTTCGGCGGCTACGGCAGCTATCCGTTCCACCCGGCCGCTGTGGGTTATGTGGTGGCCGCGGTCTCCTGGCCGGAGCAGGTGTTCCGGTATCCGCAGCCTTACGCGAGCATCCCGCTCTGGGATGCCTCCGGCGTGGCTGTGTCCAGCACCATCTCGGACACCCTGCGCAGCGGCGGCACCCTCAACATCAGCACCCTTTCCCTGGGGCTGGGCGAGTACGCGGCCCCCATGGGCACGGGTGCCGCCCTGGTGCTGGTGGCCTGCGGGCTGTTCCTCTGGGTGCAGAAAGACATCCGTCTCAGCGCGACGCTGAGTTTCCTCATCACCAGCGCGGTCATCGTGTTCCTGTTTCCCCGGCAGGTGGGTCTGGACAACGGCCCGCTGCTGATGAATCTGGCGTTCCGCCTGCGCTGTGTGCGGGACGAGCTGCTCACGGGTGCCATGCTGTTCAGCGCCGTGTTCCTCCTCAACGAGCCGTACACCTGCGCCCACCACCGGCTGGGCCGCATCCTGTACGGTGTGCTGATGGGCGTTGTGACCGTGGGCTTCCGCTATTTCGGCGTCTATGAGACCGGTGTCTGCTTTGCGCTGCTGGCGGTCAACAGCATTTCCGGCTGGATGGACCGCACCGAGACCCATCTCTATGCACTGCTGCACTCCCGGAAAAACGCGGGAGACACCGCCGGAAAGGAGGGGGCCGAATGAGACGTTCTGTTGCGGAAATGATCGTCCGGGACCCGGAAAAATACGCACACCATGACCGTGTGTTCCTCAATAACCCGGTGGTCATGCAGGGCATGGGCCTGGCCCCGCTGGTGGTGCTTGCCACCACGGGCAAAAACGCCCTGATGCTGGCGGTTTCCGTGGCGTTGCTGCTGACGCCCTCCCGGATGCTGGCCTGCCTGCTGAGCCGGGCGTTCCCCCTGCGGGACGAGCAGCCCGCCAAAGAAGAACTGGAGAAAAAACTGCTGCTCCGCGGCCTCATCTACAGCGGCAGCGCGGCAGTGGTGTATCTGGCCGTGTATCCCATCCTGAACGCGCTGTTCGGGGTGGACCTGCTGGCTTTGGGCATCTACCTGCCCATGCTGGTGGTGGAGCCCCTGCTCATCTACCGTTTTGGCCGTGTGCAGGAGACCATGCATAAAGCAGTTTCCAAGGGCCTGCGCATCACGCTGGGCTATGTGCTGCTGCTGCTCCTGCTGGGCTGTGTGCGGGAGTGGATGGCACTGGGCACGGTGTTCGGCCTGCCGCTGCTCAGCCGCCCGGTGCTGCCCATGGCCGGAATGCCGGCAGGCGGCTTCATCGTGCTGGGCATCCTGTGCGCCATCTGGCGCGCCCTGGCCCAGCACCGGAAAAATTACCTGAAGACAGAGGCCCGCAATACCGTGGCCGTGCATCACCAGAAGGAGGCGAACCGCGAGCATGAGTGAAGTCCTGCGTGCCGTTGGCATCTTCTGCAGCTATGCGGTGCTGGCTGTCTTTGCGCAGAGCGCCGTGTTCACCCGCGGCCTGGGCGTGTCCCGCCTGGTACAGCTGGTGGGCGACGACCGCACCAACAGCTGGTGGTTTGCGCTGCTGCTCTGTGTCACCCAGCTGCTGGTGGCCCCGCTGGCGTTCTACGCCGGCTGGTTCATTGCCCCGCTGGCAAACCGCGCCCAGCTCCGCCCGTTGGTCTATGTGGCCTGCGTGGCGGTGGTCTGCATTTTTGAACATCTGGTGCTCCGGGCAGTCAAAGGTCCCCGCAGCGGCCAGCTCCTCCGCATCCTGCCGACGGCAGCCATCAACAGCTGCGTGCTGGGCACGGTGCTGGTGGATCGCACCCAGAGCTTTACGCTGGGCCAGTCCCTGGGGTTTGGCCTGGGCAGCGGCCTGGGCTACCTGCTGGCTGTCCTGCTGGTCACGGAGGCACGGCACCGCCTGCGCAGCCGGGCCATCCCGTCGGCGTTCCGCGGCCTGCCCGTCACGCTCGTCTACATCGGCGTGCTGGCGCTGGCCATCTATGGCTTTACCGGACATTCTGTGATCCTCTGATCTCTGCAAGGAGGGGAGTAACGAACTATGGCACACTATAAAAAACGCCCCAAAGTCAAGCGCTACCGGCGCAGTTTTTACAGCCGGGAAATGAAGCTGAAAAAGGGCATTGGCATTGCGGTGCTGGTGCTGGCGGTGCTGGGCATCGGCTGGCTGGCCGCGCCCCATGTGCTGGACTGGGCCACCCACACCTGGTACACGGTGGTGCGCAACCGCGACCTGAGCGCTTCCTCTCCGGCCGTCTCGGAGGCAGCCAGCAGCACGGCCGCGTCGGAAGCGGCGGCTTCTTCCGTGGCGGAGCCGGAGCCTGCCCCGGAACCGGAACCCACCCCCGGCACCGCCATTGTGGCGGGCAGCTGGGCGGAAGTGGATGTGACCACCCTGACCGATGAAGCTGCCATCACCGCCGCTGCCCAGCAGCTGGCGGCACAGGGTGCCGTGTATGCGGTGGTCCCGCTCAAGGATACGGCGGGCAGCCTGTATTATGCCTCCCAGGTGCCTGCAGCCGCGGGCAGTGTGGCGGCAAACCCGGTGGATGCGGCAGCCATTGCCCGCGTCTTCAAGGCAAACGGCATCACGCCGGTGGCGCAGCTGGCCGCGTTCCGTGACCCGGCCGGTGCCCGCGCGGACCACGCCATGGCCATCCGCTATAAAGGCCAGGAATACCTCTGGCTGGACAACAAGGCCTCGGCGGGCGGAAACCCGTGGCTCAACCCCTATGCGGCGGAGGCGGTGCAGTATATCGGCGACCTGATCGAGGAAGTGCACGGTATGGGCTTTGATCAGGTGCTGCTGAAGAACGTGCAGTTCCCGTCTTCCACCAGCTCCAAGCAGGATTACGGCAGCACCAACGGTGTGGACCGTGCCGGGCAGCTGGCGGCGGACATTGCCGCCTGGCAGAGCCGTTTTGGCACCGAAGTCACCCTCTGGTACGGCTACAGCCTGAGCCAGGTGACGGATGCCACCAGCGCGCTGGGCGTGCCGGCTGCCCAGCTGGGCATGAAAAACCTGCTGGTGGAGGTGCCCGGCTCTTCCACGCTGGATGAAGCTGGCCGCACCACCCTGACCCGGATGCTGGAGGACGCCGGTGTGGAGCACACCGTCATCCGGGACGACGCGGCGGGCCGGTTCGAGTGATCGTAAGTATTGCGTTGGCTGCATTTTTGGAAAGATGAAAGCGAGGGATCCACTATGAATCAGACATCGTGCTTTTCCCCGGCACACATTCTGCTGCCTGCGGAGCAGATCCCGCTGGAGCAGTGGGGCTGTGTGGCCTGTGATCAGTTTACCAGCGACCGTTCTTACTGGGAGCGGGCCGCGGAGGCGGCAGCAGGCAGCCCCAGCGCCTTGAACCTGATCCTGCCGGAGGTCTATCTGGAAGAAAGCGATGTGCCCGCCCGGGTGGCCAAGATCCACGAGACCATGGAGGACTATGCCCACAACGTGCTGACCCGCGCGGTAGACGGTTTCATTTATGTGGAGCGCACCGAGCGGAGCGGCCGGGTGCGGCAGGGCCTCGTGGGCAAGATCGACCTGGAAGCCTACAGCTATGCCCAGGGGGCCCGCCCGGCCATCCGCCCCAGTGAGCGGACGGTGGAGGAGCGCATCCCGCCCCGCATGGCGGTGCGCCGGGGTGCCTGCCTCGAAACGCCCCATGTGATGATGCTGGCCGATGACCCGGCCTGCACCCTCATTGAGCCCATCGGCGCCCGCAAGAACGAGCTGCGCAAGGTGTACGAGGGCGAGCTGATGCTGGGCGGCGGCCACATTGCGGGCTGGGCTGTGGAAGACCCCGCCCTGCTGGCCCGGATTGACGCGGCCCTGCAGAGCCTGGGCAGCCAGGAGGCCTTTGACGCCAAGTACCCGGAGGCCAGGGGGGCCAAACCCCTGACGCTGGCTGTGGGCGACGGCAACCACTCGCTGGCCTCCGCCAAGGCTTACTGGGAAGAGCTGAAACCCACCCTGACGCCCGAGCAGCGGGAGACTCATCCCGCCCGCTGGTGCCTGGCCGAGGTGTGCAATGTCCATTCGCCTGCCATTGAGATCGAGCCCATCCACCGGGTGCTCTTCAACGTGGACTGCGGGGCTGTGCTGCTGGCCCTCATTTCCTGGAGCGACGGCAATATGGCGGGCATCTGCTTTGGCAACTCCAAAAAGCAGTCCTTTACCCTGGCAGGCCCCCACATCGCCAATGTGCTGAGCTTTGAAGACCCGGTGGCCCCCCTGACCGTGGGCACCATTGATGAATTTATTGAGTACTTTATGGCCCGCCATAAGGAGGCCCGGGTGGATTATGTCCACGATGAGCCTGCGGTCCGTGCCCTGACCAAACAGGGCGGGGTGGGCTTTCTGCTGCCGCCCTTTGAAAAGAGCGACCTGTTCAAAGGCATCGTGATGGGCGGCGTGCTGCCCCGCAAGACGTTCAGTATGGGCCATGCGGAGGAAAAACGCTATTACATCGAGTGCCGGAAAATTATCGAATAACCCAATAGGAGAACCATGACTTTTAACGAACTGAATCTGTCCGCCCCCCTGCTGCGTGCCATTGCGGAGGCGGGCTACGAAACGCCCTCGCCCATCCAGGCCAAAGCCATTCCGCCGGTGCTGGAAGGACGGGACTTAATGGGCTGCGCCCAGACGGGCACCGGCAAGACCGCTGCTTTCGCGCTGCCCATGCTGGACCGCCTCAATGCCGCCAAGCCCCGCAAGCCGGGTGCCATCCGGGCGCTGATCCTCACCCCCACCCGGGAGCTGGCGCTCCAGATCGGGGAGAGCTTTGCCGCCTACGGCAAGTACCAGAAGCTGCGCGCCACCGTCATCTTTGGCGGTGTGGGCCAGGCTCCGCAGGTGGAGGCCATCAAAAAGGGCGTTGAGATCCTCATCGCCTGCCCGGGCCGGTTGAACGACCTGGTGGGGCAGGGGCTGGTGGACCTCTCGAACATTGAAATTTTTGTGCTGGACGAAGCCGACCGGATGCTGGACATGGGCTTTGTCCACGACGTGAAGAAAGTGATCGCCAAGCTGCCCAAGCAGCGCCAGAACCTCATGTTCAGCGCCACCATGCCCAAAGAGATCGAGCAGCTGGCCGCCGGCATCCTGCAAGACCCGGCGTTCGTCAAGGTGGACCCGGTCTCCAGCACCGTGGACCGCATCGACCAGAGCCTGTATTTTGTGGAGAAAGGCAACAAGAAGTTCCTGCTGCCCTGGCTCATCAAGAACCTGAACCCGCCGGTGGTCAACGCACTGGTGTTCAGCCGCACCAAGCACGGCGCGGATAAGATCGCCAAAGACCTCAACAAGCAGGGCATCCCTGCCGCCGCCATCCATGGCAACAAGAGCCAGTCCGCCCGCGTGGCGGCGCTGGAGGGCTTCAAGGCCGGCAAAACAAAAGTGCTGGTGGCCACCGATATCGCGGCCCGCGGCATTGACATCAGCGAGCTGTCCCATGTCTTCAACTACGACCTGCCCGAGGTGCCCGAGACCTATGTCCACCGCATCGGGCGCACGGCCCGCGCCGGTGCCGACGGCACGGCGGTGAGCTTCTGCGCACCCGAGGAAAAAGAGTATCTGGCCGGCATCGAAAAGCTGAACCGCCGTCAGATCCCGGTCATCTCCGGCCACCCTTGGGACGGCGTGCCCGCCCCGGTAAAAGCAGTGCCCCCGGTGCGGGGCAGAAAACCCAAGATGGAGGCCGTAGCCGAGGCCCCGGCCCCGGTTGAAAAGCCTGTAAAAGCCGCCAAGGCGGAAAAAGCACCCAAAGCAGAAAAAACCGCGAAAGCGGCAAAGGCCGTCAAGGCCGAACCCAAAGCCCAAAAGGCAAACGCGACCCCCAAAATCGAAGCAAAAGAGGAACATCTCATGGACGAAAACCAGAAGCGCACTCCCGGCGGACGCAATGAAAACCGCCGTTCCAATAATAACCGCCGCCGTGAGGGCGGCGCCGCGCAGGTCCCGAGCCGCGGCAGCAACGCACAGCCCAAGTTTGATCCCCACTTTGTCAGCGCCCCGGAGACGACTCCGCTCCGCCCGGCCAAGAAGAATCTGAATCAGAACCAGAATGCCGCCCCGGCCGCCAAGCCCGCCGCCCCGGTGCAGAGCAATAACGGCCCCAAGAGCGAGAACAACAGCCGCCGTGACCGCAATGCCCGCGGCAGCCGCAATGACCGGAATGAGCGGAATGACCGCGGTGCCCGCCCGGCCCAGAACCAGAGCGGCAGCCAGAACGAGCCCCGGAATGCACAGCCCGGCAGCCAGCCGCAGGCAAACCGCCGTGGCAGCGCGTTCAGCGCGGGGCAGGGGGCAGGCCGCCCGGCCCGTGCCCCCAAGGCCGAGCCCAGCCGCCGGGGCCGTGTGGCCGCCGCCAAGGACGAAGACCCGGGCCTTGTCCTCATCAGCCGCCGCCCGCCGCAGCAGAAGTTTACCAACTTTGAAGAGTATATGAGCGCCCACGGCGGCGCAACGGCCCCCATTGAGGACCACAGCGAGGAAGTGTAATGGGCACCGCCGCGTTTGCACCCTGGCGCTGCCCGCTGTGCGGGGCGCCGCTTGCCGGGGATGTGACCCTGAAATGCCCCTCCGGCCACTGTTTTGACCGCGCCAAAGAGGGCTATTGGCACTTACTGCCCGTCCAGAATACCCGGACGAAAGCCCCCGGCGACAGCAAGGAGATGGTGGCCGCCCGCCGCGCGTTCCTGGGTGCCGGGTATTACGGCATCTTCGGGCAGGCGCTGGGGGAGCTGTGCCTGGAATACGGCATCCCCGCCGCACAGGAAGCTCCCCTCCGCCTGCTGGATGCAGGCTGCGGCGAGGGATGGTATGACCGCTGCATCGCGCGGCAGTTTGCCGCTGCCGCCCGTCCGCTGGAGCTGGCCGGGTTTGACATTGCCAAGCCCGCCGTGCGGCTGGCCGCCAAGGCTCTGCCCACGGCCCGGTATGCGGTGGCGTCCAGCTTCCACCAGCCGGTCAAAACCGGCTGGGCCGACCTGCTGCTCAACTGTTTCTCGCCTTTTGCGCGGGAAGAGTTCCTGCGGGTGCTCCGCCCCGGCGGACGGATGATCTACGTCGTGCCCGGGGCGGAACATCTCTACCAGATGAAAGCCGTTTTGTACGCGGAGCCCTATAAAAACCCGGTGCAGGAGGTGGCCTACGAGGGCTTCCGCCCCATCGGGGAGCGGGAAGCGCGCGGCACCATCACCGTGCCTGCCTCCCAGCTGGAGGCCCTGTTTGCCATGACGCCTTACTACTGGAAAACGCCCCGGGACGGCGCTGCTCGTCTGGCCGCTCTGCCGGAGCTGACCACGGAGATTGCATTCCGGTTCCTGGTGTTTGAAAAACTGTGACAAAATAACGGAAAAGCGCCCAGCCATTGGCTGGGCGCTTTTCCGTTGTGTGAGCACGGCGGGGGGAGCCGTGAAAGAAGAATTTACTTGGTTTCGCCCTTGGTCAGGAGCTTTGCACGCTCCAGAGCGGGACGCAGAGCCAGGTACAGGATGACGACGCAGACAGTGGAGGCCACACTGTTGACGAGCGTGACGCCGCCGGCGATCTTGGACAGGGCCTGTGCCACGGTGTATTCCTGGCCGAAGATGAACACGTTGCGGAAGTAGCCGAGGAACGGGTCCGTCAGGACATTGAGGAACAGGCCGGAACCGGCGGCCACGATGACCTTGACCAGATAGCCTTTCTCATGGGCGTTCCGATCGCGGAGCTTGAAGACCTTGTGGGCCACGGCACCGCAGGTGATGCCGATGATGAATTTCAGCACAAAGGTGGTGATGGCGTAGCCCGGGTCACCGGCCAGGATATCGGCCAGAGCCAGACCAATGGCACCGGCCAGACCGCCGGAGACGCCATCCAGCAGCAGAGCCGTCAGGGCCGTAAAGGTGTTGCCCAGATGGAACGAGGAGCCGCCGTAGAACGGGATGCGGAAGAACAGGTAAGCCACAAGGCTCAGAGCGGCCATCACGCCGGTCAGGGCCAGCTCGTGGACGGTAAAGGTGCGCTTGTACAGCACACTGGCAAAGACGATCAGGATCACAACGACTGCCAGCAGCAGCCACATTACAGTGGTAGACATCAGATGATTCCCTCCAATTTTAAGGTCTTACGAACTTGTCGGGGCGGGGCCCCTCCATCTTGCCCTGCAAGACCGTTCGTTTCGCTTCAAAGCCCCACTGGGGCTTTGATTGCTTCGCAACCGCTTACCCACCGGAATAGTTGACATTTCTGCTCCGAACGGGTATGCTCCTATTATACGCGGAACTGACACCATGGAAATACCCAGAATAAAGATTTTTTATGGGGTCAGTTCGGGCCTTTGCCCAAAAAGAGGAGGGGTTTTGTGTTCCATTTGACCACAGCACTGGACGCAGCTTCCGCTGTGCCGCTGTATGAGCAGCTGTATCAGAGTCTTGCCGCCGAGATGCGCGCCGGGGCCATCCCGGCAGGCACCCGGATGCCCGGCAAACGGCGGCTGGCGGCGGAGCTTTCTGTCTCTGTCAACACGGTGGATGCCGCGTATCAGATCTTAGCGGCGGAGGGCTATCTGGAGCCAAAGGAGCGCAGCGGCTTTTATGTACAGGAATATCTGGCTCTGCCTCCCCGGCCGGAACGTGCTCCGGGCACTCCGGCAAAGCCCATGGAGCCGGAAGCGCCTGCCGGGGAGGCCGCACCGCCCTCTCCGCCGGTCCGGTATGATCTTTCCACCCGGGGCGTGGACCCGTCGCTCTTCCCGTTCCGTACCTGGGCGCGGCTCCAAAAGGAGCTGCTCTACTCCTCGCCGGAGCTGCTGACCCACGGCGATGCTCAGGGCGACTGGGAGCTGCGGCAGGCGCTGGCGGATTATCTGGAAGAATACCGGGGCGTGCAGTGCTCGCCCCAGCAGATCGTGGTGGGAGCCGGCCTGGAATACCTGCTGGGCCTGCTGGCCCCGCTGCTGCCCGGCAAAGCCGCCGTGGAGACCCCCGGGTACCCCCGCGCCAAACAGGTGCTGGAGAACAATGGCGTGGAGTGCTGCTGTCTGCCCGTGGACGAAGACGGCCTTTCCATCGAAGAACTTTCCCGGTCCGGGGCGTCGGTCTGCTACGTTACCCCCAGCCACCAGTTCCCTACAGGCGTCACCATGCCGGCGGGCCGCCGGGCCGAGCTGCTCCACTGGGCGGCCAAGCGCCCCGGGGAGCGGTATATTATTGAGGATGACTACGATTCCGAGTTCCGTTTTGACACCCGCCCCCTGCCCAGCCTGCAGGGGATGGCGGGGGCCGACGGCCCGGTGGTCTACCTTTCCACCTGCTCCCGGAGCCTGGCCCCCAGCATCCGTATCGCCTATATGGTGCTGCCGGAGCACCTGCTGCCCGCCTGGTGGAAGACCTACCGCCTCTATGCCAGCACGGTGGGCCGGTTTGAGCAGCAGACGCTGGCCCGGTTCATCACCGAGGGATATTTTACCCGGCATCTGGCCCGGGAGCGGGTGGCTTACAAGGCCCGGCGGGATGCCCTGACGGCAGCCCTGAACGCTGCCTTTGCCCCCGGGCAGCTGCGGCTGGCGGGGCTCCATACCGGCCTGCACCTGCTGGCCTCCCTGAAAAATGCCCCGCCGGATGAAGCCCTCCGCCGGGCTGCCGAGGCCGAGGGGGTGCGGCTGAACCTGTTGAGCGATTACGACCTGACCGGAGCCCGGCACCAGACCGGAACGCTGGTGCTGGGTTACGGCTCGCTGGACGATGCCGCCTGCGCCTCGGTGGGCCAGACGTTGAAGAGAGTCTGCACGGAGGCCCGGGAGGCATCCGTCAACCCGTAAAAGCGGCGGGTTGGGTTCCACGCGCCGGGCAGCGCGTCGGCGGAAACGGCGGCATTGCCGTTGGCCAGAAACTCCAGCGTGCTTTCCAGTGTCAATAATTCCTGCGCCGTCAGGTCGGTCAGCAGCTCCGAGCTGTGGGCCCGGAGGGCCGCAGGGAGGGTCGTGGGGAGCAGTTCGAGATCTTGCCGGAAAAACGCGTCCCACACCGCCGCCCGGGCGGCAGCCCGGTGGCTGGGCGGGAGGGTGCCGTCTTTGTCCCACCCGGAAAAGAGGCTCTGCGCCTCCCGGGCCGAGAGAGCCTGCACCCCGCCGGAAAGGCCGCACTGGGCCAGCTCGTCGGCGGTGAGCGCGCCGGAAAAGCCCACCCGCAGCATCCCGTACCGGTCCGCGATGGCGGCCAGGACACTGGGGGAGAGAGCGAGATAGCGGGTGGTCTCGGGCAGAGCCAGAGGCTCCAATAAGGCTTCCCGGCAGCGGGCTGGGCCGGCCGCGGCATAGCACTGGGCCAGCGTGGCCTCCCCCTGCCCAAAGGGGATGGCAGTCTCCGCAGGCAGCGCCGCCAGCCGGATGCAGTTCTGGCTGGCGTTGAGGTAGAGCAGCACGAAGCCCGGCTGCTCGCCTGCGGTGCAGACCAGCAGGGTGAGCTGGTTTTCGGCCTTTGGCATCCGGACAGCCACCCCGCTCTGGGGTTTGGCGGCCAACCTGGTGCGGAGGGACTGCCGGGTGAGCAGGATGGTGCCGCCCACCAGCGGCAGCAGTACCAGAAGCGCTGCCCCCAGTGCGGCCCAGAACGGCTGCCAGCCGCGGGTTTTATCGTGATGAGAATGCAAAACAGCCCATCCCCCTTTCAGCAGGAGGATGGGCTGTTTGTCTGGCGGTTATACAGGATGCAAACCCTGAAAAATCGAAAAAAGTCATACCATATTAAAATTCATCTCCGGGCATGAGAGATGAAACTGAAACATAAAATAGAGAAAAAGGCTTGCCAAACCGGAGAACTTATGATAAAGTTTATTTGTCGCGCACAGCTGTGTGCGCAGGGAGAACGGAATACAACTGTAGACGTGCGGCCGCAGGGCTGCACTCTGGAGAAGCCCGTAGTTTGGCGGGTGCCGAAGGTGTACGATTCTGAGTGGGAAAGCAGAGTCAATCTCTCAGGCAAAAGGACAGAGCATCGTCTTCCGTGCAAGAGGCATGGACAGAACAGCTGAGCTTTTTGCGGGCAGAGCCTTTGGGGAGGTTCTGCCCGCATTTTTGTGTGTAGAGGGGATAAAGTATGGTAGAGTGGATCACGACCGTCAACAGCGCAGTCAACGGCATCGTCTGGGGGCCCATCGGGCTGGCGCTGCTGTTCTGCACTGGCCTGTGGATGACATTGCGCACCGGCGGCTTCCAGTTCCGCCGGGTGGGCCACTGGATGCGGCACACCATTGGCGCGGTGTTCACCAACAAGGAGGTCACCGCCCACACCAGCAAAGAGGACATGGCCATCAGCCAGTTCCAGAGCATGTGCACGGCGCTGGCGGGCACCATTGGCACCGGCAACATCGTGGGTGTGGCCACGGCCATCGTCTCGGGCGGGCCGGGCGCCATCTTCTGGATGTGGGTCATGGCCATTCTGGGCATGATGACCAGCTTTTCGGAAAACGTGCTGGGCGTGTACTACCGCCGCAAAAATGAAAAAGGCGAGTGGTCCGGCGGTGCCATGTATTACCTGACCGACGGCCTGGGCGCAAAGAAAGGCTGCAAAACGCTGGGCAAGGTGCTGGCGGTGCTGTTTGCCTGTTTCTGCATTCTGGCATCGTTCGGCATCGGCAACATGAGCCAGATCAATTCCATCGCGGGCAACATGAACGCCGCGTTCCACACGCCCTACCTCGTCACGGGCGTGGCGCTGATGGTGGTCACGGCCCTCATCGTGCTGGGTGGCCTCAAGCGGGTGGCCGCTGTCACCGAAAAACTGGTGCCCCTCATGGCACTGTTCTACATCGTGGGCGCTGTCGTCATCGTGGTGCTCCACGCGGGCAACATCCCGGCGGCATTCCGGGCCATCTTCCGGGGCGCGTTCAACCTGCAGGCCGCAGGCGGCGGCACGCTGGGCTACGGCATCAGCCAGAGCCTGACCTGGGGCTTCAAGCGGGGCGCGTTCTCCAACGAGGCCGGCCTTGGCTCGGCCGTCATGGTCAACTCCTCCGCCAATGTGAAAGAACCCGTCCAGCAGGGCATGTGGGGCGTGTTTGAGGTCTTTGCAGACACCATTGTGGTCTGCACCCTCACGGCACTGGTCATCCTGACCACCGGCGTGGTGGACATTGAGAGCGGCAGCGTGCTGGCAGGCGTGCAGGACAATGCGCTGGTGGGCCAGGCGTTCACAGCGGCCTTTGGCAGCTTTGGCCCCAAGTTCATTGCCATTTCGCTCCTCTTCTTCGCCTATTCCACGGTGCTGGGCTGGAGCCACTACGGCACCAAGGCTGTGGAGTATCTCTTCGGCCAGAAAGGCACCCGTGTTTACAAAGTGATCTTCGTGGGCATGGTGGTGGTGGGTGCCACCATGAAGCTGGGCCTTGCGTGGGATCTGTCCGATACGTTCAACGGCCTGATGATGATCCCCAACCTCCTCGCGGTGCTGGCACTCTCCGGCACGGTGGTGCAGATCACGAAAAACTATCTCGACCGCAAGGTGAACGGTAAGGACATCCCGCCCATGTGGTCGGTTTTTGCCGAGTACCAGAAAGCCGAGGAGGCGGAAGCTGCCGAGGAAGTCAAGCAGGCACAGGAAGCTGAAGCACTGGCAGAGCTGGAGATTCTGGGCGGCCATGCAGTCAACGAATAAAAAACAGCAAAACAAAGGGCGTCTGCCATGAGCGGACGCCCTTTTGTGGTATCAGCGTTTCTTTTTGGGGTTTGAGGGCTTTGGGGGCCGGGCAGGCTTTGCCGCACTGCGCCCGGCCACCAGGCCGCTGCCAAAAGCCCAGTGGAGGTTGAACCCACCACAGCTGCCGGCGCAGTCCAGCGTCTCGCCCACAAAGTAAAGGCCCGGGCAGCCCTGGAACTGGAACCGCTCGTCCATTTCGTTGAGGCAGAGTCCGCCGCCGGTGGTCTGGGCCTGCTTCCAGCCGCAGGGGGTCAGCCCCTCAAACCGCCAGTGTTTGGCCGTGCGGGCCAGCGTCTGCCATGCCTGCGGGGGCAGGGCGTGGAGGGACGTTTCCGGCAGCCGTGCCGCTGCCCAGAGGGCCCGGCCCAGCTTGGGGTGGACAAGGCCCAGCCAGAATTCCGCCGGGCTGTCCCCGGCAAGGCGGGGCGGGCGGGCCGCAAACAGGGCGGCAAGGGCCGCTTCGTCCAGCGCGGGGAAGAGGTCCAGCTCCACGGCGGGCTGTTTCGGCCCACGGCCCGGGGCCAGAAAGCCGGACAGCTGCATGATGCAGATGCCGGAGAGGCCGTAGTCCGTAAACTGGACCTCGCCGGTCTCTGCGGCCAACAGAGTTTTGCCATCCAGCAGGGAGGCCGTGGCTTTGGCCCGGATGCCCGCCAGTGCTTTCTGTGGCTTTGCAATTTGCAGAGCGGTCAGGCAGGGGTAAAGGGGGGCCAGCTTTCCGCCGCACTGGGCGGCAAAGGTGGTGCCAAAGCCGTCGGTGCCAAACTGGGGCCCGGCGGCCGCGCCCATGGCACAGATGACGGCGTCCGTCCGCAGGCTCTCGGGCTGGCCGTCGGCATTGACAAACTGGACGGCGTACCCGCCCCGGCTCTGGCTCAGGGTGCGGACAGTGCACCCGCAGCGGATGCGGACGTTGTATTTTTCCAGATGGTGCTCCAGCAGGGCAAGCACGTCTGCCGCCTGGTTGGAGTAGGGGTACACCCGCCCGGCCTCGTCGGTGCGGGTGTAGAGGCCGAGCGACTCAAACCAGCCCAGCGGGTCGGCCGCGTTGACGGCAGCCAGCAGAGGCTTGAGCCCGGCCGGGTCCGAGGTGAAATACCGCTCGGGCGCGATGCCGGTGTTGTCCAGATTGCAGCGGCCATTGCCGGTGGCCAGCAGCTTTTTGCCGGGTTTTGCATTCCGCTCCAGCACCGTCACCCGCGCCCCGGCCCGCGCTGCCGCCAGTGCGGCGGCAAGCCCGGAGGCTCCGCCGCCCAAAACCAAAACCTGCTGCATCTTTTTCCGCCCTCTCCCTGTAACATTGCAG